>Ga0209552_1000414_pt1 | contig 13590 bp, 10 predicted proteins | sample LauGreFaBDMM15SD_2_FD_188214 | JGI IMG/M metagenome (GOLD analysis project Ga0209552, IMG submission 188214) | Freshwater lake microbial communities from Lake Michigan, USA - Fa13.BD.MM15.SD (SPAdes) (version 2) | ecosystem: Environmental > Aquatic > Freshwater > Lake | place: Lake Michigan, USA... | reverse complement strand
TGAAATTCAATTTACTCCTGCCCGCGTTGTCATGCAGGACTTCACTGGAGTTCCTTGCATAGTCGATCTTGCAACAATGCGTGAGGCAATTGTTGATCTTGGTGGCGATCCTTCAAAAGTTAATCCGCTTGCCCCAGCTGAGTTGGTCATTGATCACTCAGTTATTGCAGATGTTTTTGGCACAAAAGATTCTTTTGAGAAAAATACTGATATTGAATATGAGCGCAATCAAGAGCGCTACCGCTTCCTGCGTTGGGGACAAACTGCATTTGATGAGTTCAAAGTTGTGCCACCTGGAACAGGAATTGTTCACCAGGTAAATATTGAGTATTTGGCCCGCGTAGTTATGACGCGCACGGTTGGTGGAGTACTTCGTGCCTATCCAGACACCGTCGTTGGTACTGACTCACACACAACCATGGTCAACGGCTTAGGAGTTCTAGGTTGGGGCGTTGGCGGAATTGAGGCAGAAGCTGCCCTTCTTGGTCAGCCGGTGTCAATGCTCATTCCTCGCGTTGTTGGATTTAAGTTAACTGGTCAGTTGCCTCTTGGAACTACGGCAACAGATATGGCGCTGACCATTACGGAGATTTTGCGCAAGCATGGTGTTGTTGGAAAGTTTGTTGAGTTCTACGGTTCGGGTGTTGTCTCTGTTCCAATGGCTAATCGCACAACAATTGGAAATATGAGCCCTGAATACGGTTCAACCTGTGCAATTTTCCCTATCGATGAAGAAGCTTTGCGCTACTTACGTCTAACAGGTCGAAGTGATGACCAAGTTGCATTGGTAGAACAGTATGCAAAGAAGCAAGGGTTGTGGCATGACCCGTCTGTTGAACCACGTTTTTCTGAGCATGTTGAACTTGATCTTTCAACTGTCGTGCCATCGATTGCTGGTCCTAAGCGTCCGCAAGATCGCATCTCTTTAAGTGATTCAAAGCTAGCTTTTGAAAAAATCTTGCCAACATACTTCACCGATAAGACCTCCCGAGAAGAAGTAAAAGCGGGTGCTACTCGCGTGAAAAATGGCGATGTAGTTATTGCATCAATCACATCCTGTACAAACACTTCAAACCCTTCAGTCATGATTGGCGCAGCTCTTCTAGCTAAGAAGGCCGTTGAAAAAGGATTGAAATCAAAGCCTTGGGTGAAGACAACTCTTGCCCCAGGATCCAAAGTAGTAACTGATTACTACGACCGCGCAGACTTAACCCAATACATGCAAGCTTTGGGCTTCCACTTAGTTGGTTATGGATGTGTGACTTGTATTGGTAACTCTGGCCCACTTCCCATTGAAATTAGCAAAGCTGTTAATGATTCAGATTTGGCTGTAACAGCGGTCCTTTCTGGTAACCGAAACTTTGAGGGTCGCATCAGCCCTGATGTGAAGATGAACTACTTGGCTTCACCTCCATTAGTTGTTGCTTATGCCATTGCGGGAACTATGGATCATGACTTTGAAAAAGATTCCCTTGGAAAAGATCAAAGCGGCAAAGATGTCTTCTTGGCTGATATTTGGCCAACACCTGCTGAGATCCAATCAGTTATTGATTCTTCTATTTCTTCAGCTATGTTTACAAAAGATTATGCATCTGTCTTCGACGGAGATCACCGCTGGAAGTCATTGGCAACGCCAGTAGGAAAGGTTTTTGAATGGGATGCCAAGTCAACCTATGTGAGAAAACCTCCCTACTTTGATGGAATGCCAAAAGAGCCAACTCCTGTTGTAGATATCTCTGGGGCGCGAGTTCTAGCTGTGCTCGGTGACTCAGTAACTACTGACCACATCTCACCTGCGGGAAATATCAAGGCGGATTCACCTGCAGGTAAGTACTTGGCAGAGCATGGAATTGATCGCAAAGATTTCAACTCTTATGGCTCTCGCCGTGGAAATCACGAAGTAATGATTCGTGGAACGTTTGCCAATATTCGCTTGAAGAATTTGTTGCTAGATGGCGTTGAGGGCGGATTCACTCGTAACTTTGCAACTGATGGGTCTCAATCAACCATCTATGAAGCATCAGTTGCTTATCAAAGTGCAGGAACGCCATTAGTTATTTTGGCAGGCAAAGAGTATGGCTCAGGTTCATCACGTGACTGGGCTGCAAAGGGAACTGCATTGCTCGGTGTGCGCGCAGTAATTGCTGAAAGTTTTGAACGCATTCACCGCTCCAACTTGATTGGAATGGGTGTGCTACCTCTTCAATTTAAAAACGGTGAAAGCGCTCAGTCTCTTGGCCTCACCGGCGAAGAAGTATTTTCAATTACCGGGATCACAGCACTCAACACTGGCGGAGTTCCTAAAGAGCTCACGGTCACTGCTGGGGGTAAGAGCTTTGTTGCCACGGTGCGCATAGATACTCCAGGAGAAGCCGATTACTACCGCCACGGTGGAATCATGCAATACGTTCTCCGCTCGCTCTTAAACGCATAAGCATCTAAACTTCACCCCATGTTGAGCCAAATTAACTCCCCAGCCGATTTGGCTGCACTCTCTCATGAGGATCTCATTGAGCTCAGTGCAGAGATCCGTGCGCTTCTCATTGAGAAAGTCTCAAAGACTGGTGGCCACTTAGGACCAAACTTGGGTGTCGTTGAATTAACAGTTGCAATTCACAGAGTTTTTGAATCTCCTAAAGATGTCATTGTTTTTGATACTGGACATCAATCCTATGTTCACAAGATGTTAACTGGTCGTGGCGGTGCTTTTGATTCCTTGCGTCAGCGAGGTGGAATATCTGGATATCCCAATCGCAAGGAAAGCGAACACGATGTCATTGAAAATTCACATGCATCAACGGCGCTCTCTTGGGGCGATGGAATTTCTAGAGGATTCTCACTACAAGGTGCCACGGATCGACATGTAGTAGTTGTAGTTGGTGATGGCGCCCTGACAGGCGGCATGTCATGGGAGGCATTAAATAATATTGCTCCTGAGCAAAAGAGGAATCTGATTATTGTCATTAATGACAACGAGCGTTCATACTCCCCAACTATTGGTGGAGTGGCTACCTATCTTTCAACTCTGCGTGTTACGAGCGGATATGAGAAGTTCCTTGATTGGGGTAAAGAGGTTCTGCATAAGACTCCAGTTGTTGGAATGCCTATCTATGAGACTTTGCACGGAATGAAAAAGGGAATTAAGGACATTGTTGCACCGCAAGGCATGTTTGAAGATTTGGGACTTAAGTATCTAGGTCCAATCGATGGACATGACATCGCTGCGATGGAGCGAGCTTTGCGACAAGCTAAAGAGTATGGCGCGCCAATTCTGGTTCATGCCATTACTGAAAAAGGCAAGGGTCACAAGCCAGCTGTTGCAGATGAAGCTGAAAAGTTCCATGCAGTTGGAGTTATTGATCCTGAATCAGGGGAGCCTCTAGCAAAGAGTGGAACTTCCTGGACAAAGATTTTCGCCCAAGAACTAGTTGAAATTGGTAAGACACGTGAAGACATAGTGGCAATAACTGCTGCAATGCTTGGACCAACTGGCCTCGATCAATTCCAAGCTGCATACCCAGAGCGCACCATTGATGTGGGAATCGCTGAACAACATGCGGTAACAAGTGCGGCAGGTTTAGCTTTCACAGGACTACATCCCGTGGTTGCTGTGTATTCAACATTTCTTAACCGCGCATTTGATCAATTGCTTTTAGATGTAGCTCTGCATAAGGCCGGAGTTACATTTGTTCTAGATCGTTCAGGTGTTACTGGTGATGATGGACCTTCTCACCATGGTATTTGGGACTTGGCGTTAACTGGAATTGTTCCAACCATGCATGTTGCTGCCCCTAGAGACGGCGCACGTCTTAAAGAGCTCTTGCGCGAAGCCGTTGAAATTAGCGATGCGCCATCAATGATTCGCTTTCCAAAGGGTGCAGTTCAAGAAGATATCCCTGCATTCGAGCGCCGCGATGGTATAGATGTCCTCTATCGCGGAGAAAGTGCTGACGTGTTGATGATTAGCGTTGGAGCTATGGCTGCAATTGCAGTGGAAGCAGCATCATCTGCTTATCGCGAAGGCGTTGGAGTGACAGTCATTGATCCACGTTGGGTGAAGCCATTGCCAGAATCATTAGTACGTATGGCAGAGCGCTATAAGAGTGTTGTCGTCCTTGAAGATGGAATAAGACATGCTGGAATTGGAAGTTCAATCTCTGAAGTGTTTAGAGATGCAGGAGTTCTGATCCCACTTCACTCCATAGGCGTGCCACTTGAGTTTATTGAGCACTCAAAGCGTGGTGAGATCATGAGCGATATTGGAATTACAGCTCAAAACATTTCACGCAGCGTTGTTGAATGGAGCAGCGTTCTTAAGGAAGAGATGCAACTGCCTTCGGATGAAAACGCTGACCGCAAGCAGCCTCGCTAATTCCTTCTCGGTCTAAGTAAGGCAAGATTCCACCCAAGTGCATTGGCCATCCTGCGCCCATCAACATGCAGAGATCGATTTCAGCTGGGGTTGATACAACGCCTTCATCAAGCATCATTCGGGCCTCAACAGCCAATGCTGTCAGTGCACGACTGCGAACTTGCTCGGCAGTTGATGGTGAATCACCTTTGTGAATGAGAGCCAGAGCCGCAGGATTTGCGCCAAAGCTTCCGTCTTCATTTTTAACGTAGAAGTTTCGAACACCTTGCTTAACCATTGCCGCCATAGTTGGTGAAATACGGTAGCGATCGCCAAGATTTGAATGCAAAGTCTCTGACACATGCAAAGCAACACCAGGGCCGACTAGATCTAGAAGTTGGAACGGTGACATAGGGAAACCAATTGCGCGCATTGCATTATCGGCAACCTCTGGTGAAGTTCCTTCATCAACAGCATCGGTGATTTCTCCCATGAAGCGAGTGAGCAGGCGGTTAACAACAAAGCCAGGTGCATCTTTACAGATGATCATGGTCTTCTTGAGTTCCTTACCCACAGAGATAGCTGTTGCAGTGGTTGCATCATCTGTCTTACTTGTTCGAGCAACTTCTAGTAAAGGCATCACTGCAACAGGATTAAAGAAGTGAAACCCAACAACTCGCTCTGGATTTTTAAGTTCTTCACTCATACGTTCAACTGATAGAGATGAAGTATTTGTGGCTAGAACACACTCTGGTGAAACGATTGTCTCCAATTTCTTAAAGAGTTCTTGCTTGAGAGAGAGCTCCTCAAAGATCGCTTCAATGATGAAATCACAGCCAGCGAAAGTATTTTGATCAGATGATCCTGAAATGAGTAGAGCTAAGCGAGCCGCAGATTCTGGACTCATTCGCTTCTTCTCAACTAGTTTGGCTAATTCATTCTTAACCCAAGCAACACCCTTATCAGCGCGCTCTTGATCGATATCTGTCATCACAATTGGGCACTTCAGGTTACGAAGTAGCAGAAGCGCTAACTGAGATGCCATAAGGCCTGCGCCAACAACACCTACTTTGGCTACCTTGCGAGCTAGCGCTGGCTTCGGAGCACCTTCTACTTTTTTGCGCTTTTTTTGAATGACATTGAATGCATAGAGGGAAGCACGTAGGGGATCACTCATAGTTAAATCAGCAAGGGCTAGGTCTTCAGCATCAAAGCCTTGACCTAAAGTGTTGCTCTTTGCTGCAGCAATAAGTTCAAGTGCTTTCATTGGTGATGCTATTTCAGCACCGCCATATTTCTTAAGAGCCGCAGCTTTTCCAGTTGCAAGAGCGCTTTCCCATGCAGGGTCTTGGCTGTAGTCCTTGCGCTCCATTTTAGTTGCGCCATTGAGAACGCTAGCTGCAAATGCAATTGAGCGCTCTAAGAAATCAGAAGGCTCATAGACAACATCTACAACGCCAAGCTTGAGAGCATCTTTGGCTTTCATCATGGTGTTGTTGTTAAGTGCGTTTAACATAATTACTTGTACAGCACGCTCTGGGCCAATCAACTTAGGCAAAATAGTTGCACCGCCCCAACCTGGAATTAATCCAAGGAAGACTTCTGGTAGGCCGGTAAAGGCTGTGGAGGCAAGGGTGCGGTAATGACAGTGCAAACCAACTTCAAGGCCACCACCCAATGCAAGGCCGTTAATGAAAGCAAAAGTAGGAATCTTAGATTCACCTAAACGGCGAAAGACATCGTGTCCCAATTTTCCTATGCCCAGTGATTGCTCACGAGCTGTTATAAATGAGAGAGCAGATAGATCTGCACCGGCGGCAAAGATAAATGGCTTACCTGTTATTGCTATCGCCGCTGGCTTACTAGCAATAGCTGCAGTTATCGCGCCATCTAATGCAAGAAGTGACTGCGGCCCGAAAGTATTAGGGCGGTTGTGGTCAAGAGTGTTATCGAGAGTAATCAACGCCAAAATACCTGTAGCGCCAAAGGCGCTTAAATTAACTTCTCTTACCAACGCCTGTGTGACAACCTCTTCAGGTGCACCTTCTGGAAGTTTGATATCTACGCTCATTTATTTCACCTGACCATTAAAGTGTGGGTTTTCCCAAATTACAGATCCGCCCATTCCAAGGCCGATGCACATAGTTGTTAAGCCATAGCGCACCTCTGGGTGGTCTTCAAAAGATCGTGCCAAGTTGAGCATGAGGCGAACACCAGAAGAGGCAAGTGGGTGTCCAACAGCAATTGCGCCACCAAATGGATTAACTCGAGCGTCATCATCTGCAATTCCAAAATGCTCAAGAAAAGCTAACACCTGCACGGCAAAAGCCTCATTAATTTCAAAAAGTCCAATATCTTCAATGCCAAGTCCTGCTTGCTTGAGCGCTTTAATAGTTGAAGGAACTGGACCAAAGCCCATTACTTCAGGTTCCACTCCGGCAAATGCATAAGAAACTAAGCGGGCCTTAATAGTCAGGCCTAGCTCTTTTGCCTTATCTTCACTAGCAAGAAGAGCTGCAGTTGCGCCATCGTTAAGGCCAGATGAATTTCCTGCAGTTACTCGGCCAGCTGGTCGAAATGGAGTTTTTAATCCAGCGAGACCTTCCATGGTAGTTGTTGGACGAGGTCCCTCATCAACTGTTGCGATTGTCCAACCTAACTCAGCGCTTCGCGCCGCCATCGGAATAAGATCTCGTTGAATGAGTCCTGCTTCATATGCTTTAGCAGTCTTGATTTGTGAGTTAAGTGCGTATTTATCTGCGCGCTCTTTTGTAATTGTTGGAAAGCGATCATGGAGTCGCTCGGCTGTGGAACCCATTGCAAGTGCATCTTGTTCCACAATCTTTTCAGCTAGGTAGCGAGGGTTAGGATCCATGAGTTCGCCCATTGGATGATTTCCCATATGTTCAACGCCACCTGCGATTGCAATGTCATTTGAACCAAAAGAAATAGCGCCAGCAATTGTCGTCACTGCAGTGAGCGCACCGGCGCACCAGCGATCAATTGAATAGCCTGGAACAGTATTTGGTAGGCCAGCTAATAGTGTTGCACTACGGCCAATGTTCATTCCTTGATCGCCAGTTTGTGTTGCAGCGGCAATAGCAACATCATCAATTGCACTCTGTTCCACTTTTGGATTTCTATCAAGGAGCCCGCGAATTGCGCGCACCATCAAATCATCGGCGCGTGTACCGGCATACATCCCTCCCGCTTTTCCAAAGGGAGTGCGAACGGCATCAACTAAGACAACTGTGCGAGACATGGTGATCCTTTATTAGGGGTGGATATAGCGGTTATGTTACCCGCCAGTAAGGATTTGTAACAGCCGCTTAGGCTGGAGTTAGCGCACGCGTGCGAGGCTTTGCGAGATAGGCGCTAAGGACAGTGGTGATATAGATCGCCCAGATGCCTAGTTGTAGCCATGAAGTCGAGTTATCAAAGCCCACAAGGCCACCCAGTGTTGCTCCAAGCAATGAGTCCTTAGGAATTAGGCTTGAAACATCCCAGGCATATGACTCTCCACCAGGAAGCCAACCCAGCTCTTGGAATTCATGGACTCCATATGAGAGAACTCCTGCGGCAATAATTACTAAAGCAACTCCAGTGAAGCGGAAGAACTTGCTCAAGTCGAGTCTGATGGCAGATTTGAAAATTAAATAGCCTAGAGAAATTGCAACTGCAAAGCCAAGAATCAATCCCAATGCTGAACTGCCTGTATTTGCAACTGTATTAAAGTTTGTATAAACAAAGAGCGCGGTTTCTAGGCCTTCGCGAATAACAGCGAAAAACGCTGCTCCAGCAAGGGCTAGTGGCCCTGTACGCAAAGCTGTATCAACTTTTCCATGAAGATCTGCCTTCAAAGTACGAGCAGTTCTCTTCATCCAAAAAACCATCCAAGTAACAAGTGCAACAGCTAGAAATGAAGTTGTTCCCACAAAGATTTCCTCAGCGCGCTCAGTGAGTTCCTCAGAGGTTCTAGAGAGAATGAAGCCAATTCCAATACTTCCAACTATTGCAGCGCCAACACCGCTCCATAGTGGAAGCAGTAAATGCCTGCGATCGCTCTTTAAAATATAGGCGACCAGGATGCCGACAATAAGGGCTGCTTCTAGGCCTTCGCGCAGGGCGATAATGAAAGTGCTCAACATAAGAGAAAATCTAGAGGGTTGGGGGTATTTACGCAACTCTTATGTTGCGTAAATCAGGCCTCTTCTGCTGTGGTTTCCGGCACAGGTTCAGGCGCGGGCACAGCCTCTTTCTCCAGCAGGGAGGCCGTAATGGCCTCTGCCACCAGCTCCACCTGCCATTTTCTAGCTCCCAGCGAGAGCAAATGCTCCCTAACGATCTGCGGGGACGCTTGAGAGGTTGAAGGGGCTGGGGGAGCCCAACAGATGCGGCGAACAATTTCGGGGGTAATGAGGTTTTCTATCGGAATGTTATTTTCTTCAGCGATTATTTCTATACGAGCGCGGGCATGAGAAAGAGGTGCGTATTTTTCGGGAAACTTATCTCGCCATAACTTAATTGGTGGCAATGTATCGGCGTTAGTGCGAAGTGCTGGCCACTCTGATTCTTCGAGAGCAACAGCGCGTGCCACGGCATCAAGCCAAGCTTTCAAATTTTCTAACCATCGAGCTCGAACTCCCAGCGGGCGCAATACCTTCTCAAACTCTTTTTTGGTTGCAACAGGATTGAGTGCAATTTCAACAATGGCTGAATCATTGAGGAGTTTTCCACCAGCAATATCTTGCGACTGAGCAATCTCATCACGAGTAATCCAGAGTTCGCGAATAATTGCTAGTTGATCACGACGCTTAATTTTGTGCATTCCAGATGTTCTGCGCCAAGGATCTACTCGAGGTGGAGAAGGAGGGGCTGAGAGGATTGAAGCAAACTCTTCTTTGGCCCAAGAATCTTTTTTAGCTTCGATAAGTATGGCTTCAACTTTATCGCGCAGTTCAACGAGTAGTTCAACATCTAAAGCTGCATAAGTGAGCCAACCTTGGGGCAATGGGCGCACGGACCAGTCAGCAGCACTGTGTTCCTTAGCAAGTGAAACACCCATCAGAGATTCTAAAAGTGGACCGAGCCCAACGCGGGCCAAGCCTGCAATACGCCCCCCTAATTCAGTATCAAATAAGCGCTGCGGGTTGATTCCTAACTCGCGAAGGCAGGGTAAATCCTGTGTGCTGGCATGCAAGATAACTTCATCAGTATTCAGTAACTCGTTAAGTTCTAACATCAGTGGATGGCCTGGCCCAAAAGGGATTGGGTCAATAAGGTGTAATCCGCCATTGGTGCGCTTAATTTGAATCAAGTAGGCACGTGCGCTGTATCGAAAGCCTGAAGCACGTTCAGCATCAACAGCAAATGGGCCAACGCCTTTTGTGAGTTGATCCAATGCAGTTTTGAAAGCAGTCTCACTATCGATTACGGCAGGCGTACCACCGACGGGAGTGAGTAGCGGTGTTGCAACTAATTCTTCAGACATAAACTGGCTTAACGACGTCTGGCAGATGAAATAGTTGAGACGCCATCAGGAATCGGTTCAAGTCCTGCAACATCTGAAATTAAGCGACACCAGCCAGCGATGTGTTTCATTACTTCAATGGAATCAGTAATCGCAGGTGTCCATGAAGCACGGATTTCAATCTCTGATTCATCATTTCGAGGGGAGAGTTTTCCGAAAGATGCACTGGACACTCGGGTAACAGTTCCGCTGGGCGCGGCAAGGGCGCACTCTTCACGTTCGAGGGCTTCAAGGAACCAACTCCAGCCAACTTCTGGCAGAAGAGGATCTTGTTGCATGACAGGATCCACATCTGCGCGAACGAAAGTAACGCAGCGAAATTCACCTTCCCATGTGTCTTGTCCGCCGGGTTCGTGCAATAAGACAAAGCGGCCAGAAGCTATCTCATCTTCATCATCGCCTAGTAATCCATTACTCACATCGGCAGAGAAGGCGAAGGCATATGTTGCTAATTTCTGTGGGGCTGGAACCTCTTCTAAAACGATTTCAGCACGTGGCGTAAAAGCACGTAAGGAGTTGACTAATTCTTCAAATCCGTTGGCATCCACTGATTAAGAATAAACAGTGAGAACTCCTTTTCATGGGAGGCGGGGCGGTATCCTTGCGCATATGGCCTCACTCCTTGCAATTCTCTCAAGCATTTTATGGGGAACTTCAGATTTTGAAGGCGGGCGTCTGAGTAAAAAGCATGCACCGTTGGCTGTGCTTGGTTTCTCACAAGTTCTCGGTTTAATTTTCGGAATTTTTTTGATGCTTGTTTCTGGAGCTGGGGATGCACAGGCACTGGGATCTGAAGGATATTTAATCCCTGGAATTTTTGCAGGTTTGTCTGGTTACTTCGGTTTGTTCTGTCTTTATGCAGGATTATCAACTGGACGCATGGGTGTTGTCTCACCCATTAGTTCCATGGGCGCAGTTGTTCCGCTGACATATGCCTTGGTAAATGGCGACAAGCTCTCAACAATTGTTTCTATTGGAGTTGTCCTAGCGCTAGTGGGAGTTTTTTGTGCCAGTGGGCCAGAGCTTTCACAAGGCCTTCCGGTTAAACCTTTGCTTCTTGCATTAGGTGCAGCGATTGGTTTTGGCATAGCATTAACATTAATATCGATTGGTTCGCAATCAAGTGCGCTCATGACCATGGTTTCAATGCGTGGGGCCACCTTCTTTGTAACTGTTGCTCTAGCGCTCAAATTTCATACCATGGGTGGTTTTTCTAAAAAGGAATATCCGTCACTGATTTTTATTGGAGTCGCTGATTTCTTAGCCAACGTCTTGCTGGGAGTGGCTTGCACCAAGGGCTTAGTTTCAATTGCAATGGTCTTAGGTTCACTCTTTCCTATTGCAACTGCGCTCATGGCGTTTAAATTCTTGCGTGAACGTTTACAAAAAGTGCAGTACGTAGGAATTGCTTTAGCAGTTGCAGGAGTTGCTCTTATTTCTGCTTTCTAATTGTGGGCAACATAGAAATCAGTTCCATCAATATGAGTGTGTGCATGGTGGGCAAATCTATTGAGTAATGCTTGCCAATCAATAGGGTCGTCTCCGCCGGTCACGGGTGTAACACTTAGTTCTAGTTGATCAATTAAACCTTGATCAATGAGTTCAAAAATGATCGATGTTCCTGCCTCAACGAGAACTCTTTCTCCAAATCGTGATTTAGCCTTTGCTAACGCCTCTGCGGCAGGCATATTCCACAGATGCGATAAATCATTTCCTACCACTGGATTAATAGTTGATCGTGAAACAATTACTAATGGAACCGGGCTTTGTTTATAGGGCTCACGGCGAGCAGTGTTGCCGCCAATTAAAATGCAATCGACTTTACGACGCCGTGCAAGAAAGGCTTTGCGATCTGCATCTGAGGAAACTCCGTTAGAGCTCTTATCTTTTGATGTAGACCCATCTCGCCCAACCACCAGCGATGCAACTGTGCTCATTTGTCCTACTATTGCAGATTCTGCGAGAATTCTCAGGCGTAAATCACACTCATGAGTTGAGATGTCGCATTAAACCTCGTTAGCCTTTCATCATGTATTGGCGCATTCTTCCTCATGCCCTCGTGGCGCTAGCCCCGACGGTTGGGTTAGCAGTTCCCTTCTTGGCCGAGATTCGGGCACAGGTGCGATTTCTAGAAGAGGAAGCAACAACTGCAGCTCAAGGCAAGTACCTGTGAAAGCTCGCAAGCAAGGTGACTTACTGTTTTATGGTCGTCCAGTTTCATACATTGGAATGCATATCGGTGGTGGAAAGATGGTGGACGCACCTCGTTCGGGTTCACGCGTGGAAATCACAACGAGCCGATCTCTTGGAAGAAAGCCTTTAGTTGGAGCCCACCATTTCTGATAAAACTTTATTTGTAACTAATGATTTTGGTCCACGGGCCGGAGGCATAGAAACCTTCATCATTGGTCTAATTGAGCGATTACCAAAATCGAGCATCATCGTTTACACATCAGCTCAAGAAGATTCTGATGCTTATGATGCTGATTGGCTAAGTAATTTCGGTGTTGAAGTGATTAGAGATAAAGCAAAAATACTGCTTCCAACACCACGAGTAAATCGAGCAGTTACCCGAATTGTTAGAGAGCGCACCATCAAAACTATTGCTTTCGGTGCTGCTGCGCCTCTGGGTTGGATGTCTTCAACCTTACGCAAAGCCGGAGCAGAACGCATAGTGGCACTTACCCATGGCCATGAAGTCTGGTGGGCCAAGGTTTTTCCATTTAACTTGATACTGCGACGCATTGGATCAACTACCGATTGCCTTACTTACCTTGGCGAATTTACTCGAACTGCAATCTCAAAGGCGTTGACACCGAAGAGCGCCGCCGCCATGCAAAAAATTGCCCCAGGAATTGATATTGAACATTTTAAGGCGCTGGGTGCAACTGCTTTGCGTCATTCGTTGGGGTTAACTGAAAAGAAAGTCATTGTCAGCGTGGGCCGACTAGTACATCGCAAAGGTCAGGATTTCCTTATCGAATCTATGCCGCAGATTCTTAAGCAAGTTCCAAGTGCCCATCTCTTACTTGTGGGCCAGGGTCCCCATAGAGAGCACCTAGAAAAACTCGTAAGAAAACATTCAATAGAAAAAAACGTCACCTTTATTGGACGCATTCAATACAAAGATCTGCCTGGCTATATCTGTGTGGGCGATATCTTTGCCATGCCATCCAGATCCCGCTTTGCTGGATTAGAAGTTGAAGGCTTAGGAATTGTCTATTTGGAGGCAAGTGCGTGTGGATTACCGGTTATTGCTGGTGCATCTGGCGGCGCACCTGATGCGGTAATAGAAGGTGTAACAGGATTTGTAGTGGATGGAACTAACACGGAGGAAATAGCACACAGAGCTATCCAACTTCTCTTAGATGAAAAGCTGCGTAATTCTATGGGTAGTGCGGGACGTGCATGGATTGAAAAGGAGTGGCGCTGGCAGATTTGGGCTAGCAAGTTTTCCGAACTACTTACCAGATAATCCTTGCTCGTGCATCGCATGAATTGCCGCAGTTCGATTAGTTACTTCTAACTTTCTATATATCGATGCTAAATGTGTTTTCACTGTTGCGGGACTTATAAATAGAGTTTTAGAAATCTGGGCAGTGCTTTGGCCTTGTTCTAATTGCACCAGCAAATCAAATTCGCGAGCAGTTAACGTGTTGTGGGAGCTAGCGAATACTTTCTCTAAACCTTGAGCGCTAAAGCTTAAGGG
>Ga0209552_1000411_pt1 | contig 13608 bp, 15 predicted proteins | sample LauGreFaBDMM15SD_2_FD_188214 | JGI IMG/M metagenome (GOLD analysis project Ga0209552, IMG submission 188214) | Freshwater lake microbial communities from Lake Michigan, USA - Fa13.BD.MM15.SD (SPAdes) (version 2) | ecosystem: Environmental > Aquatic > Freshwater > Lake | place: Lake Michigan, USA... | reverse complement strand
AATCTCTTTTGGCAATGCCATATCCAAACCTATACAAAGAATTGTACAACTTTAACCTATACCTTTTAGACCATTACAGCATTCCCCTTATTTGGCAGAAAGACGGAGATGGGGCAGACCAGAACACAGACAACCTTGGCAACATTGTTACAATCACAACAAGCCTAGTAAGTGCTGGGTTTAAGTTGTCTGAAGTTTGGAATATGCCAGTTGGAATGGCTTACTGGTATTTTGTAAATACGCAAAGACTTAAGGGCGCAAAAATTGACATAGTTTCACCAAATGAAGAGGTTGCAATGGAAAAGGTTCAAAAGATGAGGCAACAAAATGACAGCAAAGGGCTTAACAGCTAAAGTTGATGATAAGGTATGGATTGCTCAAGTTAGAAGGTATGTATTTCTAACTGGCAAATCATTCAAAGAAGTTCTCAAGAAGGAGGCTAGGCTGGTATCAGTAAGGCTTGCGTATCAAACACAGCCATTTGGTAACGACTCTTCAGCGCAAAACAAAGGGAAAAGTGCAGTAGCTTCAGATATTAGAAGGGTATATAGGTCTACGGCTGATGCTTTTGAGGCAATAGCAAATAGTCAAGGCGCACCAAGTAACAATAAAAGCCAAACACCAGAGCAAGCATCTAGGGCTTTCTGGTTTTATTCAAAGAAACGGCAATGGAGCAAGGCAAACAAGATTCTCCAGAATGCAAGAGCTAGGGGTTATGTTGCTACACCAATAGGGGCTATGGACAATGGCGCAAAGCATAGAAGCGCAAGGTATGGGAAAAGAATGAGGGTATCAAAAAACCAGTTCCCATTATTAATAGTAGATAGTCCAAACAAACTAAAAGCTTACATAACCAAGATTGAGAAAAGGGTTGGTACTGCCAAGGCTGGATGGGCTGGTTGCGCCAAGCTTCTAGGTGGAACAAGAGGCATAAAGGCTTGGGTAGTAAGCAATTCAAATAGCTCAAAGCCAACTGCAAGGGCATTGTACAATGGCTCAACAACTGGTTTTGCTGGAAGCTACCAAGTCACCAACCTAGTCCCTTGGGTTGATGTCTGCTTGACTCCCTCCCAAAGAGATGAGGCTGTGCAAATCCAAAAGAGGAACATGATGAAGGAGATGCAGATTGTGAACAGCAAGCTCATTCAAAAGACTGGTTGGCGTAAATGAATAGCGGAACATTTATTATGGGCTTTAATGCCCAAGCCGTTGAGCTTGGGTTGGGTAAGCTCAAAACATCTGTATCAAGTTTTGGAAAAAGCTTTGCTGGTGTTCTTGCTGGCGGGTTTGCAGTTGGTGGAATTGTTGCAGGGTTGCAGAAAGCAGTAAGCGAGGGTTCAAAACTCCAAGACATGGCAGACAAGCTCAATTTGCCAGCTTCAGAAATTCAAAGGTTAGCCAATGCGGGTTCTGAATTTGGCGTAAGTACAGAAGCAGTTGGGAAGGGCTTGCAGAAAATGGCAATGAGCCAACAAAAAGCTCTGGCTGGCAATGAGTCTTCAATTGAGGCTTTTCAGAGCTTGGGTCTAACAATGGAACAAGTTGAGAAAATGACACCCACAGACCTTTTGATGAGCTTTGCAGATGCCCTAAAAAACGGCTCATTACAGGGCAATGAAATGACAACGGCAATGTCTTTAGTGGGAAGGGGCGGGTTAGAGATGATGGGAATGTTAAGGCAGGGTTCAGAGGAAATTAACAGGCTAGCAGAGGGCTTTTCTACTTGGGACGATGAAACAATTAATGCTCTTGATGAGGCTGATTCAGCAATAGCAAAGCTTGGCAACCAAGCCATTATTGTATTTGGTCAAATTGCGGTAGCGATACAACCAGCGGTAGCGGTTTTGGCAAACCTAGTGAAGACCCTCAACGATGCTGGCGCACTTATGCCAGTTCTTGGTGCAATTGCTGGATTTATGGCTGGTGGGCCAGTTGGCGCAGTAATTGGTGCGGGAGTTGGTCTTGCGCTTCAACCATCCAAGAAGGCCAAGGATAGCTCTGGTAAAAAGAATAAGAAAGAAAAGGACTTTTTTGTAGATGATGAAACAGGGGAAGTTGTTTACAAGGGCGGGAAACAGGGCAAGCAAGACGCAAAGAGTGGGGCGATGCCAACTACTGGAAAAGCCAAGAAAAAGAAGCTGGGGGCAGATATTGAACTAGATGCTACGGATGATATGGCTATGCAGACGGACTCCCCATTGTCTGGGGCGCAAGCCTTGGCATCTAAAATGGTGAAGCCAACTGGTGGAACACTTGGAATGAATACCGCTTTAAGCGGTGGCTCAAGCAAGGACTCTGGTAACAAGGCCATCATTGACAGGATAGATAAGATAAGCAAAACGCTACTAGATATTAAAAACCAAAATGGGACATTCGCATAGTTATGGCATTAATACAAATAACAGGGAAGCAGATGAGCGTAGACGCAAATGGCCTTGCCCAAATGACCATTCCATATTTTTGTGAGACTTCAGAAGAAGCATTCAGCGCAAGACCATCCCCACCACAAGGAATGTTTCTTGGCGGGAAACAGATGGAGGATTTGGGGTGTGGCAAATACAGGCTTAATTGCATGTTCTATGCCATTGATACTAGCATAAGAAAAAGTGTTACAGAGATTGACGGAGATTTTGCCAAGAACCCAATTGAGAGAGCAAAGAAGGTAAAAGAGCTAGTAGACAAGTATTCTGGCGAGGTGGACGCAACAACAAATCTTATTACATTTCCGCAGACATTTAGCCAAAGTGGAAGCACAGGCTTAAGCGGTGGTGGTGGCTCAACCACTAACCCAATGTATGGGGTAAGATACCAAGACCTAGCTAGGTTTCAGATTAGAGTTAGATACATTTCAGACCAACCCCCAATGAATCTTGGAAGTGTGGGCAAGAAATGCAAAATAAGCCAAGTTGGAGGTATAACCATACCACAAGATTTGTCCTCACACTTTATTGTTCAGCCCCCTTCTTTGAGGACATTAGCAAAAGAGATTGGTGGAACTAAATGCATTTGGGAGGTTCAAGAGGCAGTTATGCAGTATGATAACGATGAATGCCCAGATGAACTTCACCCCAACGGAAGCTTTCAGTTTCCATCGTTCTAATGGGAGATGTAGCCCCAGCCAAAAAAGGGGATAGTGTTCTTGCAAAGTTTAACGAACTAGCAAGACAGATGAGCAGATTGCCAACAAAGATTGGCGCAGAGATGGTTAGGGGCGGTAGCAACTCCTCTGGCTCACAGATTGTAGTAAATAACAGAAGGGACATGTACCCAAGGCCATTGTTAGTTTCAGTTGTTAAATATGATAAGTCTGGAGTATTTGTAAAGGTCGCTGGTGGTACAATTAACGGCAAAATACCCACAATAAAAAGCATCCCAATTACAGGGGATGTAAGCGCAGGGAAAATACCTCTTTTGCAAATACCCCAAAACGGAAGCCCAACTGATGGCGGGTATGTTGTGGTTAGGGTTAAGGTCAAAAAGGCAGGAACAGACTACCCAATTGAAACGGCAGAAATAGAATACTCAACGACATTGGGAACAATGTATTACGCTGGTTCAGTTGAGACAAAACCAGAAGAGGGAATGATACCAATTGCAATTGTTAATAGGGACAAAAAGGGGTTCTACACAGGAATTACTCAAAATACCACACATTCCCTTATGTATAGGGTGGTAGAGCAGGGAGCAAAAAGAAGGCACTTCTTTTACGCAATCTAATGGTAAGAAAGAAAATAAGAAAAGAGGTCTTTAATGAGATTGTTCAATCTTATGAAGGCTCAAAGGTTACCTCTCTTGAGTTTGAAAATCCATCTCCACAACACCCATTTCAAGTAACGCATGGCTTTGTAGACCCAAGCAAGTTTTCTGGAAACAAGATACAATTTGACCCATCAACGCCAGCAAAGAACAAGTTATTTGTTAAGATTAACACAGGCTTTTGTAACGCAGATGAATGCAAGGTATTTACCAGATTCAAATATCTTTCAGATAAGGCCAAGGACTACATAAAGACAGACAAGAAGCAGATGAACAAAAGACCAGAAGAAATGGTTGAAATCGGACTTTCATTTAGACCAACACTTATCATTGAAGATAGCACATGGAGGCCAATAGGTGAAAGCTCATTTCCAGATATACAATTAGCTTCTGAATTTACTGGCATAGCAGATGAGAAAGTACCAGAGACTTTTCTGGCTCTTGGGGTAACTCCAGCTAGAGGCCAGAAAAGCAGTTATGTAGACGAAGGAAGAAGGTTGTTTGCCGTATCCATCGCACTTCATTGTGATAGGTGGTACACGGAGGCAGAGGTACGAGTAGCCAACCCATTTGTTGAGGCAACAACAGCGGTATTTAGCCTTATGCCCAAAATCCCACCAAACGGCCAGCTTGGTAAAGGCAAAATTAGAATTGTTACAGAACCATTTCGGCCTTCCTCACCAGTAAGAACTTTGGTAGAAGTTCTATATGGGATAAGCCCAGAGGCTTGGGACAGGCTTATGATTTGCGAGGTATATGCAGTAAGCCCACCCAAAGATGCTGGTGAAGATTTGTATACTATTTATCCATCCCCTTCATACAGAATATTTAAGAAACAATCCTTGAGTTGGAATGTTCGCTATTTAGTGCCAGAGCTTCCCAAGGCTAGGGCTGTACCGCCAGTCACAATGAATACAGGGCTATTAGGTGGAATTGCAGACGCAATCTTTAATACCCTTCTAACCATAGTAAATGACACGACACAATTAGTAATGAATATGCTAGCCCAACTTGAAAAAAGAAAAGGCAAGTTTCTGACAATCTAGTTATGGCGTTTTCTTGGATTGGCGCAGTTAAGGGGCTTATAGCAGTAAGAAAAGCTATGGATGGCCTACCAGCGGGTCTTAACAAGAAGGAGTGGCTTGCCATCCTTAAGAAGCGTAGGGAGCAGAATGTGCGGTATGGGCGCATTTCACCAAGATACCCTTGGAGCGCACTACCAGCAGAACCACAAGAGCTACAAAACTACATTGGGGGCTTGGATGACACCATCGTTTAATGCGGAGCTAAATGGGTTGGCGCAAGTTGCGGGTAGTCACCTAACGATTTCTGGCAAGGTTCACAAGGTCTACTGCTCAACCATTAGGAATGGTATTTTTGGAATGATGCCATGTGACTCATTGGCAGAACAAATAAGCGTTGGACAGAAGATTTGGAGGGACAGATTGCCATTTATGGTCAAAAAGAAGGAGAATGTTGGCATACATTACCTAGTTGTCTGTGAGCAGGGGGAGTCTTTGACAGGAGTAGGTAGTTAATGAATAGCTTGATGTACTGCAACATCGCTAATGGGGAGCTACAAACCTCTTTAACTGGCGGTACATACACAATTGGAAACCTTACTGCGGGTGATACAATTCTCCTAAAGCTTCGCACATTTGCCATTGTTAATGGTACTGCCATTGAGCAAGACCTTACCTTGGCTGGAGCAAGGCTTTCTTTGTCAAACGCCAACTCAACGCCAACTGGTGGCTTCTTTAGCTTAAGATTGAATGGTCAGACTACTGCAACAATGCCACATGATGTAGACCAGAATGTTATAGAAACGGAGCTTAAGAAGATTAAGCCACTAGCCAGAGTTTCATACAAGTCTGGTGGATACCTTGTTGAAATTGATAATGGCACACAAGCCAACGACACGATAACGATTGCACAATCTAGGCTAACTCCAGAGAGCTTTTTTAGGCCATCTATTTATACGATTGGAACGACACTCTATCAGCATATCCGTTTTATTACTACTCCATTGGCCTTTACTGATTCCTTTTCTCTTAAGCTACCCCCAAGACCAACAATATATGCGGTAAGAGATGGTGCTTATGACAATGTTACAGGCATTGGGCAAAACGAAATTCAAGAGCTTTATATTCCAGCGGAGTTTAGAGGGACATTTGCCCTTAAGAGAGGAAACGCTGAAAGCCCAATACTAAATACGCAAGATGGTATTACTGAAATTCAAGATGCCTTAAATACAATTGCTCAATCTGGTGGAAACTTCCAAGTATCAAATCCAGACTCATATAGGGCGCAAATTGAATTTAGGGGGTCAATGGGTTATAGTGACCAACCATTATTACAGGCAGTTGCAAAAAGTGCGCCACAGGGCGATATAAGCCTATTTTTGGGCTTAAGCTCGCTACAACTTAAGGATGCTCTCAATAGCGCAAAGGATGAGGGCAAGAGCTTCATTGAGGCAGAGCTTCAGCTTGAGGTTGATATTGTAGATGACCCAGACCAGCCAAATGTGCATAGGCCATACACCCTATTTAGGAAAGATGTAAGGGTATATAACGATGGGGTTTGGAACGCTTTGACCACACAGCAAAGGATTGATTGGACTATACCGCCAGAGCCAAGAAGCTACATACCATTTAGCCGTGACCAGATAATTACAGGCTCACAGCACTATGTTGGAACATTGTTTGTACCAGACCAGCAGAACCCGCAAACCACATATCAAGTAAACCATAACCTAGAAACAGATGCTATTCACCTAACATTGAGGGAAAACAAGTCTAATGGGAAAGTGCTACTTAATGGCACAGACTACACGGCAACCATTGTTTCGGATAATGTAGTTGAAATACAACTTGATGAAGCAGTAGATAATGATGAGGTTGCGGTTGTAGTTACTTCGGCTGGCCCAAATTCAGCTTTCTTGGCGCATACTCATAACTCTAGTGACATCCAAGGGCTACAAGAGTTCCTAGATACAATTAATGACAGGGTTGGAGTTCTTGAGAGTATTTTGCCACAAGCTGAAAGAGTTGCAGTAAGAACAACAAAGACTGCATTTGAAGCCATTCCACCGATTTCTATTGGAGTATATGGCATTTCAGAAAAGAAGGCAGATGGGACTTTGTTCGATTATAGCGCACTATTTAATACAAGCACAGGGTTTAAGAACACAGAAGTAGCCAAGATACCAAGGCCAATATCAATGCTTCGTGCAATACATGATGCAGTTGTTTCGCCAATAACAACATCCATTCTGTCTAATCCAGCTACAAATATTGGGGTATTTAGAAATGAATCAACTGCCACAATATCCCTACCTAGCAAGCATTGGGTAAAAGGGCAGAAACTATTGCCCACAGAGCTTTGTGCATCAGATGGAATTAACTGGTATCAAGTTTACAACAAAACTGGCACTAACTCATATTATCCTTCTGCCTATGTTCGCACCCTTTGGAGCTTTGCGTGTAACTCTGATATGCTTGCGGTAAACAGACTTCTTAAGGCTATGTTCTCTGTTCAAACCCAAGGCTACAATGCGAATGCCCTTGCCCAATGTTTCCTAGTAATTGAGGCTGGTGCTTACAATCCATCAAGCTTAAGCGGTCTTGGCCCAAATCTGGAGAATGTTAATTACAATATTACAATTCTTGAGCAAAGACTTCAGTTTGCTAACACTCCCAACATTGGCGTTTTTGGCGTAAGGATTGGAAGGGACTTGTTTAGCATTTTTGGAGACAAGAATGTTTATGGAATATGGCAGGGAGTTGGGACAAACAAGCCAACAGACGCTAACTTTGCCATAAGAGCAGTTCTAAAATATTTCGATTGTGAAGATATTACTAGCCCCACAGGGTTGCTTGGTTATCGGCTACTTCCAGAACTTGCGGAGGGCGAAACAGCCCCACAGAAAGAGACTATGAAGATTGAGATTCTTACAGAATCTTGACACCAATAGGTACTTAAATGGCAATTAGCATTACCAATTCCGCATTGAGCTTCGCAGTTGGTCAAGACTTTGTGTTCCAACCAACCTCTGACATAGCTGTGACTCGTTGGGCTATTAATTCTCAAGACTTTTTGCCAGCTGGTGTTTTCTTTAGTCCATTAAGCGGAACAATACAAGGCAACTGCCAAGTTGCTGGTATTTACAAGTTTAGACTGCAAGCTATCAGCACAGGCTCAACTAGTGAGGTTGAGATAGTAATGGGGTTCTTTGGTATTGCGGAAGAAAGTTACGAAAAGAAGGTTGTAATAGATACGGCCACACTTGTGCCTACATTTTTGGATGGCAATACATCAGCAACTAGTGGCTATGATTCCTTTGCCAAGTACGGCGATGATTTGATATGGTCTATTTCGTTTGCGAAGTCTGGCTCTGTAATTTCTCCAAGGGTTGCTTCTATTTCCTTTGCAGTACGAAAAGATGACGAGTCAGAGGTGCTTCTTGAAAGTGACTATACATCGTACCGATATAGCCTAGTTCTTGAGGGAGGCTTATACTACCCAAGAAACTATGTTCAGATTACCCTAGCATCAGAGGGTCTTGCTGGTGCTGTTTCAGATAACTTGTCTGCTACTGGAACATTTTGCGATATTTTGGGGGAGTTTCAAATAGACTTTGCAAGCCCAATTGGGGCTTCTGGTAGCGCAATTAACAGGGTAACAACAAAGTCGTTTAAGATGAGGATTGCTAGGGATATTGCTAATTCTGTTTTATGAACTATGGCATATATGGGGCTGGCGTACCATTTGCTAGATTTGTTAGTGGCAATATACCAGCTGGGCTTTCCTATCGCTCAACAGAGCGTGGCATAGAGTTTTCTGGACTTCCCAGAACAGCTGGAAGATATGTTAGTTATTGGGATGGGCCGTATCCAAACCCAGCTTTATATGTACCTTACAGAGAGCCATGCGTAGCTAGCCCTAGTGGAACAGGGGGCAGAGTGATTTATGATGGCTTCCCAATTTCCTCTACCCTAATCGACCTAAAAGACGCAGACGCTTTTGATATTTGGATTCGATACGATAGTAGTGGCCACCAATGCGATAGGGCTATTTTTATTTCATCTATTATTCAAACTATAACATTGGGTGGTGGCAAAATGGTGAATGGAGTCTTTGTGCCACATAATATTATACCAGACGAAAACGGAAGTTTTGGAACAGCAGACACTACTAAAACATTTATTGGCTCGCATAACATGAATAATGCAGGAACAGGAGCGCATGTAGATACTGGCGTAAGGAGTGTAAGTGCTGGGTGGAGACTAGAGGCAGGGTCACAGGGATGGGTTGGGTTTGCGTGTGGGGGTGGACAAAACGAAGGAAGCACACAAAATGGTAGTGGATGCCATGATGGTGTAGGCCATGTAACAATTACCGCAATCACTACAATACCGCCAGTTGTCTGCCCCCCAGAGCCTCCTTGTCCAGTTTATAGGCATATTGTCCATAACACTACGGAAATGTATTGCCCAGCTACAAGGTTTTCAATTGTTATGGTTGTAGGCTCTGGTGGACAACAGGACGCACTTCCTGCCGTTGGCACTTTAACAGAAACAACTTCTGCTCCACTAACCCCGATTACTTGGGGAAAGACTTGGAGGGCTTTAAGAGAAGTACCTAACGCCACAGCAAGAAGAACCGCTTGGACTGCTGGAAGATATGTAAAAATAAACTACCAACAAGCAGACTCTAATCCTTTGCCCTATTTTCAAACCCCAATTACAGCTAATAATTCAGCTGGTAACCTCATTACGGCAATGCCAGAAAACAGGCTTGCTACTACGAGCGACATTACCAGCGATGATTACAGGGCTGGAGATTGGGTTGTTAGTGGAGCTTTTGCAAACGCAGACCAAACACCGCAAAACACACTAATGACTCTCAATGCGCCAGTATATAAGGGTGGCACAGAAGAATTAGACCCTATAACTCTAAAGCCAACTTCCACTTCAGCCGTAATACCTAGATTTGATGGTGTTTTGGCTCAAACAATATTAAACTATACTTTTAAGTTGCCCCCTTGCTCTACATACAGGGGATTTAATGGCATATTCTTTCACAGGCCAATTGAGGGTGGTACTTTTAGAATTGTAGCTATTGAAGATGGCAAACAAGGGCTTGAGACAAAGACTAGGATTTTCTTAAGGCGAGCTAACTTTGAAACTTGGTCAGTAGAGTGCCAAGCTCTTGCCACTTCAAAGCTAAATGAGTTGCCACAGGATAATAGCCAGCCAATTAATGAAGGCTCAACGACTCAATTTGATTTACCATATATTGCTAAAAGAAATACGGAGTGGCACAATATGTCTAACATCTGCATTTCTGTACCCCCAAGGAGCGAGTTTTCAACTATTCACATCGCTTGCCATGTACTATTGCCTAGGTCAGATTCAGAGAGGTACGAGTACCAATGAGCAGAAATAGTGCTTGGCATAATATTGCCAAGAAAATGCGTACTTCGGTTAGATTTGTTGGAGAGATTGCTGAATGGGCGCAAGATGGGTTTGAATTAGCAACAAATAGTGCCGAAAGAATGGATATATGCAGGGCATGCGAGTTCTATATAGCCAAAGAAGAGAAGTGCCAAAAATGCGGTTGTTACATGAATGCAAAAACCAAGCTTAAAACGGCCAAATGCCCAATTGAGAAGTGGTAGTTTGACACTATTCCGCTGTTATGGCTACTAATCTGGATATTTCTATTGATGGTGGCGCAGACTTTGCGTTTAACTTAACAATAAAACTAGGCTTGGTTGCGGTTAATTTAACAGGCAAAACGATTGTTGGTCAGATTAAGTCAGAGTATACATCTAGGTCTACTTCAGCAACTTTCACCACAATTATACAGAATGCTTCTGGCGGTTTGGCAAGGCTTGAGCTTGGTGGCGATGTCACTAGGGCTTTGCCGACAAGCGGAGTGTACGATGTTCTATTAAAAGACAATGCCTCTGGGGACATATCAAAGTTGGCTTACGGCAAGGTCACAACAATACCCGCAGTTTCATCTGTATGAGCCAAGAAGTAGATATTGTAGTACAGATTTCTTCAGTTGAGCAAGTTAGTGCTGGCATATCAACCATTACGGCTCAAAGCATTGGCGCAGTACCGCTTAATGGTTCTGGGAAAATTGACGCATCCTACCTACCAGACCAAGCTTCCCTAGACCTAGAGGTTGATGAAAAGATTGCCAACAACGCTGTTAAGCTAGGAGTACAATGGACAACACGGCACACAAACTCTACTGGCAACCCATATCTAGTTGGCTCAATCGTCTATCACAATGGAAGGGTTTTTAGATGCTTGGCTACTAATGACTCCATTGAGCCAGCAGTTGGCGGTAATCCCTATTGGGCAGATTTAGGCGTTGGTTATTTGTTGCCTAATGAAAATCCAAAGATTCAAGGTGGTTCAATTAATACACAAAACAAAGTTTATAGCGATGAAACTGCTGGAGTAGAATTTTCGGGAGAAGATATAAATGGATTTTTGCTTAATGTTGGGACTTTTAATTCAAAGCCATCGTACAGAGCCGATGACGAAGGCATAAATATTCGATACTATACAGCGGGAATGACTATTGTTTCGGGGTCTACGGCAAGTTTTAATGGTTGGGTAGCTAGGCTTGATACTGGAATTAGTGTTGGAGCTTCACAAGGAAATGAACCTTACCCTTGGCTGGCAAATTGGCCTAACGAAAATTATGCATTCAAGCAAATGGACAGGCTTGGAGGTGTAATCAATACAAGCGGGGGTGGCTCAATCGAGACCTATGGGGAGGTTGGTTCTGGCGGTTCTATTGATACTCATGGGGAAGAGGTAAGCGGTGGATTTATCTTTACTAGAGCAAGCGGAGACAAGGCGGGTGGGTGGATTAATACGCAGGGAGGCAACGGAGATGGTGGAAATATTAACACATCTGGAGGGAGTGCTGATGGTGGCAGTATCAATACCGCCAATGGTGGCGGTTCTATCTATACAGCTGGAAAGGGACAAATTGGGCTTGGGATTAACGGAGAACGAACACTTTTAAGTGGAACGGCTACTGCAAATCGCATCATCAATCTACCAAACGCAAGTGGAACTATCGCACTTGAAGAAGGTAAGCCTTTGAGTAGAAGTGTTTTCTTAAAGGCGGTGAATTTTGATTTAGGGAAACAAATAAACCCACTAAATGCGCCTTTATCTGAAGTAGCGGGCTATGGTTTTAATGGGTATACAGGCTATTTTGTCTCTGAAATAACTATTCTAATAAAATCAAGATATAGGACACAGCCTGTAAGCAGTAATCTTTATACCATTCCGACAATACAAGCAATGCCTGTTGAGAACTACATATATTCTAGTACAAGCACTATTGCGCTACAAGCCGTTGGGAGTCCTTATGCACACCCAATTTCAGGCAATTATGTTTTAATTAATAATGAACTCATGTTGATTGACCAAGTGTTTGACCTAGTTGGTAGCACTAGAAGTATAAGGTTAAGGAGAGGCCAGCTTGGAAGTAGCCCTAATTTTGCTCACACCGCTGGAGCGACCTTTGGTATTTTTGAAAACACAGCATTATTTTCAACACCCCCAGCGGTAGTTGTTTACAATAACTCCTTCGGCTATGCTGTTTCCACGGAAGCTCCTATTGGCACAAGGCCATTCGTTGGTAATTACTCAAGAACTATAAATACAGCAACAAGTGGCAATTCTTCTGGCAGACAATTGCTTACCATTCATGACAGGGGAGGGATTAACATTCAGCTAGTAACAACTGGAGTTTTCTTACAAACCACAACTACTGCGTTGTTGTCTACTGCAACTGCAACAATTCCAGTTGTGGCAAACACAGCATTTTCTGGCTCAAACTTTTACGCAAGAATCACAAGCACAAGTGGGACTGAAAATGTTTATGTAACATCTGGTGGAAGTGGGGCTAATATGAATGTTCTGCGGGGGGTTCTTGGCACTACTGCAATAGCTCATCCCTCTGGAGCAACAATAAGCACTAATGTTGGTAATGTTGGTAGCACATTTGCTTCTGCTTTATTGGCCGATGTTGTTGTTAAGCTTGACCCAGTTTACACCCCTTAAAGCATGAAAAGGGTGGGTGATGTTGGCGAAAGATTGGCAAGAATCGAGGAGAGAACTGACCATGGGATAAAGTTGCTAGAAGCTCATTTGTCTAACTTTGCAGAGCTTAACAGAAGGGTATCTATACTTGAGCAGTACAAGGCAAAGCTCATGGTGATTGCCTCTTTGGTTGGGGCTAGTTGCGCTGTTCTATGGGACTACGCTAGGGCAAGATTCTTTGGGCATAATTGACTTGGTTGGGTTGGTATGAACAACATCAAAACAACCTCTACTGGCATTCTCTCTATTGTAATTGCGGTTGCTTCTGGGGTATTGCACTTGCTCAAAACTGGTCAGATTCCAGACCTTGCCCCAATCATCAGCGCAATCACGGCTGGCGTTGGGCTTATCTTGGCGAAGGATGCCTCTAAATAATGCTCACAGGAATAGTTACGGCAATTGGCCTAGCTCTTTCAATTCTGTTCTGGTGGGTAAAAAATCGTGCAAAAAGTAGCCGTCAAATTAACAAAGAACACATTGAGTACGAGCGCAAGAGGCGTAGCCGTGACATTGATAGCTGGTGGATTTCTCGCAATTAGCGTTTTATTCCTTATTGGTTGCGCTTCGGTAGATATGCGGGTTGGGTCTGCTACTGAAGTTGGTTCAATTGCAGAGCTTCAGACGGAATGGGATGAGCTAGAGGGCAGGGTTGGTAAGCCTAACAAAGAGTTTCGCAAGCAGTACGCAAAGTCACTTCAGACTTTGAACAATG
>Ga0209552_1000409_pt1 | contig 13690 bp, 9 predicted proteins | sample LauGreFaBDMM15SD_2_FD_188214 | JGI IMG/M metagenome (GOLD analysis project Ga0209552, IMG submission 188214) | Freshwater lake microbial communities from Lake Michigan, USA - Fa13.BD.MM15.SD (SPAdes) (version 2) | ecosystem: Environmental > Aquatic > Freshwater > Lake | place: Lake Michigan, USA... | reverse complement strand
CTGGCTTGGTGTTGTCAGTGCTCATGATGTGGGGTGCCACCAGCATTTCCTCTGAAGCAGGCTACGCGGGCGTTGGCCCCAATTTTTTACCTTGGGTTGTGGCGGTTTTTTTGGCGGCCTGTTCTGCTTGGTTAATTTGGGAGTCCATGACGGGTGGCTACCGCAACATGCCAGAAGCCAGCGGTTCAGCGAAAGCCGACTGGCACGCTTTTGCTTGGGTCTCGGCGGGCATTTTGGCCAATGCCGCACTGATCAATGTGGCTGGGTTTGTAGTGAGTTGCGCCATCTGTTTTATTTTGGCGGTCAGAGGACTTCGCGTCTCACAAGGTGACCCCGCAGGCGATCTGTCACAAACACTCAAAGACTGCGTTTTGGGTTTCCTCATTGCAGCGCCAGTTTTTTGGTTGTTCACGATGTTCTTGGCCATCAATTTGCCCAACTTAACGGGCACCCCTTGGCTTTAAGCCTAGGTTAAAGCAAGGCATGCTAGAGACTTGGAACAATCTGCTTTCTGGATTTGCCACAGCAGGAACCCCCATCAACTTGCTCTGGGCATTTGTAGGTTGCGCACTGGGCACCGCCATTGGAGTGCTGCCCGGCTTAGGCCCAGCTGTCACAGTGGCCATGCTCTTGCCCATCACGGCGCAAGTGGAGCCCACTGCGTCCATGATTTTTTTCGCTGGCATTTACTACGGTGCCATGTATGGCGGGTCAACCACTTCCATTTTGCTCAACACACCCGGTGAAACTGGCACCATGGTCACAGCGCTCGAAGGCTTCAAGATGGCCAAAAGTGGGCGCGCTGGTTCAGCCTTGGCCACAGCGGCCATTGGCTCTTTTGTGGCAGGCACTTTGGCCACTATTTTGGTCACCTTGTTTGCACCGGTGGTGGCTGAATTTGCAGTGAAGTTAGGCCCGCCAGAGTATTTCTGCATGATGGTCTTGGCGTTCATCACGGTAAGTGCTGTTTTGGGGCAAAGTACGGTGCGCGGCCTCACGGCTTTGTTCATTGGCCTAGCATTGGGCTTGATTGGCATTGACCAAATTTCGGGTCAAGTTCGTTACACCGGCAACATTCCAGAATTCATGGATGGCATTGAAACAGTGCTGATTGCAGTTGGCTTGTTTGCAGTTTCAGAGGTCATGTACAACGCGCTTTATGAGGGCAAGAGCAGTGCCGACATGAACCGTCTCACCAAGGCTCAAATGACGCCCTTAGAGTGGCGCAGATCTTGGCCCGCGTGGCTTCGCGGCACGGCCATCGGCTTTCCTTTTGGCACCATTCCGGCCGGTGGCTCCGAGATACCTACGTTTTTAAGTTATGCCACAGAGAAAAAACTCTCCAAGCACCAAGAAGAGTTTGGCACAACGGGTGCCATTGAGGGTGTGGCCGGTCCAGAAGCGGCCAACAATGCGGCAGTGACGGCCACCTTGGTGCCTTTGTTAACGCTGGGGATTCCAACCTCCGTTACAGCGGCCATCTTGTTGTCGGCTCTGCAAAACTACGGCATTCAGGCAGGCCCGCAGTTGTTCCAAAACTCATCCACCTTGGTGTGGGCTTTGATTGCCTCGCTCTACATTGGCAATGTCATGTTATTGGTGCTGAATCTGCCGCTGGTTGGCTTGTGGGTCAAGCTTTTGCAAATTCCCAAGCCGCAGCTTTATGCCGGTATTTTGATTTTTGCCACGGTCGGTGTTTATGGCATGCGCCAAAGCAGTTTTGACTTGTTCATCATGTATGGCTTTGGCCTGCTTGGCACGCTCATGCGCCGCTGCGATTTTCCTGTGGCGCCGGTCATTGTGGGCATGATCTTAGGGCCATTGGCGGAAGCCCAAATGCGCAACGCCCTGTCCATTGGCGAAGGTCACTGGCGCGTGTTCTGGGATCGGCCCATGTCTTTCACGCTGCTCAGCATTGTGGCCATTTGCTTGTTGCTGCCACCCATTTGGTCGGCATGGCAGCGCCAAAGATCAAAGGGCTAACATGGCTTTCATCAAGGCATTCAATCGAGTGCCTTTTTTTGCAAGGTCCATGACGATGCTGAAGTGATTCAGGCCCACCAAATCTTCGCACACAGGTACAGTGTGAGGGCCCCAAGTTTGGTGAATCAAGCGGTTGTTGCGCAAAAATTCTGGGCTTTCATCGCCCCCTGCCACCGTGTACAAAACACCCTTCTTGGGCCTAGGCCAAAGCGCTGGGCTGGCCATCTGTGCGTGCTTGGCCGTGAGTTTCAAAGAGTCTTGCAAGAAGGGGGTTTTGCTCAAGGGTGTGAGATCGTACAAACCAGAAATTGACAACGCCTTTTGAATCCAGTGCGCAGGAATTTGAGGGTCAACACGCTGCCAATCACAAGCGAGCAACATGGCCGCCAAATGCCCGCCGGCAGAGTGTCCTGCCACGGTCACTTGGTTTGGGTTGCCGCCATGTTCTGCAATGTGGTGCCAAGTCCAGGCCATTGCCTTGACCATCTGCATGGCAATATCCGGAATGGTGATTGGCGCATCGGCGGTACCTGGACACAGTGCGTAATTCACCACCACCACACAAGCACCCATATCGTGCAAAGGCGGTGCCACAAAAGAGTGATCTGCTTTATCTAGGCTGCGCCAATAGCCCCCATGAATGAAAACAATCACTGGCGCATTGGGTTGACGGGCAGGGAAAATGTCCAAGCTTTCATTTGGACCATCGCCATAGGCAATGTTCAGCTTGCATTTGTAGGAAGAGCGCGCTTTGGCAGAGCGCTCCGCCCACAGAGCAAAGTGTTTGGCGTGATCGGGCACCAAGGCGCGATTGTTGTACATGCTGTCGTACCAGGCGGCTGTTTTGACGCTCATGACAATTCCTTTTTAAATTTTCATCTCTAAGCGCAGTTGAACATTTTGCCAATTGCGCGTTTGGGTGTTGGATGTTTCTGAAAACCCACTGCCCACAAAGGTAGAACCCGTGAGGTAGTCGCGTGGTGTGAGGTTGCTGATGGTCATGCGCAATGAAGTATTGGGTGAGTATCGCCACAAGCCATAGATGTCCACCAAACGTTTAGACCCTTGGTAGACCCACTGCTGCTCAGTGCGCCGCGTGGTGTAATCAGGATTGAAGTTGATGTTGCCACCCAAGCTTAGAGGAATGGCACGGACGCGGTAATCTGCACCCAAGTTGGCCGTCATGCTGGGTTGCTGATCCAAGCGGTTGTTGGGGCCCATGACATCCAGCACACGAGAGCCAAAAAAGCTCAAATTGCTGCGCACATCCACCGCGGGTGCTGTAGACCAAACTTGATTCAGTCTGAATTTGGCCTCTAACTCCAAGCCTTGCGTGATGGCATCACCCACATTTTGAGGGCTTGAAACAAACCGCCTTTGGCCCGGCGCCCAAAGGGTGTCGTAGCGCTCGATGGTGACATAGCGAATCAAATCGCTGATGTTGCGGCGAAACAAGTTGGCACTGAGCACACCGCCATCGGCCAAATAACGTTCGACGGCAATGTCAACGCCGGTGGCCAATTCGGGCTTCAAGCCAGGATTGCCGATGCGATCAGGGCGGGTTGGGCTATTGGCTTCACGGGAGAGGGCTGTGCGCGCCACCAAATTGAACAAGGTGGGCGTTTTGTAGCTGCGCGTCAAGCTCATCCTCACCTGATCACGGCTGTCTGGCAGCGGTTTCCAAACTGCGTGCATCAGCGGGGTTAACACACCACTTTGATTGCGCTTGTCTCCCTCTTGCGTTGTACCTTCAGTGAGAATGCTCTCATAGCGAATGCCTGCATGTGCACGCCAGTTCGGATTGACTGTCCACTCGTCTTGGGTATAAATGGCCCAGCGCTGCGTTCGCGCCCGCAAGTTGCCAGCATCGTCAGAAACTTCTGCAACGGCCTCTTCGGTTCTGCGCACACCTTCCAATTCAAGGCCGCTGACCAACTGGTGGCCATTGCGCAAAACCTGGGTTAATTTGGCGTTCCAGGATTGGGACAAATCCTTGAACCCTTGCGACTCTTGCGTGGTGTTAAACAAACCTGTGCCGCCCTGTGCCACTTGGTTGAATCGGCTGGTGTAATTGGACTCCCCCAAGCCAAACTTAAATTCAAATCGACTGTCTGCTGAAAATCTTTGATTCCATTGTCCATTCAACCTGGTCATGGCAAACCGGGTGTTGTTGCTGGTCTTGGCGCTGTCATTGGCAAAGGGTTGGGGGACACCGTTGAGGGAAAGCTTTTCTGAAAGGTCAGTGTTACCAACACTGCTGAATTCAGAATAGACCATGAAGGGCATCAAAACGAGTGTCCTTCCTTCCTGTCCGCGCCACATGAGCCGCGCATTGGCGTTCAGGCCTTGCCGCTGTCCCAAACTGACACTCTGACGTTCGCGCTGAGAAGACACTGCAGGCAGACGGCCAATGCCTTGCACCTCAGCATCTGTTTCGGTGAAAGCGTCTTCAGGTCGCCAAGAGTTCATGGCGGAGACCGTCAAATTGCCATTCAAAGGCTCAGACTTGATGTTGTGAATCCAATTCACGCCCTCAGAGCGATGACCATTTTCAAAAGACGTTCCTACTTTCAAATCATCAGGATTGGCTTTCTGGCCTTCCCGCAAAATGATGTTGATGGTGCCAGCAATGGCCCGGGCGCCCGTTTCGGCTGTTGGGGCCCGCATGATTACGACCTTCTCAACCATCTCTGGCGTGAGGGATTCAATCGAAAAACCAGGAGGCACGCGTTGGCCATCCAGCAAAATTTGGGTATAGCCTCCGCCCAATCCGCGCATGCGAATGGCACCCCCGCGGCCCGGTGCGCCCTGAACGGTAACACCCGGCAAGCGCTTGAGCACCTCTCCCAAGGTACTGTCGCCCTGCTTGTCCAATTCTTCACGGCCAATCACGATTTTGGCTGCCGTGGATTGCCGCCGCTCTTCGGTGATGTTGTCGCGGTTGCTTTTAATTTCAACCCGGCCCATGTCTTGGATCGGTGGGTTGGGCGCCGCAGTGGGCGCAGAATTGGGCGCTGCAGTTTGTGCAAAAGCCAGACTGGCAGAAATTGAACAACATGCCAGCGTGGCAAAAGATAGGATTTTCATAATCCTTATTTTGACAGGAGAACGTGAGCGGATCTCTTAGCGGATCAAAAGGGCTTATTCGCCACCTTTGAACAAAGCCGCCACTTTTCGCTTGGGCTTGATGTTGGCAGACAGGCCAGGTCGGCTTGCAACCGATTTGGCACTGGCCTCCCACGATGCCGCGCTGGCTTGCTCTGCCGTAGGCGCTTCATAAGGCTTTTCAAAGAAGGGGTCCTTTGAGGCTTGAGCGGGCCTGAAACTGCTGCGGCGTTCGCGGGAATCGTCGGCTTCGCGTTGCCTTTCAAAGCCACGATCGGAACCACGCTCGGTACCACGATCAAAGCGTTCAGGGCGCCGATCTTCCCGCCTGTCGTCTCGGCGTGCGTCGTTGGCATTGCCACGAGACCGATCATCTTCCAAGGGGTAAGTTTCAACTTCAAGTTTTGTTTTGATGAGCTTTTCAATGTCAGACACCAAGCGCGTGTCTGAAGGCGAGACGAGCGTGACCGCCAAGCCAGAGGCGCCTGCACGGCCTGTGCGGCCAATGCGGTGAACGTAGTCTTCGGCATTGAATGGCACATCAAAATTAAACACCGCTGGCACGTCTTTGATGTCTAGACCTCGGGCTGCAACATCGGTACAAACCAACAAGTCAACCTCGCCTTGTTTGAAGGCTTCGAGGGCCTTCAAGCGTTCGTCTTGTGTTTTATCACCATGCAGTGCGGTAGTTTTGAGACCTTCGCGCTCCAATGACCGCGCCAAGCGCCCACAACCGAGCTTGCTGTTTACAAACACAAAGGCTTGCTTGATGCCGCGCTGATTGAGCACGGCCTTGAGCACTCGCCGCTTGTCATCGTCTTGTGCAGCGTAAAAACGTTGCTCTACGGTGGAGGCTGTTTGGTTGGGACGGGCCACCTCGATGGTGACGGGATCTTGCAAATAGCTGCCCGCCAGCCGCTTGATTTCGGGGGAGAATGTGGCTGAAAACAAGAGCGTGGTGCGCTGCTTGGGCAAGTAGCTCAAGATGCGCTGCAAGTCGGGCAAGAAGCCAATGTCGAGCATGCGGTCTGCTTCGTCCAGCACCACATATTCAACTTGATTGAGTACGGCATTCTTGGCTTCAATGTGATCCAGCAAACGCCCGGGAGTGGCTACCAGAATTTCAACGCCTCTTTTAAGCTCGAGAGTTTGCGGCTTCATGTCCATTCCGCCAAACACCACTGCGCTGCGCATTTGGGTGTACTTGGCGTACAACTTGATTTGCTGCGCCACTTGATCGGCCAATTCGCGAGTGGGCAAGAGCACCAAGGCACGAACGGGGTGGCGTGCTGGCGAAGTAGATGTGTTTTCGTGCTTGAGCAAACGCTGCAGCAGCGGCAGAGAAAAGGCGGCCGTTTTGCCGGTCCCTGTTTGCGCAGCGCCCATCACGTCTTTCCCCGTCAAAACCACAGGAATGGCCTGGGCTTGAATGGGGGTCATGGATTCGTAGCCCATTTCGGCTACGGCACGTGCCAGCGGTTCAGCCAGCGATAGATTTGAAAAAGAAGCGGTCATTAGCCCGCTATTGTCGCACTTTAAGTCTTGGGCAAGGTCACGCCCACTTGACCTTGGTATTTTCCACCCCGATCCTTGTAGCTGATCTCGCAAACCTCATCGCTTTCAAAGAACAAAACCTGGGCACAGCCCTCCCCTGCATAGATTTTGGCTGGCAGTGGGGTGGTATTGCTAAATTCAAGCGTGACGTAGCCTTCCCATTCGGGCTCGAAGGGGGTGACATTCACAATGATGCCGCAGCGGGCGTAGGTACTTTTGCCCAGACAAATGGTGAGGACATTGCGGGGAATCCGAAAATATTCCAGGGTGCGGGCCAACGCAAAGCTGTTGGGGGGAATGATGCACACATCGGAATGGATATCGACAAAGCTCTTTTCATCAAAGTTTTTAGGGTCGACCACCGTGCTGTAAATGTTGGTGAAAACCTTGAATTCGGGGGCGCATCGAATATCGTAGCCATAGCTGCTGGTGCCATAGCTCACAATTTTGTCGCCAGCGGCGTTTTTTCGCACCTGTCCAGGCTCAAACGGCTCAATCATGCCTTGCTCCTCAGCCATACGGCGGATCCACTTGTCGCTTTTGATGCTCATCGCTCAGTCTTTCCAACGGTCATTGAATTCGAAGCCTCATTGTAAAGTGCCTTTGAGGGTCAAATAAATCAAGGGGTTTGCAGCCCATATCAACCCAATCATTGGCAAGGTGGGCTAAACTTTCCTAGGTCACTGACCTCCAACGAGACACCCCATGAAAAGACGCACCCTACTCCAAGCCAGCACTTTGTTGCTAGGCTTAGGCAACACCCAGGCCCAAACCGCCTATCCCAACAAAACGATTCGTTACATTGTCCCTGTGGCTGCAGGCGGCGGCTCCGACATGATTGGCCGTGCACTGTGCGAACGCTGGGCCAAGGCCTTGGGACAATCTGTGGTGGTCGACAACATCGGTGGTGGTGGTGGTGTCATTGCCTCCCAAAATACAGCGCGCGCAGCCGCCGACGGCTACACCCTCATGCAAGGCTACGTGGCCACCCATGGCACGGCGCCAGCTACGCGCAAGTTGCCCTACGACGCAGAAAAAGACTTCACCCCCATTGGCATGATTGGCACCACGCCCAATGTGCTGTGCATCAACACCAACTTGCCGCCTCAAAACTTCAAAGCCTTCTTGGATTATGTGAAACAAAATCCAGGCCGTTTGTCCTACGGCTCTGCGGGTGCAGGCTCATTGACGCACCTGGCTGCTGAGCTGTTCAAGCTGCAGACCAACAGCTTCATGGTGCATATTCCCTACAGAGGAATTGCCCCTGCCATCACCGACCTGATTGGTGGCCAGACCCAATTGATGTTCCCTGGATTGGCCGCAGCACTGCCACACATTAGAAGCGGCAGAATTCGCGCCTTGGCCGTGACAGGCACCAAGCGTCACCCGCAAGTGAAAGATATTCCCACTTTGGAAGAAATGGGCCTGAAGGGTTTTGATGCACAACAATGGTACGGTGTTGTTGGGCCCGCCAATATGCCGGGACCAATTGTCAAAGTGCTCAACGATTCATTGCTGAGTGTCTTGGCTCAGCCTGATTTCAAAGAAAAACTCAGCTCTGAAGCCGTCGAACTCATGCCCATGAAACCGGCTGAATTTGCGGCCTACATGAAGGCTGACCTTGCACGCTGGACCCAACTGGCTAAGGCGCGTAACATTCAACTTGACAGCTAAGTTGCCATTGCGCTTCCCAAAAAGCCTGCTCTCTCAGCAGGCTTTTTGTTGGGCGACAGCTTGCGCATCAAGGGCTTATTTTGCCCACCAAGCCAGCGACACCATAGTTCATGCTCAGAATGTCAGCATCTGTGAGCTTCTGACCCACAGACACCACAGGCTTGCCTTCTTGATTGGAAAAAGGTCCCTGAAAGGGATGCCGCTTGCCTGAGACGATGTCTTTTTGAATTTGCGCAATTTCATCGCGAACTTTGGCGGGCAATTGAGGTCCAAAATCGCCCACGCGAACCATGCCGTCCTTCAGTCCACCCCAGACGTTGCCCGGCTGCCATTGGCTTTTTTGAACATCGGTCACGCGCTGCGCATAGTAGCGACCCCATTCGTGTGTCACTGCCATTAACTGAGCATCCGGGGCCACTTTGCGCATGTCGGAATGGTAGGCAATGGCCATCTTTCCGCGCTCTTGCGCTGCCACCATGACCGCATTGGAAGCCGTGTGAAAAGTGATGACATCCACGGCCTGATTGAACAATGCAAACGCCGCATCGCGCTCTTTGGCTGGATCAAACCAGGTGTTCAGCCAAACGACTTTGACTTGGGCTTGAGGGTTGACGGAGCGCATGCCCAAGGTGAAAGCATTGAGTCCCTGAAGAACCTCTGGAATGGGAAACCCTGCCACATACCCCGCCACATTGGATTTCGTCATGCGGCCCGCGGCGACACCAGCCAAATAGCGCCCCTCGTAATAACGCGCATTGGCCACAGCAACATTGGCGTTGGTTTTATAGCCCGTGATCGATTCAAATTTCACATTTGGAAACTCTTTCGCCACTTTGAGCGTTGGTTCCATATAGCCAAAGCTGGTAGTGAAAATGATGTTGTTGCCTTGTTGGGCCAGGTCCCGAACCACACGCTCTGCGTCAGCACCCTCTGCAACGTTCTCGACGATGGTGGTTTTGACACCCGCGCCAAGCGATTTTTCAAGCGCCTTTCGGCCTTGATCGTGCTGGTGTGTCCACCCTGCATCAAACACTGGGGTGACATAGACAAAAGCTGCTTTGACAGGGCCCGTCAATCCGCTGGTAGGCGTTGACTTGGAAGGCTCTGCGGCTAAGCTTGAAGCGGGAATTAAAAAGCAAGCGGCCGCGATCACGGCTGCGAGGTTTTTGTACATGGTAGTCCTCTACATGACGCCGGTTGAACACATTAAATACCCGCCGGTGTACGAATATTTGAAGGGTATTCTAAAGCAAGGTGTATAAAGTTGGATTGATCACTCCATTCAAACAAGATTCATCATGCGCCTTAGCCTACTTCAACTGACCCTCCTATCAGCTACTTTGTTAAGCCCCTGCTGGGCTGTGGCACAAACACAGGTCGCGCCGTCGGCTAATGCGGCCCAATCCGGAGCAGGCACGCTCAAAGCCCTAGCTCAAGTTGAAGGCATCACGGAGTTCCGCCTGCCCAATGGCCTTCGTATTTTGCTAGCACCCGATGCGTCCAAACCCACAACCACCGTCAACATCACGTACTTGGTTGGCAGCCGGCACGAAAACTATGGCGAAACAGGCATGGCGCACTTGCTTGAACACTTGGTCTTCAAAGGCACACCCACTCGCGGCAACATCATGCAAGAGTTGGGCAAGCGCGGCATGGACTTCAACGGCACAACTTTTTACGACCGCACCAATTACTTCCAAACATTCCCAGCCAACCCAGACAATTTGAAATGGGCCATAGAGATGGAAGCCGATCGCATGATCAACAGCTTCATTGCCAAATCAGATCTCGACACAGAATTTTCTGTGGTGCGCAACGAAATGGAAAGTGGTGAAAACAACCCCCACATGACGCTTTGGCAGCGCATGACGTCCGCAGCTTTCGACTGGCACAACTACGGCAAAAGCACCATTGGCGCGCGCACCGATGTTGAGAATGTGAAAATTGAAAACCTGCAAAATTTCTATCGCAAGTTTTACCAGCCAGACAATGCTGTTTTGTTGGTCGCTGGCAAATTTGATGCAGCAGCGACCTTGAATCTCATTCAACAAGTGTTTGGCGCCATCCCCAAACCAACTCGCATTCTGAGCACCACCTACACGCAAGACCCCGCTCAAGACGGCGGCCGTGAAGTCAACGTTCGCAGAACGGGCGACACCCAACTCACGGCGGTTTTGTATCACACCGCTGCTGGCAGCCACAAAGATTCTGCAGCCATGGCAGCTTTGAGTGAGGTGTTGGCAAGCACGCCCAACGGTCGACTGCATCAAAGCTTGGTCGAGAAAAAGTTGGCTGTGAATGTCAATCCATGGAACTTTGATTTGGCTGAACGAGGCTACGTGGTCTTCATGGCTGAATTGAGCAAAACGCAAAATTTACAAGAAGCCCGCAAAGTTCTGCTCGCAGAACTTGAAGGTCTTCAGCAAAAGCCCGTCACAGAGGCCGAACTCAAACGTGCCAAAGCAAGCTTGTTAAGCGAGATCGACAAGACCATCAACGATCCTCAAAGGCTGGCCGTTCAACTCTCAGAGTCAATTGCCAATGGCGATTGGCGGCTTTACTTTTTACACCGAGATCGGATTGAAGCTTTGAGCATTGCCGACCTTCAAGCTGTTGCCTCCAACTATTTCAAAGAGAGCAATCGCACCCTTGGTCAATTCATTCCGACCTCTGCACCCGATCGTGCGAAATTTCCAGAGACTGTCGATGTTCCAAAATTGGTTGCAGACTACAAGGGCAAAGCAGCCGCCACGGAGGGCGAAGTCTTTGACATCAGCTTGGCCAACATTGAGAAGCGCACACAGCGCCTGGCTCTTGCCAGCGGCATGAAGCTCATCCTCACCCCCAAGAAAACCCGAGGCGAAACGGTAAGCGGTCTTCTGACCCTTCGTTTTGGCGACCAAACTTCTCTGTTCAATCAGGCCAGCACGGCCAGCGTTGCGGCCAATTTGCTCTCACGCGGCGCAGGCAATTTACAACGCGCTCAAATTTCAGCCAAATTGGATGAATTGAAAACACAACTCGAAGTCAGCGGCGGCGGACAAACAGTCAACGTTCGTTTTGATTCTTTGCGGAAAAACTTGCCCGAGGTTCTCAATCTCATCCGTGATATTTTGCGCAAACCACAATTCAGTCAAAAGGAATTTGATTTATTGGTTGAAGAAAGTATCGCTGGGCTTGAGAGTCAACGCAGTGAACCCAACGCCATGGGCTCGCAGGCCATGGCTTTGGCACTCGACACATACCCCAAAGGCGATATCCGCGCTGCCCGCACCCTCGATGAATCTATAGCCGCATTGAAAGCGGTGAAGTTAGACCAAGTCAAACAATTTCACAGTGGGTTCTATGGTGTAGGCAACAGTGAATTTTCCTTGGTGGGCGACTTTGACAGTGCGGCTGTACAAACGCAAATTGGCCAACTCTTCAATGACTGGAAGAGTCCTAAGTCATATGCGCGATTAAAGGCCGATCCCAAAAATCCCAAAGCTTCCTCGATTCAACTTGAAGCTCCCGACAAATCCAACGCCTTCTTTTTGGCGGGCTTGCCACTGCCACTTCAAGACACAAATCCAGAATTTGTGCCCTTGCAATTGGCCAACCGTGTTTTAGGCGGTGGCGTCAAGTCCAGATTGTTTGACCGATTGCGCCAAAAAGATGGCTTGAGCTATGGCGCAGGCAGCCAACTCAATGCCAGCGCTTACGAACCCTCAGGCATGTGGGTCATGTATGCCATTTATGCACCGCAAAATTTGGACAAACTCAAAGCCGCGGTTCAAGAAGAGATGGCCAAGTTTGTCAAAGACGGTATCAGCGCTGAAGAGCTGGCTGATGCCAAACGTGGATGGCAAGAGGAGCGCAAAATTAGCCGCGCACAAGACCGTGCTTTGGCTGCGGGCCATGTGGCTCAAACAGCGGCCAACCGAACCCTGGCTTTTGTGGAAAAAGTCGATGCCCAAATTGAGACAGTGACTTTGGCACAAGTGAATGCAGCCATTCGAAAATCTTTTAACCCTGCTCAGTTTCTGAATGTGTATGCAGGTGACTTTGCCGCACGGAATAAAAAGTAAAACAAAAAAAGCCGTGCATCTTTTGATGCGCGGCTTTTCAAACTGAAATTCAAACTTGATCAGTTAGGCACTTTGCCTTCCACGCCTTTGACGTAGAACTTGATGTCGCCCAAGAACTTGTCGTCAGCGACAACATCTTTGGCCAGTACTTCTTTGCCGTCTTGTCCCACGATAGGACCTTTCCAGATATTGAAGCTACCGTCTTTCAAGCCCGCCTTGATTTCGTCAACGCGCTTCTTGATATCGTCAGGCACATCGGTTGCCACATTCACCATGTCGATGGCGCCTTCTTTCACACCCCACCAGCTTTGGCCTGTAGACCATTTGCCATCGAGGGCTTCACCTACGGCCTTGGTGTAGTAAGGCGCCCAGTTAATGATGGCCGATCCTAAGTGAGCCTTGGGACCATAGGCTGTCATGTCAGAGTCCCAACCGAAAGCGCGCTTGCCCATTTTTTCAGCTGTTTGCAACACTGCGGAAGAGTCTGTGTTTTGCATCAACACATCGGCGCCACCATTGATCAGGGCCGTAGCGGCTTCTGATTCTTTCGGTGGATTGAACCACGTATAGATCCAAACCACTTTGGTTTTCACTTTGGGGTTGACGGATTGCGCGCCCATGGTGAAGGTGTTGATGTTGCGAATGACTTCGGGAATTGGAAAGGAAGCCACCACACCCAAAGTGTTGGTCTTGGTCATCTTGCCTGCAATCACGCCTGCCATGTAGGCGCCTTCATAGGTGCGGCTGTCGTAAGTGCGCAGGTTGTCGGCTGTTTTGTAACCGGTGGCATGTTCAAACTTGATTTCTTTGTTGTCTGCAGCAACTTTCAACATGGGATCCATGTAACCAAAGGTGGTGCCGAAAATCACTTTGTTGCCTTGGCTGGCCAAGTCGCGGAACACGCGCTCTGCATCGGCGCTTTCTGGCACTTTTTCAACAAAGGTGGTAACGATCTTGTCGCCAAACTGTTTTTCCAGTTCTTTGCGAGCGTTGTCGTGTGCGAATGTCCATCCGCCATCGCCCACAGGGCCGACGTAGGCAAATGCCACTTTGAGAGGCTCAGCCTTGGCAGCAGGCTTGGCTTCTTCTTTTTTACCGCAAGCCACTAAGGTGGCAGCAGCAACGACGGAGATTGCAGCGATTTTGAGAATCGATCGCTTGTTCAAAACGGTCATGAAATTTCCTTTATGGATGAACAGGGGTGGACGAAAAACATTATGAACTGGGTTGAAAGGGTTTGCCTAAAGAGGCGGGCATATTGACCCGAATCCAAACCGGGTTTCGAGAGATCAAGACCAGCACAACAA
>Ga0209552_1000404_pt1 | contig 13768 bp, 13 predicted proteins | sample LauGreFaBDMM15SD_2_FD_188214 | JGI IMG/M metagenome (GOLD analysis project Ga0209552, IMG submission 188214) | Freshwater lake microbial communities from Lake Michigan, USA - Fa13.BD.MM15.SD (SPAdes) (version 2) | ecosystem: Environmental > Aquatic > Freshwater > Lake | place: Lake Michigan, USA... | reverse complement strand
GCTTTACAAGCCTTACCGCGGTCAATGGATTCCTCAGTTTTCTTCTGATCAGTTCATGGCTGACTTGGTGGGGTGGCTGGGACTGACGCCTGCGCAGGCGTTGGCTGTGATGCCTAATTTGGTGAACTTTTCACAAAAAACTATTGGCTATATTTGATTTCAAGTGTTTCAAATTATTAGTTTAAATAATAGATAAGGTAGGTATTTTTATGGCTGATATTTATCTTACTGAAAAGGACGATACCTATGACCATCCCAGAGGAGACTCATGGGTAAATATTCGTGCTTTAGGTGGAAATGACGTAATCACTATTCACGGCAGAGCAGGTGTCTTGGGTGGCCCTGGTAACGATCTCATAATTAATGATGTTTTCAGCGGACCTGATGGAGCGGTGGCTTATTGGGATTCTCCAAATTCAATCTATGTTGACCTAGAGGCTGGCTATGCACTTGATGGGTTTGGTACGCGCGATACGTTGGTGAATATTCGCGATGTCTCCACAAGTGGTCGAAATGGAGATGTGGTTTTTGGAACTTCGAAATCCGACAACGTTTGGATTAACGGATTTAATTGGAATTCAACACGTAAAGGTGAGTCTGCAACTGTTGATTTACGTGCTGGTATTGATACTGTCAATATTCATGCAACTGCTCGAACAGAATATCAAATTGAGGTAGCTGCTGATGGAAGAATAGTAAAATTACTTGGGAAAAACGGGTATTCCGCAACGTTGTCGAATGTAGAGATTCTGCGTTTTCGCTGGGAGTTAGCTGATAAGTCCATTACTGACGAGTATGTTCAGGTAGCTTCTTTAATCGATTTAAACACTGTGGGTTCTGCAACCCTATTACGGGGTTATAAAGGTTGGCAAGCTGCTGAGCTTGGAAACCCAGTCACGCTGACTTACAGCTTCTTAAATCAAGCCCCAAGCTCAGGCGGCGAAGGCGGTAGTGGTTTTTCAGCTTTTACCCCAACACAGCAACAATCTGTTCGTGATCTTTTTTACATGCTCCAGAGTCAAACTGGACTATCCTTTGCCGAAGTTGCGGGTGATGCAGGACAAATTAGATTTGGAGTGAACCAGCAGACTAACACCCGAGGCTACTCATTCATTCCAGATGAATTCAAAGGTGATGCACGCGCTGGCGATGTTTGGATTGATCAGGAAACAGCCGGAGTCATGAAGCCAGGCCAAGAAGGCTATTACGTGCTGCTACATGAACTTGCGCACGCGCTTGGTCTACAACATCCTCTGACTGAAGCAGACACTTCAGGTGCTACGGTGTTGTTGAATTCCTTCAGTACAGTGAACAACACAGTGATGTTGGATGTTTCTGCGGCATCTGTTGGCGGTTCTTGGCCGACTTGGTTTGGCAGCTTTGATTTGCAAGCTCTGCGCTATTTGTATGGCACCCGGGCTTATGGATTGGGAAATGACATCTACGCAGTGAAGGACGCTACGAATAGCATGACCATCGTTGATGATGGTGGCATGGATACCTTAGATGCATCGAATGTCAGCGTATCGGTGAGCATTGATTTGCGAGCCGGTAAATCAAGCTCGATCGGCATGGACGCAGATGGCACCAGCAAATTCAACAATGTTGCCATTGCCATAGGTAGCTTGATTGAAAATGTCATGGGCTCACCTTTTGACGATGTCATTATTGGCAACGCACAAAACAATCTGGTGACCTTCATGGGAGGAAATGATATTGTGGACGGCCAAGGTGGTGTTGACCTCATCAGGCTATGGAACACATCCAAAGAATTCACAGTAGCCAAGGACACTTCGACTGGTTATTGGAATGTGACAGCCGCTAACAATACGACTGGTAGCATGGAGCTACAAAATACGGAGCGTTTGCTTTTTTCGGATACTTCTTGGGCATTGGACACAGGCGATGCGCAAAGCGCTGGCCGAACTGCCAAAATTTTAGGAGCAGTGTTTGGCAAAGAAGGCTTGGCTAACACGGTCTATCGTGGTATTGGTTTGTATTATTTTGATGCAGGCATGAGTTATGAGGCCTTAACTTTGCTGGCCCTTGATGCGCGTGCGGGGCCAAGTGCTTCCAAAGAAACTGTGGCCCAGTTACTGCAGGCCAATGTGCCTGGCTTGGTGGTCAATCCAGGAGCTTATGCATCGACCACTGCCATGGCCATGTTTGCGCAGGAGAGTGCGTTGAACAAAACCATGGTGGATGTGGTGGGCTTGTCTACTGCTGGTATGGCTTATCAGCTTTTTGGGTGATGGTTTAGCGTGAGTTAGTTTGCAAGAGTGCCTGGGCTACTTCTGCAAAACCAGCGCCGCGCTCTTTCTGTGCAATGTATTTTGGCAAGTGCTTGAATTCTTTTTCAAAGCGCTTGATGTTGGCCACACCCACGCTGTGTGTGAAATGTTCAAACATCACTTGGTCGTTGGTAGAGTCGCCCACGTACACCCATCGGTCTAGTTCTTGTTTTAAATCTCGGCCTGTGAGTTGTTTCAGAATCCACTGAGCGCCATGCCACTTGTTGTGGTCGCCAAACCAAGCGTTGATGTGGATGCTGCTGACGGTAGCGGTCATGCCTTCTTGTTGCAGTAGTTTGATCACTTGCTGAATTTTTTCTGTTGTGAGTGTGTGAAATTCACTGTGGTCAAAGGCGATGTCGGTTTCGCGGCCGGCAGAGTCTTGGGCCATGACGGTGCCTGGAATTTCTTTCAGCACTCGCTTTGCGATGCGCTGCATTTCTTGGAAATTGTGCGTGCGAGTGGGCAAGTCTTGTTGGTAGATTTTGTTAACTTGGTTTGTTGGCTTGTTGTGCAGCAGAGCAACTGCGCCATTCTCTGCCACCATAGCATCCAGAGGCCATGCTGAGGCAAAAGGGATGCTCCAACCGACAGGCCTGCCTGTGATGGGAATGACCATGAGGTCTTTGACTTTAAGCTCGTGCAGCGCTTCGAGCGCATCGGGCGTGATGGCTCCTTCGGTGGTGAGGGTGTCGTCAATGTCTGTGAACACGCCTACGATTTTGTAGCGGGCGGTTTGGGGCCAAGACGAGAGGGGTTTCATTTTATGATTTGCCACTTTCATCGTTTGTATCTTTTCGAAATCGATAGCCTCGCCTACGTTCGAACGCAAGGTATTCTTTTTCAGTGACAGGGTCAGAATAGCCTGCGGCTGAGGCTGACTGAATGTCGATGCCGTCCAAGCCTTGAAGATCTGAAACAGACTTCAGCCAGTTTTCTCTTGGAATTTGCTTGTCAATAAAAGGTTTGAGATAGACGTCTAAGTGACCATCGTTAGGGGATTCAATTTCTTGGGTAAGCGCATCTAAATAAGATTGCTTGTTTGTGCGCATCCAGTTCACTGACATGTTAGCTCGAAAGCAAAGCTCTGCATGTATAAGCAACATGGTGCGGCCGTTGCCATCAAGAAATGGATGTCCGTAAGCAAACATACCCATGATGAAGCCTGGCCGATTGCTCATTTGCTTTTTGTCATGAGCGAAAGACAGCCCCTCTGAGACTGCAAGCTTGCACTCGCTGGGGTGGCTGAAATACAAACCTTTTTTTCTGATGGCACTGTTGGGTAATATCTCTGCCCTGTCTTTCCCTGCCCATGGGTAAAGACCTTCAAACAGTATTTGATGAACTTTTAAAAAATCTGAGTATTCAATTCTTTTCTTTTTGGCCAGAAAATTTAGTGCCACAGGAAGTTGTGCGCGAAACAATTCGTGTTCGGCTATCTTGACGATTTCTAGATCTTTTTCTTTGTCAAAATTGCGCAGGTAGCCCTCAGTGTCAAAGTCGCCAAAGGGGTCAAACACTGGCCAGGTTCCGATGGTGTGCAATGACGAGCTTAGTCATTTCTCTAGGAGATAGCTTGCCTGCCCGAGTAAGGGCTACCAGTAAGTCGTCTGTGGGGTCGCTTTTGACTTCATCGCCGGCCAGTTGTGTAACAGCTGAGGCCCATATGTCTGCAAAAGTGGGCGTAAAAACAATGCCTTCACGTTTGGCCAGTTGACGGACATAAATTGCAGCAGGATTTTTGAGTGCTTTATTCACTCTCCTGCGAGCAAGGGTTCTTTGCTTTTGTTTTTTAACTTGGGCTTGCTTTTGTAATGTGGCTGCACCGCACTGAAGCAATTTTTCTGGTTTGGCAAAAACACCTCGATCAAGCTTGGCGATCAGGCCTTTGCCCAGCAAGGATTTGAGTGCAACTGAGACTTGGCTAGCGCTTCCAAAGTGATTGACATCTGAACGCAAGAGGACGCCTTCTCTACGAGGCCGAAGAGATTGAAGAATACGTCTTTCTAAGTTCATGTGGTTGATTATAGTTTGTTGAAAAAATATAAGCAAATCAATTAGTTAGAAAAATAAATATGCCGATTTTGTAGATTTTGTTAGGTGCATTTTGAAACGGACAGGATTCTTGTTGAAAGATTAAAAGCCAGTCTGCAATTGGCTCTAGTTAGCCAGCAGATCCAAGCGCCAGTCCAGCATGCTCACGCAGTGGATGGAAGTGAATCTTGGGGAAGCGCTCTTGAGCCAGCCGCACGTCATAAGGTGATGTGCACAAATAAGCCAATGTATCAGCTGCGTCCAACGCCATGCGCTGCGGATACGCGTTCAAAAACTCCCGCATTTCAGCCGGTGTATCGGCTGTAATCCAACGCGCACCTGTGTACTGGCAGCCCTCCAGTCTTACATCGCAATCGTATTCAGACTTAAGCCTGTGCTGCACCACTTCAAACTGCAACTGACCAACAGCGCCTAACAACATAGGGCCGCCAACTTCAGGTTTGAAAACTTGGATGGCACCTTCTTCACCCAACTGGTCAAGGCCGGCTTGGAGTTGTTTAGTTCTAAGAGGATTCTTCAAAATCACTGTCATGAACAGTTCGGGTGCAAAGAAGGGCAGGCCTGTGAACAACAAGTTCGCGCCATCGGTGATGGTGTCGCCCAACTGCACGCCACCGTGCGTGGTGAAACCAATGATGTCACCCGCATACGCTTCGTCCACCGCTTCGCGGCGCTGGCTCAAGAAGGTGACCACGCTGGTAGGGCGCAGTTCTTTGCCGGTACGTTGTACTTTGAGTTTCATGCCAGGTTTGTACTTGCCCGAGGCCATGCGCACAAAGGCAATGCGGTCGCGGTGCGAAGGGTCCATGTTGGCTTGCACTTTGAAAACCACGCCTGCGAAGGCTGCGTCTTCGGGCTGAACTTCTTTGATGACGGGTTGTTTGTTGACAATGAGTGAGCTGGTGCGCGACTGTGGTGGGGGTGCTAAGTCAACCAGTGCATCAAGCACTTCCATCACGCCAAAATTGTTCACACCGGAGCCAAAGAAAACGGGCGTTTGTTTGCCGGCCAAGAAGGCTTCTTTGTCAAATGAAGGTGATGCACCGGTTGCCAGTTCCATGCTTTCTAATGCGGTGGCGAATTCGGCGCCAAAGCGGGCATGCAATGCGGCCGCTTCTGTCAGTGGCATGGCTTCGAAGTCTTGGGGCAAACGCTCGCTGCCAGATTCAAACACAGTCATGGTTTGTGTGCGCAAGTTGACAATGCCGCCAAAGGATTTGCCTTGGCCCACAGGCCAAGTCATGGGCACGCAGGGCATGCCCAGTTCGCGCTCTACTTCGTCCAAGATGTCTAGCGGGTCGCGCACTTCGCGGTCCATCTTGTTCACAAAGGTGATGATGGGCGTATCGCGCTGGCGGCACACTTCAATGAGCCTTCGGGTTTGCGCTTCCACACCGTTGGCAGCGTCAATGACCATGAGGGCCGAGTCCACGGCCGTGAGTACGCGGTAGGTGTCTTCGCTGAAGTCTTTGTGGCCGGGGGTGTCTAGCAAATTAATCACATGGTCGCGGTACAACATCTGCATCACGGACGAGGCCACCGAAATACCCCGTTGCTTTTCAATTTCCATCCAGTCCGAGGTGGCGTGGCGCGAGGCCTTGCGGGCCTTGACCGAGCCGGCAATTTGAATGGCGCCCGAGAACAGCAAGAGCTTCTCTGTGAGCGTGGTTTTACCCGCGTCAGGGTGAGAAATGATGGCAAACGTCCGGCGGCGCCGGGTTTCTTGGGCGTAAGTCAATGTGGCTCCAGGGGGAATTTGGATGTCTGGCTTGAAATCCAGATATGCCGCTAGTATAATTTCCCCTATTCCGAGGAGCGTTGCAGCGGCCCACACTTTAACAAGTGGCGAGGACGTGAGGCTCGGAACCCTACTTTGCAACCACGCTCATCCACTTTTCAGCGGGATGAGCTCTTTTTTTCACTGAGCTCGACTGATTTTTTTCAGATTTTCCCTCTGATATGTGGTTTCAAACTTTAATTTGGAGCTCACTATGAATGCACGCTTAAACACCGCCGTTAACGCCGATTGCGCCATTGCCGACATCGGCTTGGCCGACTGGGGCCGCAAAGAAATCAAAATTGCCGAGACAGAAATGCCCGGTTTGATGGCCATCCGCAAAGAATTTACTGCCGCCCAGCCCCTCAAAGGTGCCCGCGTCACCGGTTCTTTGCACATGACCATTCAAACAGCCGTGCTGATTGAAACCCTGCAAGCTTTGGGCGCCCAAGTGCGCTGGGCTTCTTGCAACATTTACTCCACACAAGACCACGCCGCAGCCGCCATTGCAGCTTCTGGTACGCCTGTGTTTGCGGTGAAGGGCGAGAACCTCACTGAATACTGGGATTACACCCACCGCATTTTTGAATTCGGTGCCAAGGGCACTGAAGGCGAAGGCCCCAACATGATTTTGGACGACGGCGGCGACGCTACGCTCCTCATGCACTTGGGCAAACGCGCAGAAACAGACGCATCCTTGTTGGAAAACCCAGGCTCTGAAGAAGAGACTTGCTTGTATGCCGCTATCAAAGCCAAGCTGGCCGAAGACAGCACTTGGTACAGCCGCAAGGGCGCACACATCATTGGTGTGACCGAAGAAACCACCACTGGCGTTTTCCGCTTGAACGAGATGAGCGCCAAGGGCGAACTGATGTTCCGCGCCATCAACGTGAACGACTCTGTTACCAAGTCTAAGTTTGACAACTTGTATGGTTGCCGCGAGTCTTTGGTAGACGGCATCAAGCGCGCCACCGATGTGATGATTGCAGGCAAAGTGGCTGTTGTTGCTGGTTACGGCGACGTGGGCAAGGGCAGTGCACAAGCATTGCGCGCACTGAGCGCTCAAGTTTGGGTGACAGAGATTGACCCGATCAATGCTTTGCAAGCCGCCATGGAAGGCTACAAAATTGTGACGATGGATTACGCCGCAGACAAGGCCGATATTTTCGTGACGGCCACTGGTAACAAGCATGTGATTACGCACGATCACATGGCCGCCATGAAAGACGAAGCCATCGTTTGCAACATTGGTCACTTTGACAACGAAATTGATATTTCTTCCGTTGAAAAATACACATGGGAAGAAATCAAGCCCCAGGTCGATCACATTATTTTCCCCGACGGCAAGAAAATCATCATGTTGGCCAAAGGCCGCTTGGTGAACTTGGGTTGCGGTACAGGTCACCCCAGCTTTGTGATGAGCACTTCTTTTGCCAATCAAACCATTGCGCAAATTGAAATGTTCACACGCCCCGATGCATATGAAAGCGGCAAGGTTTATGTGTTGCCTAAGCATTTGGACGAGAAGGTGGCGCGTTTGCACCTGATGAAAGTTGGCGCCATGTTGACCGAGTTGTCAGACATGCAAGCGGCTTACATTGGCGTTAACAAAAACGGTCCTTACAAGCTCGACACATACCGTTATTGATCGAACATTTTGCGCATAGACCAATTGTTAGTAGAGCGCGGCCTGGCCGCGTCTCGTTCACAGGCCCAACGGCTCATTGCGGCGGGTGTTCAGTGGCGCACGCCACCGGAGGACTTGCCAATGGCCGTGGTGGAGGCTGTGAAGTCTTCGGTGTACTGGCGCACGATCAATAAAAACAAAGACGAAGTACCAAGCGATGCAGAAATTGTGTTGTTGGACGACTCTGAGTCAAAGTATGTTTCGCGCGGTGGTTTGAAGCTGGAAGGTGCATTGCTAAGCAGTGGTGTTTCTGTTTCAGGCCTCCGATGTTTGGATGTGGGTCAGAGCACGGGTGGCTTTACTGAGTGCTTACTTTTGAATGGCGCCTCTGAAGTGGTGGGCATTGATGTGGGCCATGGCCAAGTGCATCCGCGTGTGCGTGAAGACGAGCGTGTGATTTGCATTGAAGGTGTGAACGCTCGCGAACTCATGCCAGATGACGAACGCATTCCCGATGCAGAAGCTGGTTTTGATGTGCTGGTGGGCGATGTGTCGTTTATCTCACTCACCATGGTGCTGCCGGGTGTAGTGCCGTTTTTAAAGCCAGGCGGTAAGTTGTTGATGTTGGTCAAGCCGCAGTTTGAACTGCAGCCCGAGAACATTGGCAAAAATGGTTTGGTCAAAGACCCGGCCATGTACCCCGTGATTGAAAAACGCATACGTACATCCTTGAGCGAGTTGGGTTTGAAAGTGACCGGTTGGTACGACAGCGCCATTGACGGCGGCGATGGCAATCGTGAGTTTTTTGTGCAGGCTACTAAGCCTTTAGAAGATTGAAGAGACAAAATAAATTGATGGAGCTGGCTGAATAAGCGGGCTCATTGAGAGCGATGAAAAAATTACCAGTTAGCTTTGAATTTTTTCCACCCAAAACACCTGAAGGTGCGGAGAAGCTGCGCGTTGTGCGGCAACAGCTTTACACGCAAGTGCCTGAGTTTTGTTCAGTGACCTATGGCGCTGGCGGTTCAACGCAAGAAGGCACCTTTGGCACAGTGGGCGAGATTTTGAAAGAAGGCGTGTCGGCTGCATCGCACTTCTCTTGCATTGGCGCTTCTAAAGAATCTGTACGCAAAGAATTGGGAATCTTGAAGTCTATGGGCGTGAAGCGCTTGGTGGCATTGCGCGGTGATTTGCCCAGCGGCTACGGCATGGGCGGTGCGTTTCATTACGCTTCAGATTTGGTTAGCTTCATTCGCAAAGAAACAGGTGATGACTTTCACATTGAAGTGGCGGCTTATCCTGAAGTGCATCCTCAAGCTAAGTCGGCCGAGTCCGATTTGCAAGCCTATGTTGCCAAGGTAAAAGCTGGCGCTAACTCGGCCATTACGCAGTACTTCTACAACTCCGATGCGTACTTCCGCTTTGTGGACGATGCGTACAAGTTGGGTGTGGATGTGCCTGTGGTGCCCGGCATCATGCCCATTACCAGCTCTGCACAATTGCTGAGATTTTCAGATGCATGTGGCGCAGAGATTCCGCGTTGGATTCGTTTGAGGTTGCAGGGTTATGGTGATGACACTGCTTCGATCAAGGCGTTTGGCCTGGATGTGGTTGCAGATTTGTGCGATCAGCTGCGCAATGGCGGAGTGCCAGCTTTGCACTTTTACACGATGAATCAGAGTGCGACGACTTTGGAGTTATTGAAGCGTTTGGCGTAACTTTGGAATTAGGACTGGACCAAACAAGCAATGGTCATTCACTGCAAAGCCGCCAAAGCAACTTCTGGTGCTTTGTCCAGTACTTTCAACAGTGCTTTTGCAGCACCCGTAGGTCTTCTCTTGCCTTGTTCCCAATTGCGGATGGTGTCTAAAGAAACATCGATACGCATTGCAAATTCTGCCTGACTAAAACCTAGTCGTCGTCGAACACGGCGAGCAAATTTGGCGGCGTCAAGCATAGCCGCGGCATCGTCGATGGCTTTGTGCTTTGTAATGTCTTCCTCAGTCGTAGCGTCTAGCAATCGCGTGTTCACTAAGCCCAACGAATCGGGTAAGGGTTTGTGAACATCAATTGAAACTCGTATTGTTTTCATATTTTTTTACCTCTCGTGAATTGGCTTTACGAGCTGAAATAATTCGAATAGCACCATTTCGCATGGTGTAAACAACAGTGAGTACTCTGTCGTCAACCCTACCAAGCGCTAAATATCGATCTTCTCCATATACAAATCGACTGTCTAGTTTGACCTTGCGTTGCGGGTCTCCAAAGACCTGCGCAGCCAAGTGAAAATAGAATCCTCTAATGCGAAAGCAATCTGAACTCTTACTTTCGTCCCATTCGAATTTCACTGACAAGTGTAGTTCATTGAACTACCTGCTGCAAGAGGGTATGGCTTATGGAGAGGATTTAGCGGGTTCAAGTTCATGTCCTATTGAACATGAGTTAACTCAAACTGCTACGTACATTAGCTTGCGGGAAACGATCGAATAAAAGCGGAGATACCGAAATTTATGCAGCTTGCTTCCCGAATTTACGGGCTTTGATTCCCGAATTTACGCGACTTTATTCCTGAATTTACGGCGTTTTTTTACCGCTCATCAAAACTCATCACCACTTCTTTGCTGGTGGGTTTGGCTTGGCAGCTGAGTACAAAGCCTTGTTCTGCTTCCCATTTTTCTAGGGTGAAGTTCTTTTCCATGACCACACTGCCTTGCATCACTTTGGCGCGGCATGTACAGCACACGCCGCCTTTGCAGGAATAAGGCAGGTCTAGACCGGCTGCCAATGCCGCATCCAAAATTTTGTCTGTGCTAGACATTTGCATTTGATGTTTCTTGCCATCCAGTACGACTGTGAGTGCCACATCGCCTTTAGATTCAGGTGCGTGTCCCAAGACGACTTGCTTGCGCGCGTCTGCAGGCAAAGCTTCTAGGGTGGGCGATGTGAATCGCTCTGTGCGAATGTTGCGAGCAGGCACGCCTACTTCTAGCAAAGCTTTTTCAGTAGCTTCAATCATGGCCTCTGGGCCGCAGATGAACACCTCGTCCATGCTGGCCGCAGGCAAAAGACTGCTCACAATTTCTTTGACCTTGGCTTCGTCAATGCGGCCTTCTAGCAAGGGCACTTCTTGAGCCTGGCGAGACAATACATGGATGAGTGTGAGCCTGTTGGGGTAGCGATCCTTAAGGTCTTGCAGCGCTTCATTGAACATGACGCTGTCCATGCGGCGGTTGCCATAGACCAAGGTGAATTTGGATTCTGTTTGCTCTTCTAATGTGCTGGCCAAGATGGACAAGATGGGCGTGATGCCAGAGCCTGCTGCAAAGCCTACACGGTGAATAGCGCGAGGGCGGTGCACGATGAATCGGCCATCGGCAGGCATGACACGCAGCACGTCGCCTACTTTAAGTTGTGTGGCCGCCCAGTTAGAAAATACGCCGCCTTGAACAGGACGAATGCCGACTTCTAAAGTACCGTTTTGTAGGTATGAATTTTGTGAAGAGCTGATGGAATAACTGCGCCGTACATCGTTGCCATCAATGCTGGCGCGCAATGTTAAAAACTGACCTGCTTTGAAATTGAAACCGCTGCGCAAATCCTCTGGCACCTTAAAAGTGATGGCCACCGCACCTGCTGCTTCGGGTGTGATGTTTGACACGGGCAGATCGTGAAATTTAAAGGCGGTCATGGTGCATCAATACGGTTTGAAGTAGTCAAAGGGCTCCATGCAATCGAGGCAGCGGTAAAGCGCTTTGCAGGCAGTAGAGCCAAAGTGAGATGTTTCGGTGGTGTTATCCGAATTGCATTGCGGGCAAGGCACCGCCAGTTGCTCGTGACGACCAGGATTGCTAGCGCTGCGTGCGGCAAATTGAATAATGCTGGATGCACCAGATCCGTTTGATTTGCCGTTCTGGGTTTGACAATCGTGATCAGCGCCGCTGTGCGGTGGTGCAATGCCGTAGGCACGCAACTTTTCTTTGGCTTCAGGTGTGATCCAGTCGGTGGTCCACGCGGGTGCCAATTGTGTTTTGACTTTGCCCTTCAAGCCATGCGCTTGAAGTAAGTTGTACACATCGTCTTCAATTTGACCCATGGCAGGGCAGCCGCTGTAGGTGGGTGTGATGATCACTTCCAACTGCTCAGTGCCATCTTGCGCTTGAGCGGTGCGCACGTCACGCAAGATACCTAACTCTCGCAGTGTGACCACTGGAATTTCTGGATCGGTCAATGACTCTAGCAACTGCCATACGTGCGCAAGTGCGCTGTGTGGTGGCGCACCTGAGGCGGAGGCTGTACTTGCCAGTGTCATGTTGATCTTGAATTACCAAGTGGCGTTGGGATGCGCACGTGGCAAGCTTTGCATCTCGGCCAACATAAAACCTAAATGCTCTGAGTGAATGCTGTGCTTGCCTGTTGGTATGAAGCCGCCGGCAGCAGGGCGCTTGAGTGTGGCTTCGGCCAAGGCCTGGTCCACAATTTGGTTCCAATCATTTTGCAAACTGGCCATGTCCAAACCTGTTGCTTTGGCAGCTTCTGATTCGTATTGGGTGCTGGTCCAAAACTCTTGTGTGTAAGGCATCAAGTGATTGACAGCGGATTGAGCACGAGCGTGAGATTCTGCGGTGCCATCGCCCATACGCAACAACCAATCGCGCGAATGCCGCAAGTGGTAGCGTACTTCTTTGAGCGACTTGGCTGCAATGGCGGCCAATTGCGCGTGTGGTGCATGTTGTAATTTGTCCCACACCAACACCATCAGTGCGCTGTACAAAAAGTTGCGAACCAAGGTGGTGGCAAAGTCGCGATCGCTGGCAGATGAGCCCGCAAGCGGCGGGTGATGCGGCAACTCCAGCAGCGTATAGTTTTTAAAATCAGGGACATCGCGAAAGAAAGCCAACGTATCTTCGGTGGCACCGTTGCCAATTTGCGCGGCTGCTTCTTGGTACAACAAACGCGCTTGGCCAATCAGGTCCAAGCTGTTGTTAGACATTGCAATGTCTTCTTCCAGAATGGGGCCGTGGCCACTCCATTCTGCATTGCGTTGACCCAACACCAAGGCGTTGTCGGCCAAGTGCAGCAGATAGTCAACTGGCAATGTGTGGTTCAAAGTTGCTTGCGCCGCCGACATTACATGTGCCCCACTTCAGAAGGAATTTCGTAGAAGGTGGGATGACGGTAAACCTTGTCGCTAGAAGGCTCGAAGAATTCTGATTTGTCGTTGGGCTCACTGGCGGCAATGGACGAAGACTGCACCACCCAAATGCTCACGCCTTCTTGTCGGCGCGTGTAAACATCGCGCGCCATTTGCAAAGCGTGTTGTGAATCGGATGCGTGCAAACTGCCGCAGTGCTTGTGCTCTAGGCCTTGTTTGCTGCGCACAAAGACTTCCCACAGGGGCCATTCTTTGAGAGCAGGGGATGAAGTTGTTTGATCGGCGCTCATGCAGCCTCCTTCAAATTCTTTTGAGCTTGTCTTTCTGCTTGCTTGTTGGCATGCGCTAAAGCAGCATCGCGCACCCATTGACCATCGTTCCAAGCTTTGACGCGAGCACCCAAACGCTCCTTGTTGCAAGGTCCGTTGCCATTCACAGTAGCCCAAAATTCGTCCCAATCAATCTGACCGTAATCATGGTGTTGGCGTTCTTCGTTCCACTTCAAATCGGGGTCGGGCAAAGTCACGCCCAAGATCTTCGCTTGTGGCACCGTGGCGTCTACAAACTTCTGGCGCAGGTCGTCATTGCTAATTCGCTTGATGCCCCAGCGCATGCCTTGCACGCTGTTGGGACTGTCTGCATCGGGCGGTCCAAACATGGCCAAACATTTCCACCACCAACGATTGACAGCGTCTTGCACCATGGCCTTTTGCTCGGCCGTGCCTTGCATCATGACCAACAGTGCTTCGTAGCCCTGACGTTGGTGAAAACTTTCTTCTTTGCAAACGCGAATCATGGCGCGCGCATAAGGGCCGTATGAGCAACGGCACAAAGGAATTTGATTCATGATGGCCGCGCCATCGACC
>Ga0209552_1000386_pt1 | contig 14041 bp, 19 predicted proteins | sample LauGreFaBDMM15SD_2_FD_188214 | JGI IMG/M metagenome (GOLD analysis project Ga0209552, IMG submission 188214) | Freshwater lake microbial communities from Lake Michigan, USA - Fa13.BD.MM15.SD (SPAdes) (version 2) | ecosystem: Environmental > Aquatic > Freshwater > Lake | place: Lake Michigan, USA... | reverse complement strand
GCCTCGGCATGAGCTACAAAATGATCGCCGGAGCAATCGGCATGTCGGTTGGAAAGTTGATCGAGTTGCGCGATGAGAATCCGGAATTCCAGAATGCCATCGAAAGAGAGCGGGAGAGCTTTGTGTCTGACAATCTCCAGAAGCTCCGCCAACATGCCAACACTTCACCACAGTCCGCGATGTGGCTACTCGAGAGGATAAGGCCGGAAGACTTCTCTGCGAAGGCAGAGCTAAGAGTCTCGGGTGGAGTGACATCCACACTTGCCATAGATCTCGGGAAGGGATTGTGCGAGAGGCTAAGCGAGGCGCGATCTCAGCCGATACCGTGCACAGTGTTATCCTCCGAAAAGATTAGAGGTGACTTACCCGCTGATGATGAGTCACTTGCTAAGACCTCCCCAGATTAGCACATGAAATCCTATATGCTTTTTATTGCTGATTCCCAAGGCCTTGGCCATCTTCCTCGTTCTCGGCGCAAGCCCACCACCCGCCCGCCGGCACCCCCCGTCCCCTCACACTTATATAATACACTCAAGCAACACACACCCCATACGCATTATGGGCTACACGGGGTGGGCTAAAATCCATGCCTTGGGACTATGCGGAACACAAGTCTAGGCTGCACGCCGACGAGGTGTACAAAACCCGCTTTTATGGGCTATGCAGAAAATGGCTAAAAAAGAAGTTAGCAAGCGACGATGTCTACGCACTGAAGTTTCGGATCAAGCGCAGGATACAGGCTCGAAAAAGGCGGAAGCGACTAAAGCAAGGTCAACTGCATAGCAGTCGAAAACAGCTTGACCTCAATTGTGGTTCCGATAAAGTGGGCACATGAAACCGGTATTCCCAAAATTTGAATCTGTAACCATGTATGTCCATCGAGTCGACGCAGACACAAAAACTGTATATGCATCTTTCTCTTCCGAGAAATCAAAGGTGCCGGCCGGATCAAAACCGCCAATCCCAATACCAATGGCGAACATACCAAAACACAGGGAAGACGCGAAAGACTGGCTTTTCCATTTTGGCGTGGGCGTGCTTATGATCGAACAGGGTAACGATGCCATCGTCGAGGAGGACATCGCATATTTTAACGACATGGCCGGAAAGTCTTTTATTGGCACTAAGACCCCACTTCAGCTTTTGGAGCATTTCTACAACGCGCGAAGTGTTTAGTGATGGATGCTTCGATAAGGCAGAAATACTACGATCTCTATAAGGTGCTTTGCAGGGACAGGGGCTGCCAGCCACTTGGGGATATTGGGATCTTTTACTCGAGACTAAGCTCGGGAACTATCCCGATAAGCGATCTTCCGCTGTATTGGAATACTGCCGCAAACACGAAAACGCGACAATTTATTTTTCATCTTTTCAGGTCGAATTCGTGTAGACATATTTACGGCATGTATTTAGAGGGAGCGAAAGATCCCTCAATTTCGCACCTCCCCGAGGGTATCTCTGCGGGAATGTGCAGCGAGGGAATGTGGTACGGGACTCATCTGGAGGGGGATTTGGGTTATGAGTCTTACGCTGATTTTGAAAGAACAAAGTTTCTTTGCAAATATAAAAGTTTAAATCCGGATACAAATATTGTTACATATTTCGACGGGACAACTGAGCTTTGCCACGACATAAAGCTACCCGAATGTCAGGAGCAGTTAAAAGCTCTTGAGGGATGGCAGCACCTTGACAGGGTTATTTCAATTAGACCCAAAAACAATGGATGTACCCTAGTGCTTCAGCGAGCATCTCCATTGCTTAACGACATCTACGGGCGGTAGCCGTGGATGATTCGCAAAAACTAAAAATACTTTCCTCGCTGGCCGGCTTTTCCAGCCAGTGTCTTGAGCTTGGCAGTCTTTACCCTTGGCAGATCCAGTGCATGGATGCGATTGATGCGGGTGGCAGAGTTGCGGTTAGGGCACCCAACGGTTCGGGGAAATCCAGCTTTCTTGTTGTTCCGGCGATTATTTGGCATTGCGCCGTATTCCCTAACAGCTATGTAATCGTCACATCAAATGTTGGTCGGCAGATTAAGTCGGGACTGTTTGCGACTGTCCACCAGTACGCCTCCAAGCTGAAGGGCTGGACGGTTAACTCTAACGAGCTTATCAGCCCAATTAACGGCAGGGCGGTCGCCTTCACTACGGACGAGCCCCAGAGAATGGAGGGTTGGCATCCCAAGGGCAGCACCACATCGGGCGAGGGCAATCTCATGCTTGTGTATGACGAGGCCAAGTCGATTCCGTCCGAGATCTGGCATGCGGGGGAGAGGACTCAGCCCAACCGCTGGCTCGCTATTTCAAGCACGGGCTCCGCCAATAGTTTCTTTGCAAAGTGCTTTAGGGAGCACGCCAAGTTTTGGAAGACATTTACAATTCCGGTAACGCAGTGCCCCCATATTACAAAGGATTCCATAGCTAGGCTCGAAGAACTTTACGGGAAAGACCATCCCTTGATTCGGAGCATGGTTTATAATGAGTTTGTAGACGAATCGGATAACGAGACGGTCATTACGGAAACCAAGCTGAGCGAATGCAGAGCCACTCCGCCAGAGCACATCAAAACACAACAGGTTGCGTTTATTGATTGGGGTGGAGCGGGTGTCGATGAAACGGTTGTGGCAATCATGGATGGGAACAGGCTGATGCCCCTTATCGTCATAAAGGATAGGGACGAGATGAGGACGGTTGGCAGAGTCATTCGGGAGCTTCGCGGGCTCGGAATAAGCAGCAAACTTGTCTATGCGGATAACGGCGGAATCGGATCTCCTATGATCAGGCGCATGGACGAGCAGGGGTACTCGGTAAACAGGGTTAACTTTGGATCAAGTGGCGGACATGGCTATGCGACAAAAGCCGCCGAAATGCTGTTTATGGCCGCAAAGCTGATTGAGGATCGCGGAGTCATCCTGCCCAAGGATGACATTCTGGACGGCCAACTGTGCACCAGAAAATTTGCGTGCAATTCCAGTGGAGACATAAAACTGGAGAGTAAGGCGGACTATAAGAAGAGAACTGCCGGAGCGAGTCCAGACAGGGCGGACGCTGCGGCTGGGGCAATATGGGCATGGCTCCGGAATAGGCCGAGCTTGACCAAGCAGTCACTGGATGGTAGTCGGATGCATACGGATGTATTTGGTAATGAGACGCAATCATACGCAAACGATAGAGGCGGCTACGATGCCGGCGATTAATTGACAACAGAGAAGCTGTTTCAGGCCATTTGCGAGGATCTAAAGGCCAGATCCTCATGGGAGGAGAGACAAAAAGTCTGGTACACCATGACCAACGGCGGGCTAAGGCGCAAAAAGAAGCCTTGGGCTGGGGCGGCCGATCTTCACTATCCTCTGGCAAACAGCGTTATATCAAAATTTGTTCCATTCTACATTAACCAGATCTACACCGCTGAAAATCTGGCCAGTTTTGTACCCAGAAACCCCTCCTTGCAGCAGTACAGGTATGCCGCTGAAAGCTGGTTTAGCTATCAGCTTCGAGAGAGATCCAATTTTGAGGTTGAGATACAAGTCCACATAGCGGCAATGCTTCGTTGTGGAATTTCGTTTATGAAGATTTACTGGGATGAGCCGACTCAGGCGGTAAAATTTGATTCGGTCAATCCGATGTACTTAGTGGTTCCGCCCTCAACGGTGGACATGGGCACTTGTGATCGCTGCTGCCATATACTTGAGATGAGTGAAGAGCAGTACCGAAGGCACGAAGAGTACAAGCAGGGCGATGATTTCATAAAAAGACTACTTGGTACTGGAAATTCAGCCGGTGCGGGCGTTACGGCCTACAATCAGCACAAACTTTCCAAGCAGGGCATTACCGAGCCATCCAAGAGGGACTCAATTATTGTCTGGGAGTGCTATCACAGGGACGGGAACAACGGGATTGTGGTTGATACTATCAGCCCGCAGTGCCCCGATGAGCCGATTCGCCCGAGATTTAAGCTGCCGTACTCACACGGCAACTTCCCATTCGTTCCATGTGTGATGGAATTCTCGGCCGACAAGGGAGTTTACGCAAATAAGGGGATTTGCGAGATGGTCGCGCCTTTTGAGGCCTCGCTCACAAAGACCATGAACGCCAAGTCGGACGCTATGAGCCTTTATAACGCACCAATGTTTGCCACCGATCAGGACATGCCAAACATTAACAATATTCGTTTTGGAACAGGCGTGCTTTTGCCTACGGGGGTTAAGCCCGTAGTCATGCCACAGCCGCCCATCTCTTTTGATCAGGAAGTTACGACCATGCGCGCGATTGCCGAGTACATGGTGTCGATGCCCGACTACGGCTTGTCACAACGCGCTGGATCACAAGGAAGTCAGAAGCCCAGAACGGCGACAGAGATCCAGAATATCGGGCAATTGATGGGCACAAACACGGATTTGAGAATAAAGATTTTCAGGCTCAGCATGTCTGAAGTTTACCGGCAGGCTTGGTCGATCCTTACCGAGTACGCGCACTCCCAGTTAATGTATGAGTACCAACAGCAGTTTAAGGCAGTGCCGTTGGATGCCTTGGTCATGGATTATGCGATTCGTCCTTCGGGAAGCGCGGACGGGATCAATAGAGTAGCCCAATATCAGAAGGCACTTGTCCGATTCCAGAATCTTCGAGGCGACCCATTCGTACAGCAGGCCGAACTGCGCAAGGACTTGCTTGAGATTGATGACCCCCAACTGGTATCAAGAATGTTGATTGATCCAAACATGAAGGGGCAAACAGAGGCGGAGGCCGCTGCGGCTGAAAACCTCTTGTTGGATCAGGGTTTTGGTGGCGTTGTGGCAGAGCCGACGGACGAGCATGAGGTGCATGTCCAGATTCACATGGACAGGCTACAGCTATTGGCAAACGCAAGGCAGAATCTCGATGAAAACGCCGGCAATGCCTACACGCAGCACATGCAAGCCCATATCCAGCTTCTTGGACAGACAAACCCCAATCTTGCAAAGCAGCTAGCGAGCGAATTTCAGATGGCCATGAAACAGGAGGCTGAGAAAACTGCTGCCGCAGAGCAGACTCTTTTTAGTGGCGGTGAATTGTAATGAGCGATCAGGATATCGGGGAAATACGGGCGAGGCTAGTGGAGCAGGGGGAAAGGCTCGCAAGAATTGAAGAAAGGCAGATAGGAATTTATCGGAATTTAGAGGGCATTTGTTTGTTGCACTCAAACGATGCGGCAAGAATTAGTAGTTTGGAGCGGTTAAAATCCCACTTCTTTTTATTCGCGGCTATTGGCGGAATAGTTTTCTCGGCCGCTTGGGAGATCGTTAAAAATCATCTTATTGAAAAATGAAGTCCAAGGATGATCAGGTAATCGTTGCGCTTCAGTACCTTTTGGACGAAGGGTTTATTACTTGCGGCAAGTTGCACGGGGAGCCCGCGCTGTTTCTCACCACAGATCTATCGGAAGTCCATAAGACTCTAAGAGCAATGGCAACGAGAGAGAGCAAAAGGAAGGCGAGCGGGGCTGACTGGTGGAAGGAGTGTCAGACATGAGCTATTATGTGAACATTACTGGAACTACGGTCGCGAATGTCGAGCGGATCGAAATTCCATCCGGAATCCAGACGACCGCGCTGCCAGACAGTATTGTTGTAGCCCGAGTTAACGGCTCTTCGATAGATCCTCGTCTCGGCGCAATAAGTGCAGCAGACATTAATGGCACATACATCAAGACAGCCGTATCGATTGGGAGCGTTGGGGCTGCTCAGGCTGGGACATTCAACTACTACAGGGTTGGGACTGGGGCAATTCCAGATGGTGCCTTTTACTTTTGTGCCCCGCTAAACCTTAGTATTGTCGGGACGGAGTCCCCAAAGACCGCGTGGACTCTTGCATTTGCGTCTGACCCGAGAATTAATTACCTACAGAATACCTTGGGAACAGACCCAAACAGCTTCCCCACAAGCGGATGGACTGTTGCCTCTCCGGATGGCAGCAACGACAACTTTCTTGGTTCCGTCAATCCGCTGCAAATGCAAATTACGGCAACCTATCCGCAGGCAAGAGTCAGCGGAACTTTGGGTAATTTCTCGCAATACACGAACCTTCGCAGAATCGAGATGCCATCAAACGCATTTCGAGGCAGCTTCCCAAGTGTAAGTAGCTGCACGCTGCTTACGCACATTAATGTTGGCGACAATCAGCTTGGCGGCTCTTTCCCGTCGCTCACGACAAATACAGCACTCATAGATCTGAACATATCCAACAACGGGTTTTCGGGCGAGTTTCCGGCGATATCCCAGCTTACGGCGTTGCAAGAAATCAATGTATCTTTCAACAGGTTTACCGGAGCACTGCCAACCCTTCCGAGAAGCGAGTTGATCCAAGCGGTTAACTTTTCCAATAATTTGTTTTCCGGATCTCCTGTTTCTCTTAACTCGGACACAATTGTGGAAAGTTTTGAAACAGGATTGCCGGCAGACTATAGTTCGGCCACTTCGTTTGTTTTGCCCTCGGGGACATGGACGGCTCCGGCCTTGATGATTCGATCTCAAAACGCTAGCGCAGTTTCGGGAACTTTTTCGCTTCAACTCAAGTCAGACCCTGCGGCTTACTTTCAGTCGCCAACCTTGCCGGATGGCGTTGGGGTTATTGAGTTTTATGCTTCCTCTGCTGCGGCTGCCTCGATGAGGGTCGATATATCTACAAACGGTGGCGTAACCTTTACCCAGACCGGCTTGCAGATAAGCCTTGGGCTAACACCCACAAGGCAGATCTTTACGGTAAATGACGAAACCGTTACGCATGTAAGACTTGTCAGAGTGAGTGGAGTGCCAAGGATAGATTTTTTGCGCATTACCCCAAATACAGAGCTCAAGGTGGTGGACTACAATACCAACCGGCTTACCGGAAATGTGCCGTCACTTCTTTTTGCGCCGAAATTAGAGAGGGTTGATTATTCAAACAACCTCTTGACTGGAGTTAGCCCCGATTTCGCGGCTTTCTCAACTCTCTTGAAGCTCTATCTTCAGAATAATCAGCTTACGGTTTCGGCTGTTGACCAAGTCCTTGCGGCGTTGGAATTCGCCGGTGGAAGCGGGACTTCAAGAGTTTTGGACATTTCTGGAAACGCACAGCCATCCTCCGCTGGCCTCATAAATAAGCAGACGCTTATTAATAGGGGCTGGAATGTAATTTCTGCTTGACGGGTTAGCAGACAATTTTATTAGCTAAGCATGCCCAGCCAATCAGAAGCACTTGCAAGACTTGATCAGGCAACTACTGCATCAATCACTGACTGTCCGGTCGGCTTAACAACCATTACGGCAGATGCAAAGAGAAGGGGAGTGATGGTCACATGCACTTCCGGAACTTGTTATGTCCAGTTTGGTGGCAATGGATCCGACCTGAGCTCCAGCAATTACGCATCCAAACTTAGTGAAGCCGATGTTTATGAATTAATGATGTATTCAGGCGTTGTCCATGTCCGTTGTGATCTCGAATCAAGCGCAAAAGTGACAAGTCTGGGAGACTAGGATGCCCCTCTATAGAGCCGGCTCCTCATCTTCAGGCGGCGGTGGTGTCGCCTCCCACGCGCACGGGAACATTAAAAATAATGGAACAATTTCGGTTCCGTTTGGGGGCATTCTTTCTGCAACTAATGTAGACGCTCTTTCAGATGGCACATTTCCGCTATTTCAGGGCAGTGCATCTGGTGGCGTTATTACGGTACTCAATGGAGTAATCTCAGTTACAAGTGCTGGCACCGGATATGTCAATACTGTAAATGCAGACACTTACGCCGGTACTGCCGGCGGCAGCAGATTTATCATAGTAACTCAATCCACTCAAAATGCTCCTGCCAATAGTCCGGTTATCACTACAACCGGAGGGGCGATTACCGCCGGTTCTTTTGGGACTACGGCGGGATCGCACTGCCAAGGGAATGATACTAGACTTAATAGATGGCTTACCGTAGTCCATGAAAATTTGGATCTAGGGAGAACTCTGATCAGCAATCCGAATGGCTGGTCACAGCAGGTCACGGTGCCAACCAATATTGCCGCACAAGCTGCTGCCGCACAAGCTGCTGGCACGCCCTATGTTATTGACAGCATTGCATGGCAATTCACAAATAGACTTGGAACAGGCCAGCTTTTTTCAAGCACTTCATTTTGCCCCGCATTTCGGATTGGCTCTCAAAACCAACTGGGGACTCTCACCCCAGTTAATGGTGTCACCAGCTTTAATGTCGATAATTATGCTGGCACTGTATCCATTGGCGTTAGGCCGTGGGTGGGCAATACTCAGAGAATACAATTAAATACATCTTCGGCAACTTATGGGAGGAGTCTCTATGGCGGGGGAGACTTGTGGATCAATTCGTCTACAACCTCCGTGACTTACCAAGTCCTTACGCTTACCGCAAATATGGACGCGACCCAAACCTTTTTTACGCAAGGATCTTTCTCAGGCGCAAACGCATACGAAGGTACTTATTTTCGGATAGACAACGAAGTTGTGCTAATTACCTCTTGGGGGAGTGGAAGCGGGGCTTCACCCCAAGTGCTTCGAGGGCAATTAGGGACAACCCCAGCAACGCATCTTTCTGGTGCAGTCGCAACGACTAATATTGGCCTTGAGAATGGCGGAGGAATTAGGGCAAATATATACCTGACTTTCTTCAGGATTGTCTAAGCGCACGCAATCCGAGTCTCCCCAAGCAACTACAAAGTAGTTGACAGCATTTGTCTGCATGCCAAGCTGATGGCATGGAATTTATTACCCAAAACTTGCCCAGCATAATGGCCATTGTTGGGGCTGTAATTGTATTGGCCAGAATCATAGTTAAACTAACCCCGACACCTCGCGACGATTCGATTCTTGATAAAATAGTCTCAGTCTTAAAGGCTGTTGGACTTCATATTAAGGACTAATGATTCGCCTCTTGGGTGCGGTCGTTGACCTTGTTATCAGGTTGATGCCGACAACCAAGGATAGCAGGGATAAGGAGTCGAGGGAAAGGCGCGATGAACGCAAAGAACACATTGACCGCACTTTTAGTGGTCGTAGTGGCATTCCTTGGTGGCTGCGCTAGCACTAGGGGATTCACGCCTCCGGCGGACTCGGTCACCTTTTTGACCAATGACTACAGATTTAAATCTGTTATGCAGTCCAATGAAGATGTTAAGGGGTGGGCGAGGGATACGCTCGAAATAATTAATGAACTTCAGTACAGGCTTGAGATCGAGCGCAACAGGTGATTACTCGGAAGAAAATAGACGAGATCTACCGCAATATCCTGAAGGGTTTAGATCCTTCCTTCGCCGCGCGGGTGGCTGCGTGGAGGGATGCGGTTATTGCGTCAGGTGTGATTCCGTACATTTACTGCGGAGCGAGAACGCCGGCGGAACAGGAGGAGTTGTATCGTCAGGGGAGGACGAAGTCTGGGAAGATTGTAACTAACGCGAGGGGGTACCCCATCCCTCAATCATTCCATTGCTATGGCAGGGCGATAGACTGGGTGCCCGCAAAGAAGATCGCAAATGATTCATATGAAGCAGATTGGGTGAATGTGCAGTCATATGGGGTTGGCATAGAAAACGGCAAATTATACTCACTGGTCGCCCTGTCGTGGGAAAGACCCCACCTTCAGGACGGACAATACAAAGACTGGAGGGATCTGGCTGCAAATATGGCAATATCTCAATCAGAGGAGCCAGTTACATTCAGGGCAATCCCAGAGAAAAAGACTGCTAAAAGTCGCAAAGTAGTGATACGCAGAATAAAGTAGTTGACATGCTGAACCACTACCTGTAGACAGGCGCGAGTGACAAAACTAAGGATTTATGCTCGGGCGTTTGCTACAGCCCTAAGTATTTTTCGGTACTCTAGTTACGCCAATTTTAAATATGGCAATGATGACAGGATGGCGACCCAGCAGTTTTTAAAGTCCGATAGTGGTAAGAGCTTTCTTCGGCTTTTGCTTGCTTTCTGTTCTTTGCGGGATGCCAAGGCAGTGCTTGCCGGCGGAGACAGGTTTGAGGCCGGCAAGGCCGTTGGCTGTAGGGAAATGGTTGCTTATTTAGCTTTCTTGGGCGGCTCGGCCGCAGAAGAAGATTCCGAATCCGCCGAAGAAGGGGACTTGGCGGAACTCGGTCATTTAGTCCCCTAAACTTCGGGAAGAAAGGACTCCGATATGTCCAATGAACAAATAGCCGAACCGGTGGCGCAAGCCTCTGGAGAGGGTCAGGGAATCGAAGCCGAGTTGCAGGAGCTTGGGAGACTAGCCGGTCAGGTCGATGGTTTCTCCGCTCCTGATGTCAAGGCTCAGTCCCCTCGTAATACGGACGGAGTCCCGTCCGCGAGCAAGAATCAGTCGGCTGATAAAGCCGATCAACAAACGGCATCCACACCGAACTCTGAAAGCGAAGATCCAGTAACGAAGGAGATTAAATCCCTCGATGTTGGTGAAGATCGTGAAAAAAGCCGCAATCGGCTTGGTCAGTTGTGGGAGCAGTTCAATCAAAAGCAACGGGAGTTTGGCGAGCAGAGAGCTCAATTTGAGCGCGAAGCAGAGCAAGCTCGTTCCAGCCGGAACGAGGGCTATACGCCAAAAGAACTCAGAGAGTTTGCCAAGGAATGGGAGGAAGAGGGAAGGGATGACCTTGCCGAATCTGCCCGAAAAAAGGCAATCGAAATTGAGGAAACCGAAGCCAGTCGATCCGTCAAAGCCAAAGAGCGCGAGGCAGAGTTCCTGTCTCGCGTGAGGTCAAATTGGGACAATCTGACAAAGGAGAATCCAGATCTAAAGGATCAGGGTTCCGACCTCTACCAGACAACCCAAGGCTTCATGGCGCACGGAGATCCGCTGGTAAAGGACTTCCTGAATCGTCACCCCGATGGCTTGGTCTTGGCAACAGCCCTTGCCAAATTGCAACTCGCTGGGGAGTCCGCTGCGGATGCCGTTAAAGAAGTTGAGCGGTTAAAAGCTGAAAATCAAAAATATAGACAGAAGTTTTCGTTAGGAACTTCCACTCCAATGTCGCCCACAGGCGACAAAAGGATTTCTGATATGAACACGGCGGAAGCCGAGAACTATCTCAAAAACCTAGTGGCGGCCACTGACGGCGACCTGTCTTAGAGGTAATAACAATGGCAATGATGAAAACAAATGTACCCGCTTCACTGGCGGATCAGTTCCAGAGCGTATTCTCGAAAAAGTTGTTGGACGGAGTCAAAGAGACTTTGGTTCTTAACACCTATGGACAGAAGTACGATCTTCCGACAAACACGGGTAACAATTCTATCACCATGTTCCAATGGGACACCGAGGCCAATGCATCCAATGTGCAGAGCTTGACTGAAGGAACGACGATTAGCACTTATCGTGATATCGGACTCCGTAAGATTCAAGTTCCTCTTGCACAAGTGGGCGAGGCTCTAAAATTAAGCGACATCCTGAACTACACGCAGCTTTTCAATGCGTTGCAGGAAGGGATTCGCGCTTTAACTTTGGATGCTGCGCAGCATTTGGACACCGTTGTCCGTAACGCCCTGCATGGCGGCTCGACCGCTCAGGGTGTAACCGTTGACTCCGCTCGCGGAACCGGCATTCACGGGACTACAATCCCGAAAATCTATGCCGGTGCTTCCACGACTGCGGCAGGCTTAGTGGCTGCTGCTGATGGTTTCCTTGCTCCTTCTGATCTTTTGGATGCCGCTACGGCAATCCGAAACGAAAAGAATGTGAGCTTGAATGAAACTTTCACAGCAATCGTCGACCCTTCCGTTGCTGCGGATCTCTTGAAGGATCAAACAGTTCTCAATATCGCTTATCGCAATGTCGCGACCAAAGTCTCTGACATCGCGAAAGGCCAAATTGGCGACCTGTATGGTGTGAGCGTTTCGCAACACACCAACGCCTTCAAGGCCTCGTCTGGCAGCGAGAACACCTATGCAACTTCGGCCGCTTCGGGCGAAGTGCTGGTGTACTCGACTTATGTTATGACGAGCGGCGCGTTTGGAACTGTGAACTATTCTGGACAATCTCCGTATGCCCCTTCCGTAGTTATTGTGGACAAGCCCGACAAGAGCGACATCCTCAATCAAAATATCTACGCTGGATGGAAAGCACACTGGGCTGTTCAGGTTCTCAATGCAAAGAAGGCTCGTATTCTTTGCAGCAAGTCCCGCACATCAAACTCCTAAGTTAGTTTGTAGGGGTATGTCCCCCGTAGCAAAACCCCAGCCAAAAGCTGGGGTTTTCTATTTTATTGCAATACAGGTAGTAACTGCTAAGCAGATGCATGCCCGTATATGAATATCTCGAGGCAAACGGCTCGATTACCACAAGAGTTCTTCCGGTCGAAGAGAGAGACACTTACCCAAATAGGGTCACCGTCCCAAGAAGCATTGTTTTTGTAGGGTCTACCCAAGATCCCACCATATCGGCCAATCGAATACGAGAGGGCTACAGAAAACTTGAAGAGCGCGGCGTGAAGATGAAGACCAGCAAGCGGGATTTCGACAGGGCGTGGGGATCTCACGACACCAAGTCAGCCTTCAGGGGCGGGAAAGCCGTCAATGTTACCTAGTAATTCGCAGGCCGCCGGAAGTGCCGAGTGAAAGACGCGAAAAAGTGTGGCGAGCTTGCTGAAACATTATTTGCTGCGGAGATAATGCGAAGAGGGGGAGTCCCTAGTAAGCCACTGGGCGACAGCACGCCGTATGACTGGCTTGTTCATGTCGGCAAGAATATCTGGCGGGTTCAGGTAAAAAGCACTTGGCACTGCGTTGTGAGGCAGGGCAAAAGATCTGCAAGTAAATGCAGGGTAACAATTTCGGCAGGGCGATGGGCTAAGACTGTGTACACAAAACAAACCATCGACTTTGTGGCCGTCTATGTAGACCCGTTTTCCTCTTGGATAATAATCCCATCACATGAAATAAAGGGGAGAAAGACTCTCTTTATAGGGCGGTCTGATTGCGAGCAGCCAAGCTGGTCGCTTCTTGGCCTCGCTTAATACTTGACTGCTTAACAGGCGATCATAGAAGTACGCATATGCCAAGGTTTACAAGAGGTAAGTCGTTTACAGCAACTGAAGAAGTAACAAACGCAAAGCTCCACCAACTTGTGGACGATGCGTCAATTAATGCACAGGCAATTACGGATCTTACCGCAATGGCAGATGAGATTGCGGCCGGCGATCAGATTCCTCTTGTTGATGTTAGCGTTGAATCAATCAGGAAGGTTAACGCCGGCCAGTTTATTTCTAAGGGTGCTGACAACAAATTTAATTGTCAGGGGCTTGCCATAAAAAATCTTGCAACCCCACTCGCCGCAAACGATGCGGCCAGCAAGGCCTATGTTGATGCAGCCTCTATTGCGGCCGGTAATTTACCAAATGTAACTCCGGAAAATAACGAACAGGTTTTAAAGGTTGTTGGCGGTGCTTTTGCCTTGATCAAAGAAAACCTGATCAACCAAGTCCACCTAGCAGACAACAGCGTTGTGGCCGGCAAGATCGCCGCTGGTGCTGTTGTGGCCGGCAAGCTGGGGGCTGCCTCTGTCGGAACGCCCGAGCTTCAATTAAATTGTGTTACCAGCGAAAATCTTGCAACAAGCCTGACCATATCTGGGCAGTTTGTGGCGGGAACTTTAGTTGGTAATGGCAGCCAAATTACAAATCTTTCCGGCAATGGAGCCGGAAATAGGAATATATCAACCGCGAATCCGGCAGGAGGGGCTGAAGGGGACATTTGGTATCAGGTTGCCAGCTAGTTTCCAGTCTGGCATATGCCCGAAAAAATTTACGCCCACAAGGATGGTACTTTTAAAGAGGTAAAGTTTGTCCACATTAGGCAAAACAATCTCTGGAAGCTGGTAAATCAGATACATATTAGGACTGGGAACGCTTGGAAGCGATCCTATGTTTGCTGGCTTGCTAGCGGAGGGACGGAGACTAGGGAGGGTGGCTATACATATCACAAATTTACGACTAGCGGAGTATTCAGTGCTGCTGGCTTCAGAAATTGTGAAGTTTGCTTAATTGGCGGAGGCGGTGGTGGAGGCAGCAGTTACG
>Ga0209552_1000382_pt1 | contig 14147 bp, 14 predicted proteins | sample LauGreFaBDMM15SD_2_FD_188214 | JGI IMG/M metagenome (GOLD analysis project Ga0209552, IMG submission 188214) | Freshwater lake microbial communities from Lake Michigan, USA - Fa13.BD.MM15.SD (SPAdes) (version 2) | ecosystem: Environmental > Aquatic > Freshwater > Lake | place: Lake Michigan, USA... | reverse complement strand
AGACCAGTATGGTGGAGCGACGCACTTGGTGCTGACCACAAAAGATAAAGAGGCGGGGCACTTGCTCTACAAGTTTGTTGGCCCTAACGACCACTACATCATGGTGTGTGATGAACAAGGCATCCCAGTGGAGACACCGCAATGACACTTACCGAGCAAATTAAAACAATGCCCGAAGAAGAACGGAGCAAGTTTTTCCGTGCGCTTATTGAAGTAAGCGAAGCGGGGCGCAAGGCAGGTGCATCCCCTCAAGAATGGGCACGGATGTACGTTGATACGCACAACGAAATAGACCAGCAACTAAAGGAGCAAGCATGAAAGATGCAGAAGACGAAGCGTTTGATGACCTTGCCAAGCGGCAGGGTAGCTGGGGCGGTGGCTTTCCAGCTAAGAGAGCAATGGCTGCGGCTAAGTTGCAGGACGGTAAATGCAAGTACTGTGTTGACGGATGTATTGCGTGTGATGCAAGGGCACAGAAGGAAGCACTCTACGGCATGAACCAAGACGATTGGAAAGACGTAGTTGCCGCGATAACCAAGGTGCGTGATGGCAGAGGGATATACCTAGGATGCCGCCCTGCTGATGTGTTCAAAGATTGGTTTCTTGCGCTTGGTACAGCTAAGGTGAAGGAGAAGAACAATGATTGATTTTTTTATGTGGCTGTGCAACAGGACTGGACACTTGATTAAAACCAAGCACCCTGAGAAGAGCGAAGGCTTGTACAAACATTGCCAAATATGTGGAGCCTTAATTAAGGAGAAGAACACATGAAGCTATACAACGCGCCAAGAAATAGCATGATCGTGCTAGAAAATGGACTGGAGTTGAAGTTCCATCACATCGACGGTATGTACAGTGTGTGTACAGATGATGAGGGCAATGTGTACCACATCGGCGCTTCGGAAGAGGTAACAGTAAAGGAGAAGAAAGATGAATCCTAAAAAAGAACTTGCATTGGATAGCCTCACCCGTGTATGTATAGAGACTATGCAGTTAGTCAACGACCTAATTCGGTGTGATGAAGATGCATACCAAAGGGGGTTTGCGGATGGCATGAAGGCCGCACTAAAGGTAGAGGAATCGTTAGACGAGATGCAGGAAAATAACAAATGAGGTGTCCTGACCCCAAGTGCGGGACATGGACACGGGTGCTAGAGACCCGCGAAAAACCTGAGAACAAAACTTACCGCAGATACGTGTGCGCTAACGGGCACAAGTTCAGCACCATGGAGCAAGTTGCTCAACTACGACGAGGCCCAAAGCCTAAGGAACCTGTATGACTACCCCCACCTACACATGGTCTTTCTCCTCCTTGAAGGACTACATGAACTGCCCCAAGCAGTATCAGGAAATCAGGGTGCTCAAGCGCTTCTTCAAGGCTCCAACGGCAGCGATGACGTATGGCAACGAGGCGCACAAGGCAGCGGAGAACTATGTGAAGGATGGTACGCCACTGGCTAAAAACTACGCCAGCTTCAAGCCTGTCTTGGATGTGCTGATAGAGACTGAGGGCGAGAAGTATCCTGAGTATCGGATGGCACTGGATAGAGATGGCAATGCCTGTGAGTACGGCAAGGGCTACTGGGTGCGGGGCATCGTGGACTTGCTAATTCTCAATGGAGATACAGCGCACATCATCGACTACAAGACCGGCAGCAACAAGTACGCCGAACCCTTGCAGTTGAAGCTGATGGCGTTGATGACCTTTGCCCACTTCCCTCAGGTGCAGACCATCAAGGCGGGGTTGCTCTTCATTGCTTACGATAGCTTCATGGATGAGTCTTACAAGCGAGAAGATATTGATACGCTCTGGACCCACTTCCATCAGCAACTGGCTAAACTGGATACTTCATACGCATCGGACGTATGGAACCCCAACCCAACCCCCCTCTGCGGGTGGTGTCCTGTTAAGACCTGTGACTATTACAAGGAAAAACGATGAGAGATTTGATTGACTACGCACACCCCATGATGATGGCTGAGCGGGCGCTGAAGAGGGCGCATGATTACTTGCTGGACAGGGACTATGAATTAGCACTAGACCAGCTTAAATTAGCCATCATCGAGACCCGCGCAGCAAGCGCAGCAACTCTTCATATGCAGGAGAAAAGCGATGCCGTACGTTAACAAAGCAAGGCCGTACAAGAAAGAGTACGAGCAGCAGCAAGACCGAGATGAATTGCCCAACCGCATGGAGCGCCAACGTGCGCGAAGGAAGCTTGATGCTAAGGGCGTTGACCGCACTGGCAAAGATGTAGCCCATGTCAAAGCATTGTCTAAAGGTGGCTCTAACAAGGATGGTGTACGGCTTGAGAGTCCAAGTAAGAATCGTTCGTTTGCCCGCAAGTCTGATGGGTCAATGAAGTAAGAAACGCCGTAAGGTACGAGTGGGCGCTCGGGGGTTTTTGGGATTTCGGCTTTCCCCCATAACCGTACCAGTCAGAGGTGTTTGCTCCTTTCGGCACTGATCTGACCGACTAGCCCCCGTAAGGGGCCATATTTAATCTAGTAAGGAACAGTATGGTTGTAGTTGAAGACACGGCGGTGCATCTCAAAGTGCCTTCCTCCGATTTGAAGTACCTTGTGGGGTACATAGACAAATGCGAGGTGTTGAAGGACAACGGGACAGATGCAGAAGTCCTAGTCTACTGGGGGCTGACTGAGATGCAGCGCTTGGTAAAAGTCTACGGGGACGCGCCCAATCCGATGAGCAAAGAGTACACATGGCCTGGCTTGTATACGCCGTTCAAGCACCAAGAAACTACTGCATCATTCTTAGCGCTGCGCGACAGGTGCTTCTGTTTCAATGAAGCTGGCACGGGCAAAACATCCTCAGTAATTTGGGCTGTTGACTACCTCATACAGCTAGGCCAAGTAAAGCGCGTTCTCATCATCTGCCCACTGTCCATCATGTACTCCGCATGGCAAGCAGATATATTCAAAACAGCGATGCACCGCACTGTGGGCGTGGCCTATGGCGATGCAGCAAAACGGGCCAAGATAATCAGAGGCAGCTACGAGTTTGTCATCATCAACTACGATGGCGTGGGCACAGTAGCAGACGAGATAGCCAAGGCAAAGTTCGATCTGATTGTGGTTGACGAAGCCAACGCCTACAAGACTGTGACCACTATGCGCTGGCGAATCTTGGCGAAGCTAATCACCCCTGCAACACGGCTGTGGATGATGACAGGAACCCCTGCTTCACAGTCCCCGCTGGATGCGTTCGGCCTCGCCAAGCTAGTCAACCCTAACGCGGTTCCCAAGTACTTCACTGCGTGGCGCGATAGAGTCATGCAACAGATTACACGCTTCAAGTGGGTGCCCAAGGCCAACGCTAAGCAGTATGTGTTCGACTGCCTACAGCCCGCCATCCGGTTTGAGAAGGCGCAGTGCTTGGACTTGCCCCCGCTGGTGTATCAGACACGCGAAGTACCCCTAACCCCAATGGTGGCGAAGTACTACCAACAGCTAAAGAGTCAGATGCTGATTGAAGCGGCAGGCGAACAGATTAGTGCAGTTAATGCGGCGGCTCAGTTGAGCAAGCTGCTACAGATTTCGGGTGGAGCAATCTACACGGATACCCATGAGGTGGTGGAGTTCGACATAGCCCCACGCCTTAACGCTTTGATGGAAGTGCTGGAAGAGACGGAGCATAAGGTAATTGTCTTTGTTCCGTTTCGGCACACCATTGATCTCGTCTCACGACATTTAACCAAGGAAGGAGTTACCAATGAAATAATCAACGGAGATGTACCCGCAAGAGCCCGCGCTGACATCATTAACAGGTTCCAGCAAGCGGTAGACCCTCGGGTTTTAGTTATCCAACCCCAAGCCGCCTCACATGGCGTCACCCTTACTGCCGCAGACACGATAGTGTTTTGGTCTCCCGTTATGAGCGTCGAGACCTACTTGCAGTGCGTTGCGCGAATCGACCGAGTAGGACAAGTTAACAGCATGACTGTGGTTCACCTACAAGGTTCGGAAGCAGAGCGCAAGGTCTATCAGATGCTGCAGGGCAAGGTGGATTCCCATGAGAAGTTGGTCGATCTATACAGACAGGAGTTAGGGCTATGAGCGAAGAAAAAGATGAAATCGCAACTACAAAGTTGGATGAATTGGTCAAGGTATACTTGACAATACGTAATCAGCGAGACAGAGTGGAAGCGGAAATGAAGAGCCAAATGAGGGAGCTTGAAGATGAGTTAAACCTCCTTGAGCAGACCTTCATGTCCACATGCAACGAGAGCAACGCAAACAGCATACGGACGAGTTACGGCACAATTATTCGGAGGTTGAACGAGCGTTACACCGTAAATGATGGGGACAGTTTCCGTAAATTCATTCTGTCGAATGGCGCAGTTGACCTGTTTGAAGCACGTATTCATCAGGGCAACTTCAAAGAATTCCTCAAGGAGAACCAAGCCGATGGGCTACCTCCCGGAGTGAATGTAATGAGGGAGTTCACGATTGTCGTGCGCAAACCCTCCAACTAGTAAATTTAGTAACAAGGAAAATTGAAATGAGTAATGACCTCGCAACCATGTTCAGCGGCGAAGTGATGGCCCCCATTGAAGGCCTCGACGAAGATACCCTTGCAGTAGCGGGCGGTATGCGTCAGAGCAAACGCATCTCCATCAAAGGCGGTGTGTTCCGTAAGTACGCTGGCGGGAAAGAGATTGGCGCTATCGAAGACCGCCACATGAACGTCATCTTCGTGAAGATGGCACACAAGGCCTCGCGTATGTTCTACGAGGGCGTTTTCCAAGAAGGTCAAAAGGTGAGCCCTGCTTGCTGGTCTACCGACTCTGAGAAGCCCGATGCAGATGTGAAAGCCCCAATAGCTTCCGCTTGCCTTGACTGCCCTAAGTCGGTTAAAGGCTCCGGTCAGAACGGTACGGGTACTGCTTGCCGCCTGTCTTGGCGCACTGCGGTGGTACTACCAAATGACCCTGCCGGTGATGTGATGCAGTTGGTGTTGCCTGCTACCTCGGCCTTTGGCAAAGAGGACAACGGACGGTTCCCCTTCCGGTCTTACATCCAGCACTTGGCGTCGCACAACGTCAGCGCGGGACGGGTCATCACCCGCATGGCGTTCGATACCAAGGCCACTGCGCCGAAGGTCTTGTTCAGTCCTGCTGGTAAAGTACCTGATGCAGATTTGCAGATCATTGCCCAACAAGCAAAGAGCCCTGCTGCTGAAGCTGCTGTCAAGATGAACGTCTTCCAAGCAGATGTAACCGACGAAGTGCCGAGCCATCGTAACGACATTGCGCCCACCCCCGAAGTTGAAGAGCCCGTCAAACGCGAGTCCACGAAACCCGCCGTTGCCGAGAAGGACATCTCGGACGTAGTTAAAAAATGGTCTAAGAAGTAAGGAATAGGAATGTCACGGTCATACAGCGAAGCGTTTTTAATTGAGTTACACAAGGCCAACCCCCACAGGGCTGGCACTGCGCTGGCGCTTGCTTGCGTCAAAGCTAACCTACCTGCTAAGTACGTGGCGTGGGCTCTTGATGTGACTAGGATGACTGCGTTTAGCTGGTTCCGTGGCAAACCTATCCGACATCGCAATCTACTCAAGGTTGAGACCTTCACAGACCTCGTTGAGAGCGACACGGCTAAGGGCTTGCTACCAGCTAAGTCCAACAAAGCAGCACTGGAATATCTTGAAGCAATGGTAGGAAGGATATACCCCAACGTAAGATAATTTTTTGTGGTGAGTCTGTAAATACCCCATTAGGGGCTTAAGGAACAGTTTTGAAGATGGTGCAATCCATTACCACCACACCTCATCAACAGAGCGGGCATAGTTCCGCTCTTCTTAACTCTGCGAGACATGTTAAAACAATTCTACGAGAAAGCATTACCCACGCAGGGTGTTTACTGTATCAGTGGCATAGACAAAACCGGCAAGGTCAGCAACAGATTTGCAGAAACACTCGACGATGTATTCAGCACGATTGAGAGACTAAAAAAGACACAGAACGTATTCGTAGCACTAGGCTCCTTTGAGGGCTACAGCCGCAAGGCGGTTGATTGTATGTACGTACGGTCATTCTTCATTGACCTAGACGTTGGTGAGAAGAAGGACTATAAAGGCAAGGCTGACGCACATACTGCGCTATTTAAGCTACAAGGCGCTGCTGGTCTACCCGACCCAGTGGTGATTGACTCAGGCGGTGGCATACACGCTTACTGGCTGATGGATGAAGACATACCCGCTGAAGAGTGGAAGACATACGCTGAGAAGTTTAAAGCGCTATGCATGTCTCACATCACTATCGACCCCGTGGTGACTGCCGATGCTTCACGCATCATGCGTTCGCCTGACACGCTCAACTTCAAGACAGACCCGCCGCGCCCCACATCCGTTATCAGCGATGCGGTTCATGTCTATGGCTGGCAGGAGTTCCGCGAGTTTCTAGGTGGCCCAACAGCACAGCAGGGCGAAGAAGCGTTACATGAAACGTCACTCGAACCGTTACCCATAGCGGACATCCTTGCCGAGATTCCCAAGGGGCTGGACGACGACACCAAGGCCATGCTCAAGCTGGACAACTTTGGCAAGACGTTTGCAGTGCTGGCGCAGAAGAGCGTTGATGACGAAGGTGGCTGCGCCCAAGTCAAGTACATGCTGGAGAACGCTGCAACGCTTGAAGAACCGATGTGGTTTGCGGGGCTATCCATAGCCAAGTTTTGCGATGACGCAGCCACAGCAATCCACGACATATCTAACGAACACCCCGACTACAACTATGATAAAACAGAAGACAAGGCAAGTCGCTTTCCTGCTCCGCGCACCTGCTCATGGTTCATTGAGAACTACCCCAAACGATGCAGTGGCTGTCAACACCGGGGAAAGATTGTTAGCCCTATCGTCCTCGGACGCGAGTTCAAGCCAGCAACAAAAGCTAATAAAGAGGAATCAGTTCGGGAAGAACCGAATACCAAAGAGGTTTCAGAGTTTCCAGACTTCCTGATGCCCTTTGTGCAGGGCGTCAACGGCGGTATCTACTTCGTCCCTGCACCCAAGATAGACAAGAAAGGCACTAAGCACCAAGACGACCCTATACTCATCCTCCCCCATGACCTGTACCCTATTCAGCGGATGTTCAGCCCACACGATGGTGAATGTTTGCTGTTGCGGTTGGTTCTTCCTAAAGACGATGTACGGGACTTCCTCGTACCAATGAAGCAAGTGTATGCAAAAGAAACATTTAAAGCCCTTATGGCAGCTAACGGGGTATTTCCCTCAAGCAACAACACGGAGCACCTTATGAACTACATAGTGAAGTGGGGCCAATACATGCAGACAGTGGCTAGAGCCGACCAGATGCGTATGCAGATGGGCTGGACTGCTGAACGGACAGATGCCCCTGAGTGGGAGAAGCGCAGCTTCGTTATTGGCAGGAAAGAAATCACGCGCACTGGTGAGGTAGTAAACGCGCCCTCATCACCGTTTGTCCGTGGCCTATCAAAGCACATAACAACACACGGCACGTTTGCCCGTTGGCGTGAGTCGATCGACTACTTGAACAAGCCGGGGTTTGAATTGCATGCCTTTGCAGCCATGAGCGGGTTCGGCTCCCCATTGATGTGCTACACGTCAACTTCAGGCGTGACTGTGAGTCTTTTTGGGAAGTCGGGCAACGCCAAGACCGGCGCTATGTATGCGGGTTTGAGCGTCTTTGGTAACCCCAAGAACTTGAGCATCGTGAAGGCCACCGACAATGGTTTAACAGGCCGATACCTAGCGCTGCACAACCTGATGTTCGGGCTTGATGAGATTGGCGATAAGAAGCCTGAGGAGTTGGGCGGGCTAATCCACAATGTGTCGCACGGCAAGGCCAAGGTTAAGATGCAAGCGTCCGTCAACGCCGAGCGGGAATACGAGATGTCTGCGTCCATGATTGCCACACTCACCACCAACCACACCATCTACGGCAAGTTAGAGGGCATCAAGGCTAACCCTGATGGAGAGGCAGCGCGGCTGATTGAGTTTCATATTCATAGGCCACCGCTATTGGATTCTGACCCTCGATTGGGTAAATACATCTTCGATGCTTTCAACTTCAACTACGGGCATGCAGGCCCAATGTTCATCCAAGAGGTGCTGCGCCGTGGAGATAACTTTGTACTCGACACCATAGCAAAGTGGGAGTCTCGGTTCAAGAATGACTTTGGTGACCATGTTGAGTATCGGTTCTACGAGAACTTGGTGTCGGCGAACCTAGCGGGGGCTGAGATTGCCAACCTAGGTGGGGTCACAGACTTCGCTCTTCACAATATCTACAACGGGGCCGTACGTGCCATGATTGAGATTAAGGACAACGTGGTCAAGGTCAACCGCACCGACTACCCATCGCTGCTGGGCGATTTCGTGAACAAGAACATGGGCAACATACTGGTCATTAAGAACAGCAAGGTGACGATGGAGCCCCGTGGGCAGATTGTGGCTAGGATTTGCAGCGACGAGCACCTGCTGCAAATATCTAAGTCCGAGTTCAAGAAGTTCCTTGCCGAGAAGAATATCAGTACACGCGAGTTTGAGTTTGAGATGCGGAACAACAAAATCTTGGTAGACGACAAGAAGGGCCGGTTAACCACTGGCTGGAAGTCAGCTATCCAAGTAGACCCAGCGTACCTGTACTGGTTCAAAACCGAACTAGACATCTTTGATGATTCTGGAACCTGAGTGGCTGTTCCCGTTTAGCGGCATGGAGATTGGGGATAGCTTCTTTATTCCCACCCTCCGCTTTGCGGAGATGATCTACGCCATAGACTGCGGGGCCAAGCGCGCTGGGATACTGGTCAAGTCCTTTGTGACCCATAAGGATGGGCACTTGGGAGTCCGCGCTTGGCGCGTTCGCTAGGGCTCGATGCCGTAGGATTTGAACACCTCAATCATCTCGTTCTTCACGATGTTGGCTTGCATGGTGTTCAGCTTCAGTAGCTCTTTGCGATCTTTTTCCGAGAGGTATTTATCCAGCCGGTACTCGTTAGCTTCTGCCCTTAGTTCTTTCAAAGTGCCATTCAGTTCTACGTTGTAAAACTCAACCACGGCTTCATGGAATGGATATTTCTCCATGTACTTCGCTTCGATCTCAGAGTCGGTAGCAAACTGTTTCATAACAGCTTCAATCCGTTTCACTTTGTCTTCTACCTTAGAAAACTGCTGCGCGTCAATGTTTACTTTGGAGCCAAAAAACGAACCCATCAACGGGATGTCAGTCTTGGGGTTGAAGCCCTTTTGCCCTTGCGCTAAATCATTGAGACCATACAGTGTTTCGATAGCCCGAGCGGGGCCATCCATGTAGGTGTTGGTAAGAAAGTACAGTGTGTTGGGATTCCAGTCAAACTCACCAACCGTTAAATCAGCAATGCCCCTTGCCGCATCTTTGTAGATTTCGGGGATGTTGTCGCCGCCCGTGTATGCATCACCAAACCTACGGCTCTGTTCGTTGTGGATAGCCTGCCCCAAGCCGTTCTTGTTGAGGGCCAATTCCAGCGCAGGACGCGCCATGCTAGGCGCTATAGAATCCAGCATCCACTGCAACGGCATCTCAGTGATGGGCATCTTGGACACAGGGATAGGCACAAACGAGTCCATTGCAATAGACCCAAAGATGTTGGCTAAGCCCTTACCAACCGTTGTCTTGCCGTCGTATATGGCAGACAACTGAGCGCCTGCGGAAGCAAACGCGCCAAGCCCCATACCCCATGGCATCTGGAACACGACGTTTTCCCCAAGACCCAATGCCGTGGAAATACCCTTGGGGATATGGAACCGTGCATAACGAGTCCACCTATCCATGTCGTCTGCATCTACAGCGTTGCGGCCTAGTTCATCATCCGGGGCCATCATCTTAGACATGGTGTGAGCGAAGAAACCTAAAGCTATTAGGCTCATCATCATTATCTTGGCGTTCTTCTGGTGCTCAGCGTAGTTCTTTTTGAACTCTGCCAATGCTGCAGAGTTGTTCTTGATTGACGGTGGTAAAGCTTCTACCGCACTTTGCAGGGAGGTAAATGCAGGGGCAATTGCTTGAAGCGAACGCGCAGCACCAGTAGCCGCTGGACGGAAGAACATATAAAGCGCGCCCATTGCCTTGCCCCACTCGCCCACCTGTTCAAAGTTAGCTAGGTTCTTAGTGAACGACACAGCGCGAGCTTTAGCTTCTTCAGTTGCCGTTGCCTCATTCATACCGCGCGCTAGGTTTTCAGTACGGTAATTTTGTTTGGCGACCATGTACGCAGCCGTACGACTAGCAATTTCAAACATGTTTGTCCACGTATCAACAAACTTATCAAACTGCTCTTTCTTGGTCATTATCCCAGAGGGGCCAATTTCTCTTTTCAGTTCTTGAAATTGGCTTTTCAAAGACAAGCCAGACAGATGGGTAACCATACCGCCCCGCTCGACCGTCAACTCGTACATATGCTGATAGAACGTATCGGTTTTACCTAGCTGTATAAGCCGCGCCACATCAGCCTTACGCCCACTCTGAAGCAGTCGAGCCGCTGTCATGGCTTTGTACATACCCCCGTTAACCACAATAGCAGTAATTGCCTTGATGTACTGCGCCGCTTTAGCGGGAGACATGTCTGCGCCAATTACAAACGCATTCGTCAGCGCATCGCGCACGAAGTTCATTGGGGCAAAGTTGTAGTTGTATCGCGTATGCCCTTGGGCAATCAAGCCGGTAATCAGGTTGGCTTTGTCAATCAACGGACTGCTCGACTTGAACGTCTGCCGGATAGCATTGCGCAAGTTCTTGTCTTGCACCAGCAAAATGTCGATAGTGCCATCATCGTTGTAATGAAAAATGTGGTTCTCGCCCCGGTACTTGTCAAGGATGTCTTTGTTGGTGCGCTCTTTGAACTCGATGGTGTCTACCACCTTACCAATTATGAGTTTCTGCTCAATGGCATTTTTAATCGCAAGCGTCAGGTTGCGTTGCCCCGCACGGATTGCAGCGCGCGTTGCGTCCACAGACATCTGCAGAATGGGGTTCTTGGACACACTAAAACGACCACCGAACGCGCCAGACGAGTCCTGCAGTTCACGCCCCATTGCTTGGCTATCAAAATCAAGTAGCTCATCTACTTTGCTATGTTGGGGATTGCCTTTCAATGGGATGTAGTATTCCCATCCATAGAACGCCACACGGTTGTTAACAGGCTGCGACCAATAGTGCCCTATTTTGTTCAACTCGGCGGTGGACACGCCAAGCTTTTTCATGGCATCAACGATCTCGGCAAACTCCGCTTTATGCGGGTCATCCCGCAGCATGTCCGTATATTTTTGGACATCTTCTCTGGTCATACCCGTAGCGTTGTACTCCGGGGCATTTATGTCGTACTTGTCGCCCAGCTTTTCTACATTGTTAGTGATGACACGGTTACCTTGGGCGTCAGTTGTAAACACAAGGTTGTCAAGCATCCCTCTTAGCTGTTTTGCTTGCGCTTCAGTCAGTACTTGGGTATCAAGCGCATCAACGATTGCGGCACGTTGTGCGTCGGCCTGAGGAGTCAACGGTACAGTAAGCAAGTACTTAACCATGCGACGCTCAGGCTCATGCATTGCCTCAAGAAGAGGATGGAGTCTTTCAAGCGCCTCTTTGGTAGTGAGTTTTGCGGCGCGGGCGTACTTGCCTATAGCGGTGTTAAGTGTCTCTAGGTCTTGATCGACGTACGCATTAAAGTAGTTCTTGGCGTCAGCAACAGCAGTGGTGATTTGCCCATAGATGTCGTTGATTTTGTCGCCTGTGTAGATGAGTAACCCAGACTTAGCCATCTGTTCAGAGAGCTTGCGTAACACCGCGCGTTTGTTTTGGAAGAAGTACTCAAGCCGCAAGTGGCCCGACTGCGTTAGGAACAACTCTCTAATATGCTGCGTGAAAGACTTGGGCGCAACATCACTTGGTAATTTGTACGAGTCTTCTGTGCGCGGCATTGCCGCTTGTTTCGGCGCTTGCTGAGGGCCCTTTGCCGCAAGCTGGTCTAAGTAGATAGACTCTGTTGAAGGCGCGAGTATGTTCTCGAACGCCGCTGATACTTCCATTAAGAAGTTTATTCTCTGCGTAGGTTTGAGTTCACCTTTTTTATCGAACAAAAACTTGTCCAGCTTCAACAACTTTGCCATCGTCAGCTTGAACTCAGTCCACACACTCTTCTTTCCCGGCAAGATAGACAAGAGCTCTGCTGTGTCTTGATTTACTCGTTGGTCAATCTGTTGTTGAGCAGCCAGTTCAGGGTTAGCCAAGTCAGCTTGCATCTGTTCATCGGTCAACGCATAGGCTACGAACTCAAAAATGTTTTCATATGCGCGGGGATGCAACTGCTGCATGGTTTCCCCTTCGTTCCCAGCCACTAAATTTTTAGTAGCATTCATAATAGCTATGAGTTGCTGGCTGGCTTCAATTTGCCCTGCTGTCAGATATTTCAGTTCACCCTTTGTGTAGTGATTAAGAATTTTTACCGTAGCCGCGTGAATGATTTCGTGCAACACCACATGGTCTGTCATGCCTTCAGCAGTGACGTAGATAGTGTCTTTTACTGGGTCATATATGGCTAAGTCGCCACCGGGTAATGTTTCTCTGTACTGAATAGCTGTTTTTAAGTCCATTGAAAACACAGTCTGCGCAATGGCTTTCAGTACTTTGTTACCAAATGAAGCTGATTTATTGTCAGACTTAACTTCGCCTAGAACGCGCAGGTATTGCAGTACGCCTTTGAGATTGTTATTTTTAATCATCTGCACTACACGACTAGGTAGAACGGATGGGCGGGCGTAGCTAGCGCCCGGCACAGTCTCATTGGATATGCCCATAATTTGCTGAAAACGCTGTTGATCGCGTTCATTCTTAGCTCTGCGCTCTTCATAGAGCTTAGTCTCTGTAGCTATTTGCTGTTGAATTTTTTTGAAGTTCTCTTCAGCTTTAACACGGGCGGTTTTGTTCATTCCACCTTTTTCACTAAGCAAGTGAACGCCAAGTTCAGCAAAGGCCGCATCCTGCTGTAGCCCAGCGCCAGTGTATTTGTATGTGGTCTTACCCGTAATTGGGTCTACTGTAGTCTGTACTACTTTTTGTAGAAAAATCCCTTTTGCTGTATTAGACAGGTCATTCCAACGGGGGAACTTAACTGGGAATATCTTGCTGTAATGCTCACGGTTATCTTCGTAGGCAAGGACTATTCGCTGCTCTGTAGCAGACATTTTTTTCTGTCCATAGCCGCCTTCACGAGAGCCCTTTTGCTTCCTGTATTCGCGCAACGCTTGCGCTGCTTTATCATGCTCTTCAAGAGTGTTGCGCTTGATGTAGCTGAAGTACAAGTCTTTTTCATCGCTGGTTAACTTGTACCATTCAGGCATAGAATTTTGCGCAACACCATGGTCTTGCAAAGATTGCGCAGCGTTTTTTAATTTTTCATTGATGGCAGTTTCTTGTTTAGCTAACGTGTCAGCTTGGCTTAATAGCTCATCTTCCCGTGCTTTTGCTTCTTCTCTAGTAGCGGCATCTTTTGCAGTTGTAAATTCCTTGTTTGCTTCGTCACTCTTAGCATCCAATGCTTCACGCTCAGCTTCAATTGCTTTTAATTGCTGAGTAAGTTCATCATGTTGTTTGGCTAACTCTGCGCGCTTTTCATTGCCTGCATTTATTTTTTCATTAACGGTTTCTCGCGTATCGTTATAGAGCTCTTCAGCATTCTCAGGAATATTCTTTTGCTCATACCTAGGCTCTGACCTAGCAAGCGATTCTTTCAAATCTGCTTGGCGTGTTTTTTCTTCAGCCCTGTCCTTTAAAGCAGTGTCTTTAGCTTCTTGTTCTTGTGCAGGGGTTAACTTAGCCTTAGCGCTTAACACTGGCCCCTCAATGCCTACGCTCGCCTTGTACACATTAAGGCCGTCCTCAGCTTTTTTTATGCGTGTATCAGCAGCGTCGTTACTTCTTAGCTCATCTATCTTGGCTTGACGACGGTCAATCTCTGCTTGGACTTCCGGCGCAACAACAGGCTTTAAGCTATCTGCGTATTCTCTAGCCGCAGTGAGGGTCTCTTTATCAGCGACATTTTTAAACAGTTCCTCATACGCTTGGTCAGGGGAGTACCCTTGCTTGATAGCCCCATCAATAGCAGTACGG
>Ga0209552_1000380_pt1 | contig 14219 bp, 10 predicted proteins | sample LauGreFaBDMM15SD_2_FD_188214 | JGI IMG/M metagenome (GOLD analysis project Ga0209552, IMG submission 188214) | Freshwater lake microbial communities from Lake Michigan, USA - Fa13.BD.MM15.SD (SPAdes) (version 2) | ecosystem: Environmental > Aquatic > Freshwater > Lake | place: Lake Michigan, USA... | reverse complement strand
GTATAGGTAAAATGCAGAATATCGCCAGATATCGAGCCCAAGGAATAGCCTTTCTCTAGAACAAACTTATCGTGCGGATTTCTGCCCGACCAAGAACCACATCGTCGGTCCCAAAGTCGCAATTTGGTGTCAGGATACCACCCACAACCGCGAATGGGCTGGTCTGCTAAGTGGTTTAAGCGCGAAAAGGTATATCCTTTAACTTTTCCGAACGTGAGACCATTAGCAATCGCCAACGTGAGTTGCTCTTGTAATTCTGTAGATAAACATTCGTCGGCATCCAAGCTCAAAACCCAATCAAATGCTGCTTGGTCTTTGGCCCAGTTCTTTTGTTGTATATGGCCTTCAAAGGTGTGTTGAATGACTCGGGCGCCTTTGTCGCGGGCTATTGTAGGCGTATCGTCGGTGCTAAAACTATCAACCACTAAGATTTCATTGGCAATTCCAATCACGGAATCGATACAACGACCAATATTGTTGGATTCATTGTAAGCGATAATAACCACTGATATTCCAGCGCTGGGTTCCACGGTAGCGAAGATACAAAACTATCTTCAGTGGGGGATTCTTAGCTCGCTTTGTTGAAATGGTCGAGAATAACCTGACGGCCCGATTTGGAAACTTTCACTTGTTCGCCATTGTGAAGTAAAAGGGTATTGCCCACAGACAAATCGAGCGGCAAAAATATTATTGTAAAAAATACAATAATGATATACCTTCGCTTATAGCTCATCGTTCAACACATTACTTTTGAAATCTCTACAACGCTTTACTCATATAACTATGGCCACAATTATTGGCCTTTTTTTTATTGTCGCATCACAAGCCCAAACGGTAAAAGTTGGGAGCGGCAGTTATACCACCACATTCCCAGGCACTGATGTTGCAGGGAGGAATGGATACCCATCTGGCACGCCCTACCTTATCGATTCACTGAAAACCAAACCTGTTCCAACAAACGATTGGTGGTCGGCAAAATTGAAAAATGCCCATTGCGACAATCTTTTCAACTATCCCCTAACCATGAAAACTGTGAACAGCGGATTGGTGGTTTCTTACATCCCTTGGGGCGTGATATCAGACATCGAACCCATTACCGTTGGCGTCACTTCACTCAACCACAACGCGCCATACATTTCGCACTACAGCGATTGGCTCATCACCATGGAATGGAAAGACGCTTCACGCAGATTTCAAGCCACCGTGGGCATGGGCATGCCGTTTATTTACTTCCAAAAAGACGGCAACAACGAGGCTAGCATCAAAATAAATACAGGTACCGCCACCATATCAAACGAAAAAATCATCATCGAAAACGCATACAACGGTGCAGATTTCGTGGTGTATGGCCCTAAAGGAAGCAGCTGGACAAAAAACGGATCGCTGTACACATCATCTCTAAATGGCTCCAATTATTGGTCGATGCTGATGCTACCCCAAAACAGCACCCAACTTAGCGCATTGGCAGATTCCTTTCAAAGATTCGCCTACGTTGAACCCACCAAAACCCTCAGCAGCTGGGAGTTTAACAATCCAAAAAGTACGGTAACCACGAACTTTTCAATCCACAAACGCATTCACGAAGGGAAAGATTCCAATGTATTGTGTGGCATACTGCCCCACCATTGGTCGCACAGCAACGATTCCAATGCCAACTACCTCAATTACACCTATTCCACCGTTCGAGGCACACTGAAAATGAGGGCCTCAAACCATTTCTCAACCATTAATACATTCAGTGGCATCTTACCCACTTTACCCTTCGTTGACCCTTTGAGCGCAGGCTTTAACCCCATCGCCTTGCAACAGAAAATCAACGACATCAAAAATGAAGGTTTGGCCACCTGGACCGATTCATACAACGAAGGCCAGGTGATGAATCGATTGATCCAAACCGCAAGAATTGCGCACGAAATGGGTGATAAAAAAAGCGCATTAACCATTCACAAAACCATCAAATCACGACTCGAAAATTGGCTCACCCACAATCCGGGTGAAATTGCTTTCTTGTTTTATTATAACAAAACCTGGTCCTCGTTATTGGGCTATCCCGCAGGCCATGGCCAAGACAACAACATCAACGACCACCATTTTCACTGGGGCTATTTTATTCACGCCGCGGCCTTTTTGGAGGAATTTGAACCCGGTTGGGCGAAGTCGTTCGGTGCCATGATCAATTTATTGGTGAGGGATGCTGCATCCACACAACGAGACGACCAAATGTTTCCCTATCTACGAAACTTCAATCCCTACACAGGCCATTCTTGGGCCAACGGTTTTGCTACCTTTCCGCAAGGAAACGACCAAGAATCGACATCGGAAAGCATGCAATTTAACTCTTCCCTGATTCATTGGGGCAGCATCACACAAGACAACAACATCCGCAACCTCGGCATTTATCTTTACACCACCGAGCAATCTGCCATTCAAGAATATTGGTTCGATACCAAACAACGCAACTTTTCCAAAACACAACAATACGCATTGGTTTCAAGGGTTTGGGGCAACTCCTACGACAATGGTACTTTTTGGACCAACGACATTGCCGCATCCTATGGCATTGAGTTGTATCCTATTCATGGCGGCTCTTTCTATTTGGCCCACGATACCACCTATGCCAAGCGCCTATGGAATGAAATGACCAAAAACACGGGGATACTTTCAAACCAAGTCAATGACAACTTATGGCACGATGTATACTGGGAATTCCTTGCCTACATCAACGCCCCCAAAGCGATTGAACTATACAACAGCTTTCCCAATCGCAACCTAAAATTCGGGGTTTCTGATGCACAAACCTACCACTGGCTTCACGCGCTCAATGCCTTGGGTCGACTACAACCCAACATCACCGCAAATCACCCCTTGGCAGTGGCCTTTAAAAAAGGCAATCAAATGGTTTATGTTGCCAAAAACGATGGACCCGATACGCTCAAAGTAAAATTCTCGGATGGATATGTTATGACCATCGCCCCAAGAAAGCTCAAAACGAGTTTGGATCTCGACATCACTGCGCACATCACTACCGATTTTGGACAATTGTACAAAGGCACGGCCGCCACATTGTATTTCGATTCACTCAGCATCACCCCCGATTCTGTTCAGTGGTACATGGGATCAAATCGAATCAAAACCAACGTCTCAGCCCCATTTGCACTCTCTACCACAGCGCTCAATGCGGGGAAATACATCTTTTACGCACGAGTTTTTAAAGGGCAAAACCAGGTCATATCCAATCTTACAGAAATCATTGTTGGAGAACAAATCGCCTATAACAAAAGCATTTCAACCATCCCAGGTAGCTTTCAAAGTGGTCATTTCGACGAGTTTGAAGGCGGGAATGGCCAAAGCATTGCATACATCGATTTCAGCACCAAAAACCTAGGTAATTTCAGAACCAATGAATCAGTAGACGCTTCTAGCAACGCACAAGAAGGGGCGATTTTGACCTATATCGATGCGGGAGAATGGACAGAATACACGGCCAATATTACCAAAGACGGACTCTATGATTGCACGTTGCGATATGCCAATGGCAACCTTGGCGCAGCAGGCAAACTATCAATTTGGCTCAATAACCAACGAATTGCCAATGACATTACCTTCCCTAGCACTCAAAAATGGGAAACATTTGGTTCGATAACCGTGAAAAATATACCCCTTGTGAGGGGCAAGCGTGTGATACGTCTCCAGTTTGAAGACGCGGGAGTGAATTTGGGCAAACTACAATTTGTATGGAGCAGTAACCTATCCAAGGCCTTGCCCGTAGCGAATGCCGGCGGAAACATCTCTTGTGTGATTGGCACAGACAGCTTTATTTGCGATGGCAGCAAAAGCAGTTATGGTCATTTGGGCTACTTAAATTACCAGTGGAAACAAATTTACGGCCCATCGAAACTCATCATTGAGCGAGAAAATGGCCAACAAGTTACCTTCAAGCAACCCAAAGAAGGTGTTTACAAAATCAGGCTCATCGTGAGCGATAGTTTATACAATGACGAAAACGACATTTTCATTTTTGTTCGCGACGGAGGCAATCAACTGCCCGAAGTTACAATCACCAGCCCCATCGCCACCACCACAACCATCGAAAATCAACCTTTTCAAATCACGGCAAGTGCCGATGACTTGGATGGCAGCATCAAGTCTGTGACTTTCTGGCTCGATGGCGATTCTGTGGCCATCGACACTGTGGCACCCTATGCGTTCAGTTCGAAATTGCCCGAAGGAAAACACCAAGTATATGCTGTGGCAACAGACAATAACAAAGGACGTCAGCAAAGCAGCACAGCAACATTCAATACCTTTTCATTGGCCGGAAATTGGATACTTGAGCCCGTTGCCAACGCCATGGCAGTGGGACCTTCGCCAAGCAGTTTAAACTGGTGGAGCAATTCTTCGGCCGACGTATCGCTGCGATCTTGTTTGTTCGATGATGTATATCAAATCTCAAAAAATGGAGAATTCAAAAACGCACTTGGAACCCAAACTTGGCTCGAAGGATGGCAGAATGCTGGAAAGGATCTTTGTGGCGTACCCGTATCGCCCCATGATGGAACGAGCATTGGCAAATGGTATATAGACAGCATCACAGGCCTTCTAGTGATCGATGGCAAAGGAAATTATCTTGGATTACCCAAAGCCACAAACAATGGTGAATTGAGCAGTGGAAGCACAGTGCCCAATCAAAGAAATTATCAAATCTCCTTAACCGCAACGCGATTAACCGCAGGCATTAACTATGGCGCCGGATACTGGCAATTCCAATTCATTCGGGGTGGCGCAGTCAACACCCACGTGATGCCCACTGAGAGAATGCTCATTTACCCCAATCCCGCTTCTTCCCAAATCGAAGTAGTGACCAAAGAAGCCATCGTTGGTGTGAAAATATTCAACGAATTGGGCTCGTTGGTGCTTCTCGGAACAAGCTCAACCTTGAACGTATCAAACCTTACTGCTGGGTTGTATTTTGTGGAAGTAACAACCAATACACAAAAACAGGTTTTGCGTTGGATCAAACAATAGGGGGGCTTAGACACAGGCTTACCCAATAAAAAAGCCCCTCATTGCTGAGAGGCTTTTTGTGGGCCCACTTGGAATCGAACCAAGCACCTACTGATTATGAGTCAGTTGCTCTAACCGAATGAGCTATAGGCCCAAATCCTTGTTTTACTAGGGTTTTGCGGGGGGCAAATTTAGCAAAATTTCTTCAGCGTCCTCAACTGCGCTTAAATATTATTTTCTGGGGTTCGGAATAGTTACTTTTCGAATTGTATTTTCGCAATGTGCGAGCCTCTAAATTACCCAATCAAGGTCTGTCGATATTTACTGTGATGTCTGCCCTGGCCGCAAAACACAATGCCATCAACCTTTCTCAAGGCTTTCCGGAATTTAATCCGCCAGATGATTTAATCCGTAAAGTAAATGAATCCTTATTGAGTGGGCGAAATCAATATTCCCCGATGGCCGGACAATTGAGTTTACGTGAGGTAATTGCAGAACGACAAAATGCATGGGGTAGGAGTTTTGAAATCAACCCAGATACTGATATTACGATTGTGCCCGGCGCAACAGCGGGCTTGTTTGCCACGTTTCAAGCCTTAGTGCAGCAAGGTGAGGAGGTGATAATTTTTGATCCCTCATACGATAGTTATGCGCCAGCTATTGTTTTGGCCGGTGGCATTCCCATCCGAATTCCATTGAATCAAGATTTTTCCATGCCTTGGGAACAACTGAAATCTAAGCTATCAAATCGAACAGCAATAATCGTGGTCAATACGCCGCATAATCCGTTGGGATTGGTTTTCTCTCAGGCGGATTGGTTAGAATTGGCGCTAATTATTCAAAATACCGATATCCTTGTTCTGAGCGATGAAGTATATGAACACATGGTTTTTGATGAGAAACAACATGTTTCGGTTTTGCAAATTCCTGTGTTGGCGAATCGGGCTGTTGCCATTTCATCGTTTGGTAAAACCTTTCATGCAACCGGTTGGAAGTTGGGCTATGTTACAGCCAAGGCCGAATTGAGTGCTGAGATTAGAAAAGTGTATCAGTTCCTGGCATTTGCTGCCAATACGCCGATGCAGTTTGCCGCCGCAGAGTTTTTAATGCAAAACCCTGAATATGAAACCTCTGTTTCCGAGATCATGCAAGCCAAACGCAATTTTTTTGCTGAAGGATTAACCAAATCACGTTTTCAATTGCTACCCTGTGAGGGCGCGTATTTTCAGATTGTAGATTATTCAAATATTTCGGATCTGGCCGATACTGATTTTGCCAATTTGTTGACAACAGAGCATAAAGTAGCGGGAATTCCGGTAAGTGCATTTTATCAAAATCCCAATCCAGATCAACGTTTATTGCGATTCTGTTTTGCCAAAAACAACGATACGCTTCAAAAAAGCCTAGATATATTATGTCGACTTTAAACGTTTTCTTAATCCAAACACCCCTCATTTGGGAGAATCCGGTGGCCAATCGTGCGCGATTGCAATGGCATTTGTCGCAAACCATGCCAAACTCTTTGGTAGTTTTCCCTGAGATGTTTTCTACAGGCTTTTCCATGAATCCCGAGAAAGTGGCTGAGACAATGGATGGCGAAACGGTGCAGTGGATGTCTCAGATGAGCCAAGACAGAATGATCTGCGGCAGTTTATCGATCCAAGAAAATGGTTTATTCTACAATCGATTTTTGGCGTTTTATCAGGGTGAAAAGGTGGCTCAGTACGATAAGCGACATCTGTTTTCTTTCGGCGGTGAGCATGAGGTCTATCAGGCCGGCAATGAGACTTGCATTTTTACATTTCAAGGATTCTCATTCGCTCCTTTTGTTTGTTACGACTTAAGATTTCCGGCATGGATAAGAAAGACAATGCTTCAAAGTGCCCCCATTTATCCAGATGTATTGTTGTTTGTTGCCAATTGGCCTAGTGCTAGAATTGCAGCTTGGGACGCCCTTTTGAAAGCCCGAGCCATCGAAAATCAATCTTATGTAATTGGTGTGAATCGGGTGGGAAATGATGAAAAAGGAATCGCTCACAACGGCCATTCACAAGTGTTAAAGTACGATGGGGAATATTTGTTAGAGCCACATCAAAGAGAGGCAATTGCCCATGTTGTAATTGAAAAATCGCCATTATCACAGTTTCGAGATCGGTTTCCTTTTTTGGGAGATGCGGACGGATTTTGATAATAAAGATTGTTCGCGGATGATCCCCAAAAGATTTACCCCACCATATTTAGGGTGTTACTGCCTGCATAATTAACTTCATGGTCTTGTGATTTGCACCTATCTTTGCCCCGTGAATACAGAGCAATTTAAGGATTTAAAAGGCCGTGCAGAGGCTTTGAGGAGGTATCTTTGACGTCGATAGGAAACTTGCGGAAATCGCCGACGAAGAAGAACAAACATTAGACCCAAAGTTTTGGGACGATTCAAAAAAAGCTGAGCTACATCTCAAAAAAATTAAGGATAAGAAAATCTGGACCGATGCCTATGGTAAAATCATAGGTGTTATTGAAGATTTAGAAGTGTTGGTTGAATTCCAAGAAATTGGAGAAGCCACGGCCGACGAAGTGCATGCTCAATACCTCGAACTAATGCAAATGGTTGAGGATTTGGAGTTTAAAAACATGCTCCAAAGTGAGGAAGATCATTTGGGGTGTGTGGTGGAAATTAATGCGGGTGCTGGTGGAACGGAAAGTTGCGACTGGGCTCAAATGTTGATGCGCATGTATTTGATGTGGGCAGAAAAAAACAAATTTTCAATCACAGAACTAGATAGACAGGATGGTGATGTTGCGGGGGTGAAGAGTGTCTCCTTGGAGATCAAAGGAGATTTTGCTTTTGGGTATTTAAAAGGTGAAAATGGGGTGCATCGGATGGTGAGAATTTCGCCTTTTGATTCTAATGCTCGCCGACATACTTCCTTTGTGAGCATTTATGTATATCCATTGGTGGATGATACCATCGAAATTGAAATTAGGCCACAAGACGTTGAATTACATACAAGTAGATCTGGTGGTGCCGGTGGTCAGAACGTGAACAAGGTAGAAACCAAGGTGCAGTTAACGCACACACCCACAGGTATTGTTGTGGTTTGTCAGGTTGATCGTAGTCAGTTAGGAAACCGCGAGCGTGCGATGCAAATGCTGAAATCACGCTTATACGAATTGGAAATCGCCAAACGAAATGCTGCCCGTGCAGAAATTGAAGATGGAAAGATGAAAATCGAGTGGGGGTCGCAAATTCGCAACTACGTTTTCCACCCTTATAAATTGGTGAAAGATGTCCGAACCGGTGAAGAAACTAGTAACGTAAATAACGTGATGGACGGCGATATTTGGCCTTTTATCAAGAGTTACTTGTTGGCCGCTAGCGGTGGTGAACTAAAAAAATAACTACTCTTTTAGGGCGGATTTATACGTTTCTAAACAACGATTTCTAGCGAAGGCATGGTCAACCATGGGTTTTGCATATTGATGGGTTCCAAATTCTGGGACCCATTTTTTTATGTATTCGTAGTGTTTGTCGAACTTTTCAGTTTGAAGCGTGGGATTGAAAACCCTAAAGTAAGGCGCAGCATCTACACCACAACCCGCAGCCCATTGCCATCCTCCATTGTTGCTAGCCAATTCGAAATCCAAGAGTTTTTCTGCAAAATAGGCTTCGCCCAATCGCCAATCGATGAGTAAATGTTTTGTAAGGAAACTCGCTACGATCATGCGCACTCGGTTATGCATGAAGCCGGTGGTATTTAATTCCCTCATTCCAGCATCCACAATAGGGTAGCCCGTATTACCAGATTTCCAAAGTTCAAAGTCACCTTCGTTGTTTAACCATTGAATCCTATCGTACTGGATTTTAAAAGCATTGCCAACTACCTGAGGGAAATGCCAGAGTATCTGAAGGTAGAAGTCTCTCCAAATAAGCTCATTGACAAATGTCTCATTCAGTGAAAGTGCTTTTTGCAACTTTTCGCGAATACTGATCGTGCCGAACCTGAAATGTAATCCCAACTTACTCGTTCCGCGGATTGCAGGGAAATTTCGTTTGTCGGTGTATTCCTTTATCAGCGATTGAGTTACCGTTTTTTCTGGGTATTCAAAATCAAACGACTCAAATCCCAATTCAGCCAATGTTGGTATTGGGAAGTTTTCAGTTTCTTTTTGCTGCGATAACTCAGCAAGCTTGGTTTCGGAAGGATAAAATGTAACGGGTTCGATAGCCAATTTGGCCTTCCACTTTTTACTATATGGGGTGTAGACAGTATATGGTTTAGAATCGTCCTTTACGACTTCTGATTTCTCGAAGATGCAAATATCCTTATAGCTTTGAAACGATACATTATGTGTGTTGCAGATTTCGGCAATGGCTTGATCGCGCTTTATCGCAGAGGGTTCGTAATCGGAATTGCAAAAAATGGCGTGGGGCGTATTTTGAACGATGGCGTTTTCCCATAATGCGATGGGGTTTCCGTGCCACACCTCTAAATCACTTCCATGGCTGCGTAAATCTTCCTTTAATGAGGAAATTTCACGATGCAAAAATTGAACGCGAGCATCTTGGGTATTGGATAAACGACTAAGTATATTGGTATCAAATATGAATACGCATTGTACCCTAAGTTGCTGTGATTCTGCCAATTGAAGGGCTTGATATAGGCCGTGGTTGTCGTTGAGACGCAAATCGCGACGAAACCAGAAATAGATAGGGTTTGACATTAACAATCGGTGTGTGTGTGCAAATGATTCATCGCGGATTCGATGGTTGGATATTGATAACAAAATCCGGTATCTAATGTTTTTTTGGCACTCACATTTTGGTTGGTTAGTGCAATTGCGGATCGCTCCCCCCAGGCTAGTTTGATTAGAAATGCTGGCAAAACAGGTCGAGCGGTGATACGCAGTGCTTGTAGCATTTTGTTGATTGCGCAGGGGATAAGCCAAAGCAATGCGGTGACATTCGATTTTTTGAGTTCTCGATGCGGTGCGAATTTTTCAAATGCTATTCCCGCTGCTTTTTGGGTGCAAGGGTGGGGCGCCACGGCATTGTAAATGCCGGGCGACATTGTGCCTTTAATTAGAGCAAGATACGTCGAACATAAATCATCAATATGAATCCAACTCCACAAATTATTTGGACTTCCAACACTGCCAACCATACCGAATAGTTGAAATTGAAGTTTGGATACGCCAAATACTTTACTATGGTTTGAAATGACAATGCCTGTCCGGAGGCAGCTCGCAACTGCACCTGGAATTTTATGCTCAAATATTCCTTGTTCCCAAATTTTACAGACCTCCGCTAGAAATGTATTTCCCGATTCACTGGTTTCATTTAATAATTGATTGGTGTTTTCGTGGTAAAAGCCAATTCCACTGGCTGATATTATATGTTTGGGTGGTGTTTGACAATCCGCGCAGGCCTTCATTAACGCTTCGGTCCCCAATTTTCTGCTGTTGAGAATTTCTTTTTTATATTTTTTGGTCCATGAATTGCCCACGTTTGCCCCCGCCAAATGAACCACAGCATCTGCATTTTCGAGAATTTCAGGATTCGACCAAAAAATATTTTTTCTCGATAACCAATCTTTTTCCTCGATTGTATTGTTATAGTCATGTCGTTTCAAAAATTCAATGTCAAAACCATCCTGCTTCAAAACTTTGCAGAGTCGTTTGCCAATGAGTCCTGAAGCGCCTGTGATAATAATTTTCATGATATGTTAAATGTGGTAGATAAGGTATTAATAGATAACAAACGTGAACCGAAAAAGTCGAAAAAAGACTATCGGGACAAGTATTTTATCAAAGATATCGAGAATATCACAGGGATTAAGGCTTACACCTTAAGAATTTGGGAGCAACGATATGGTATGTTGGTTCCCAAGCGTACAGAGACGAATATTCGGTATTATGAGCAAGACGATCTCAAATACATGATGAATATTGCCATTCTCAATGCCAATGGTATTAAGATCAGTAGGATTGCCCAAATGGACAGGGATGAGGTACAGAGAAAAACCTTAAGCATTTCTGAAAACAATTCTGGTCAGCAATCCCAAATCTCAACGTTAACAACGGCGATGTTTGATTTTGACGAGAAAGAATTTAATAAGACTTTGTCGATCAATATTTTGCAATTGGGGATGGAGCAAACAACTACCCAAATCATTTTTCCATTTTTACAGCATGTTGGAATTCTTTGGTTGGGTGGGAGCATACATATTGCGCACGAGCATTTCATTACCAATTTAATTAAGCAACGCATGTTTGTGGCTATCGATCAGGTTAATGTTGTTCCTAACAGTGATGCGAAAAAATATTTGTTGTTTTTGCCAAATGGTGAAAATCACGAATTAAGCCTATTGTTTGCTTCATACTTGTTACGCGCCAATGGACAACATGTGATTTATTTGGGTACATCTACGCCGCTCGATGATTTGAATAAAATTCACAAAATTCACAATCCCGATTTTGTTTTTTGCGCATTAACCAATTCCAATGCAGCGATGCCGGTTCAAGTTTATTTGAATACACTCTCTCGCAGTTGGCCCAATACGCAAATTATAGTTACAGGGTCACAGGTTGTGAAACGTCGCGATTTGAAAATCCCTGAAAACTGTAAAGTGATGTCGGACCCCTCGGGTTTCTTGGACTTTATCGTCAATAGTTGATTAAAACTCATTCGGATTTATTGAGTCCTTGAAATATCAACCTCTTCATTCAAGGGTGTATCGTTGCTAATGAAATCAGCCATCATTGGGGATAACCAACTGCAGAGGGCACTTCCTTTTGCACCTAGTCCGTTGTAGACACTCAAATTCTTGAATGTGTGATGTCGACCAAGATAAGGTCTTCTATTCTGCACCGTAGGTCTAACTGCCCGCTGATGTTTGATTAAAGTAACTGTTTTTCCTGTAATAAGTTCTGCCCGTTCGATCAGAAATTGGGCATCTGCAGGGTCTTGAACTTCAGAGAGTGATTGTTTATGGAAAGTACTTCCTAATAGAAAGATGTCTTTTTCTTTCGTTGGGACAATCCACTGTTTCTGTTTGATGATTTTATCTTGCGGCAAATCGGGAATTCTAACCGTTAATATATCGCCTCCGGTAGGATCAAAAAATAGATAATTGAACCAAGGGTTTTGCATGATGCCAATGCCTTCGCAGAATATGACTTCATCAAATACAATTCCATGATATTCCGCTTTGCCAGATTCGTGGAATATCAAATCCGCATGTGAAAATTGCTCATTTCTAAACTGGTTTTTTTTCTCCAGTTCGATTTGGGCAGCATGTAAAAATTGTAAGACATCCAGTCGACCGCAGTTGTTAACTATAGTGTTGTCGCCGGTGGGTGTCAATAGGTCAGTCATTTCAGGAACTGCGCCACGTTTCCGCCATTCACATCTTTCATTGTCGTTGGCGTGAATTTGTAACATTGGGTATTCAAACACGAATTCGGCTCCTAAATGTGATTCGAAATTGCGATAATATTTAAATACGGCGGGGAAAATTTCTTGGAATTGCCAGGTTTTCTTCACGCCTTTGGGTACAACAGGGTTGATTATGCCTGCAGCAATGCGTGAACTTGTGTTGGGTGCAAGATTGTCTATTACCTGAATGAAGTGCCCGCGCTGGATTAATTCCAACGCCAATGTGCTGCCAGCCAAGCCAGAGCCTATAATCAATATGTGTTTTGGCTTGTTACCCACGTGCTTTTGCAATAAATTGCTGCAAATTACAACATGAGACGGAAAGCAGGGATTCGATTGATCGGTACTTTAACATTTTTTGCTGTGAGCTGTTTGCAGGGTCAGGGGGAGCAAGAGAAAGTACACAGTTTTTATGGTCGACCATTGATGGGCATTTTGGCCTCTCAAATTGATGGGGATCAAGCCAGTGGGTACAATAAATTTGGATATCAAGTAGGTATGGCAACGGGATATAGGTTGTCTGAGAAGAAAAAGTTTGATGTAATTGAAATGCAATTTTGCATGGTTCAGCGGGGAAGCCGTCGTGCATTTGATCCATTAACGATGGTAAATGCTTTTCACATCAAGGCGAGGCAGATTGAGTTGCAGGTGGCGGGTATTAGAAAGGTGAGCGCGGGAAGATTAGGCGCAATTGATTTGTTGGGAGGTATTCGTTTCACCCGATTGTTGAAAATTGAAGAAAGTGAAGGTTATAATCCAGGAATTGCGAGTGATTTTTCCCAAAATGGATTGATTTTGCAATTTGCTGTAGGTTCCAGAGTTTCTAAAGTGTTGGATTTAAGACTGCATTGGGATTATAGTGTCTTGTCGGCATTGTCTCAATCCGCATCGTATAATCTGTTTTACCCAACTGGGGTTTATCACAACGGAGTAGGTCTCACCGCTTTGATTCGGTTTGATAATTGATTGGTATTCTGAATTTGTGCAGTGAATAAATAAAAAAAGCCCAACAAGTTGGGCTTTTTTTGAAAAGAAAATTTTTATCTTATCGAGTACGAAGCTCTTTGATACGAGCTGCTTTACCGATTTGAGTGCGTAGATAGAAGATACGGGCGCGACGAACACGACCTTTTCTATTCACTTCGATCTTATCGATGAAAGGAGAGTGCAATGGGAAGATACGCTCTACGCCAATTCCGTTAGAAATTTTGCGTACAGTGAAAGTTTCATCAATTCCTCCGTTGCGACGTTGGAGAACATCACCTTGGAATAACTGAATACGCTCTTTGGCGCCTTCTTTAATTTTATAGTGAACAGTGATACGATCACCAGCCTTGAAAGCGGGTAAGTCTGTTCTCAAATACTCAGATGCGATGCTATTAACGATTGAATTCATGGGTTTTAATCCTAATTGGGCTGCAAAAATACGAATTATTTCTTTTGTTACAATGAATTTCTGCAAATTTCCCCTTCAAATAAGAATTTCAACAATGTGGAATAACTTGTGTTAAACTTTTCGGCCATTGTCTATGTCTTGTCATTGAATTTTATCTACTTCGCACATTGGAAATCATTGTGACATTAATAATGAATCGTTAATGAGTGTAGATAAAGCAAATGCAAAAAATATGAGTGAATCCCAACGTTTACAGAATTTATCGGAAGACGAGCTTTCGGTAGAGTTGGTGAGCTCTGACATAACTGCATTTTTGTTTGTTGAGATTTCACGTCGTTATCAGCAACAAATCTATTACCACTGTAGAAATTTATTATTAAGTCA
>Ga0209552_1000376_pt1 | contig 14289 bp, 15 predicted proteins | sample LauGreFaBDMM15SD_2_FD_188214 | JGI IMG/M metagenome (GOLD analysis project Ga0209552, IMG submission 188214) | Freshwater lake microbial communities from Lake Michigan, USA - Fa13.BD.MM15.SD (SPAdes) (version 2) | ecosystem: Environmental > Aquatic > Freshwater > Lake | place: Lake Michigan, USA... | reverse complement strand
GCCGATAACCAGTGGGTCAAAGTGGTTCCCAACACCCGTGAGGCCACTTTGAAAGACCTCACCCCTGTGGCCGTCACTGGCACCATGACCATTCCGGTAGGTCGCATTCGCAAGTTGGCCATGGGGCCTGAGTATCTGGGTGCATTTACCATCGGCGATCAGTTGCTTTGGGGTGCGGCAGAACCATTGCGTCGCATGCTGCGCATTTTGCTGGCGGCCTAAGGCCTCCACACTTTTCAATTGCACCAAGCTGCCCAACTCAGCCCTAAGCACTCAGCGCGCATGAATCGCTACCTCAGCTTCCATGCCCAGGCCCGTGCAGCTTTGACTTGCATTTTGGGGCTTTGCTTGTACTGCTTGAGTTTGAGTGTGCAAGCCCTGTCCTTGGCAGGCATCGAAGTGCAGTCTCACAAAGGCGAACCTTTGCGCGCCGAGATCAGTGTTTTAAGTGCCACTGCAGATGAATGGTCTCAATTGGCAGTGAAAGTTGCGCCAGCCGAACGATTTGAACAATTGGGCTTGGTTTTCTCTCCCGCGATAGGTCAAATCAAAGTTGAACTCTTTGAATCAAGCGATGGCAGCAAGCGCATTCGCTTGTTGAGCCCACAAGCGTTTTCCGATCATTTTGTCGATCTTTTGATAGAAGCTCAAACGGCATCGGGCAAATGGGTCAAGGCCTTTACCCTCATGCTCAAACCGCCGCCCCTCAAAGTGGATGCCCCAGTTCAATTGCCTCTGGCAGCCAGTGCTTTGTCTCAAGCCAAACAGGCTACTGCCGCCGAGCACATCGTGCAACAAGGCGAGAGCGCCAGTCAAATCATTCAAAAATGGCTCACAGAAGACATGAGCATGCAGCAAATGTTGGTGGCCTTGTTAAAAAATCAGCCAGATGCCTTTATCCAAGGCAATGTGAATTTGCTTCGTGCTGGCGCTGTTCTGAAAGCACCTTCTCAAACAGCTGTTCGCGCCATTGACTCTGAAGATGCTCGCCAATTTCTCATTGCACAACAAAAAGAATTCATCGCGTTTTCTCAGGCTGCCGCTCAAAATCCCCTAACCGTCCAAGGTCAAGCACCAAGCCGACAAATGGCTGGCAAAGTAGGCCAAGAGGAATCACTTCAGACGCCTGCGCAAGCCAGCGTTGATCAACTGAAGCTCTCGCAAGCCAAAATAGAAGAACAAAACGCAGAAACAAAGTTGGCCGCACAACGTGCTTTGTCTGATGCTCAAAAACAACTGGACATGCTACAAAGCAACGTGAACCAGTTGGTTCAACTCAACGCAACAGCCCCTCTCACCGTCGGCCAAGTAGCGCCTGCTCAAACGAAGAAGTCGGACGACAGTGGCAGTGACAGTGGCAGTGGTTTACTCAATCTCAATCGGCTCTTAGAAGCCCCTCACAAGAACTCTTATCTTTGGGCTGCCCTCACTTTGCTGGGCGTGCTTGCTTTTTGGGCAGGTCTTCGCATTCAAAGTCGCAAATCATCCAACACCTTGAGTACCTTGATACCCCCAACTGGCGTTGGTCAGTCCGCTGTGAATGCCCCAGCCAATGTGAAGCTGGAGTTGCCTGAAGACATCACATCACTCAATTTGAATTTAGATTCAAATTCCCTCCCTCCCAAAATGTCTGCGGGCGTCAAAATGCCTGCTAGCACTGAGACGCTGCAGTGAGAATCGCTCTGGGTATCACCTACAACGGTCAGCCCTATCAAGGCTGGCAAAGCCAGAGCACCGGCCTCACCATCCAAGACAAATTGGAGAAGGCGCTGAAAGAGTTCACGACTCAAAAAGTCACGACCTTGTGTGCTGGGCGAACCGATGCCGGGGTCCATGGCCTGATGCAAGTGGTTCACTTCGATACCGAATTGAACCGCGACATGGCATCTTGGGTGCGAGGCACCAACCGGTATTTGCCAGATGATATTTCTGTGCAGTGGGCCCATGAAGTCCCCTCAGAGTTCCATGCACGTGGCAGCGCACTTTCACGTCGTTACGCTTACATCGTTCTGGAGTCACCGGTCAGGCCCAGCTTGGAGTTTGGTCGTGCAGGCTGGGTCTATCGCTCTCTGGATGACACTGCCATGCGACAGGCCTCTCGCTACTTACTGGGTGAACACGACTTCACCTCTTTCAGAGCCAGCAGTTGCCAAGCACTGTCGCCCATCAAAACCATGATGCGCGTTGATATTCACAAACACGGCCCCTACTGGCGTTTTGAATTCGAAGGCAATGCCTTTTTGCATCACATGATTCGCAACATCATGGGTTGCATGGTCACCATTGGTCAAGGCTTTGAATCGCCTGAGTGGATGGCACAAGTCATTCAAAGCAAGCGCCGCGATGCGGCAGCCCCCACGTTTTCACCCGATGGTTTGTATTTCCAGGGTCCGATTTACGATGCAAAATGGGGCCTGCCTACCAGCACCCCACCCTTTCACTGGTTGCCATGAGTTCAAAACCGCTCAACACCTTCATCAAAATTTGCGGCATCACCCGAGAAGCCGATGTTCTCGCTTGCGTCAGCGCAGGCGCAAACGCCATTGGTTTTGTGATGTACCCCCAAAGCGCCAGATTCGTTTCACCTGCGCGGGCAGGCGCCTTGGCCAAGCTATTGCCCTCAGGCACCCTGCCCGTGCTTTTGTTTGTCAATGCCAGCCTTGAAGACGTGCAAGCAGCTTGCCTGGCCGTGCCCCATGCTCTGCTTCAGTTTCATGGCGACGAATCGCCCGCCGAATGCGATCGATTGGCGCAAGCGGTGCAACGCCCCTACTGGCGCGCGGCTCGAATTCCAACAGAAAACACCGCCTCTTTTGACTTGGTAAAATTCGCTCAAGATTATTCAAATGCCCAGGCCATTCTGCTCGACGCTCATGTTGACGGTTATGGGGGTGGCGGGAAAACATTCAATTGGTCACAGCTTCCTCCAAACGTCAACGCTCACCTCGTTTTGAGTGGTGGATTGACGCCTGCAAATGTGACCGATGGCATTCGTCAAATTCGGCCCAAAGCACTGTCTTTGGCCGTTGATGTCAGCTCGGGCGTCGAGCTAGACGGCCAAAAAGGCCTCAAAGATGCCCGAAAAATACAAGAATTTATGGCTGCCGTGAAAGCAGCCGATGCCATTGAGTAACAACATGATCGATTATCAACAACCCGATGCTTCTGGCCATTTTGGCATTTATGGCGGCAGCTTTGTCAGTGAAACCCTCACTCACGCCATTCTCGAATTGCGCGAGGCCTACGCCAAGTACCAAAACGATCCTGCGTTTTTGGCCGAGTTCCAATACGAATTGGCTCACTTTGTGGGCCGTCCCTCCCCCATCTATCACGCAGCCCGCATGAGCCGTGAAGTCGGTGGCGCACAAATCTATTTGAAGCGCGAAGACCTGAACCACACCGGCGCGCACAAAATCAACAACACCATTGGCCAAGCCATGCTAGCCAAGCGCATGGGCAAGCCGCGCATCATTGCCGAAACAGGCGCGGGCCAACACGGTGTGGCCACAGCCACCATCTGCGCACGTTACGGCCTGGAGTGCGTGGTTTACATGGGCGCAGAAGACGTCAAGCGTCAAAGCCCCAACGTGTACCGCATGAAACTCTTGGGTGCCACCGTGGTTCCCGTCACTTCCGGCAGCAAAACCCTCAAAGATGCCTTGAACGAAGCCATGCGCGACTGGGTAGCCAACGTCGACAACACCTTCTACATCATTGGCACGGTGGCAGGACCACACCCCTACCCCATGATGGTTCGGGATTTTCAAAGCGTGATTGGCAACGAGTGCCTTGAGCAAATGCCAACCCTGTTGGCACAAACAGGCTTGCAAAGCCAGCAGCCCGACGCGGTCATTGCATGTGTGGGCGGCGGCTCTAACGCCATGGGTATTTTTTACCCCTACATCAACCACAAAAACACGCGTCTGATTGGCGTCGAAGCGGCGGGTGAAGGACTTGAAAGTGGCAAACACTCTGCGTCTCTGCAGCGCGGCAGCCCTGGTGTGTTGCACGGCAACCGCACTTACATCTTGCAAGACGACAACGGTCAAATTACGGAAACGCACAGCATCAGCGCGGGCTTGGACTATCCAGGCGTGGGCCCTGAACACGCTTTTCTGAAAGACATTGGGCGTGCTGAATACGTCGGCATTACCGATCAAGAAGCCTTGGATGCGTTCCACTATTTGTGCCTCACCGAAGGCATCATTCCCGCATTGGAATCCAGTCATGCCATCGCCTATGCCAAAAAATTGGCGGCCACCATGAAGCCCGATCAATCTATTTTGATCAACTTGTCGGGCCGTGGCGACAAAGACATTGGCACTGTGGCCGACCTCAGTCAAGCCGATTTCTACTGCCGCCCCAGCTGCCAAGGCCAAGGCGTCAAAGGTGGTTTGGCCATGGGCGAGCAAATTGTGAAGGTCGTCAAATGAGCCGCATTGAAGCCACCTTCCAACAACTGAAAGCCTCAGGTCGCCAGGCGCTCATTCCGTACGTCACAGCCGGCTTTCCCTTTGCAGACGTCACACCCGAATTGATGCATGCCATGGTGGCTGCTGGTGCCGACGTGATTGAACTGGGCGTGCCGTTCAGCGACCCTTCAGCCGACGGCCCCGTCATTCAAAAAGCGGGCGACAAAGCTTTGGCGTTTGGCATTGGTACCACCCATGTCATTGACATGGTGAAAGCCTTTAGACAAACCAACACCACCACCCCCGTGGTGTTGATGGGTTATGCCAACCCCATTGAACGCTATGACCTGAAGCACGGCAAAGACGGCTTCATTCGCGACGCCTCAGTTGCGGGCATTGATGGCGTCTTGGTGGTGGACTATCCCCCCGAAGAATGCGTGGATTTTGCCGCCAAACTGCGCACCCACAACATGGACCTGATTTTCTTGCTGGCCCCCACCAGCACCGATCAGCGCATGCAGCAAGTGGCCGATGTGGCCAGTGGCTACGTTTACTACGTGTCGCTCAAAGGCGTCACAGGCTCTGGCGCCCTGAATACGGCCGAAGTTGAGGCCATGTTGCCCCGCATTCGTCAAAAAGTCAGTATCCCCGTTGGGGTTGGCTTTGGCATCCGCGATGCCCAAACCGCTCAAACCATCGCGAAAGTGGCCGACGCCGTCGTGATTGGTAGCAAAATCATCCAGTTGATAGAAAATGAACCTCGCGATAAAGTCGCCACTGTGGCTGGCGACTTTTTGCGTGGCATTCGCCAGGCCATGGACGCCTGAAACAACCCATAAGGACCTCGACATGAGTTGGCTCGAAAAACTGCTTCCCCCCAAAATTCTGCACACCGACCCGGCCGACCGCCGCAGTGTGCCCGAAGGCTTGTGGATCAAGTGCCCCAAGTGCGAATCCGTGCTTTACAAAACTGACTTGGAGCAAAACCAAAACGTTTGCCCCACATGCAGTCACCATCACCGAATTGGCGCGCGGGCCCGTCTGAACAACTTTTTGGACAACGAAGGCCGCTACGAAGTTGGTCAAGAAGTGGTGCCAGTCGATGCTTTGAAATTCAAGGACAGCCGCAAGTACCCTGAGCGCATCAAAGAAGCCATGAGCAACACCGGTGAAACCGATGCCCTGGTGGTCATGGGCGGCGCCATCCACAGCATCAATGTGGTCACAGCCTGCTTCGAATTTGACTTCATGGGCGGCAGCATGGGCTCAGTGGTGGGCGAGCGTTTTGTTCGAGGTGTCGAAACCGCCATTGAGCAAAAAGTGCCCTTCATTTGCTTTACCGCCACAGGGGGTGCACGCATGCAAGAGGGCTTGCTGTCCTTGATGCAAATGGCCAAAACCAATGCTGCCCTCACCCGTTTGGCCAAAAAAGGCTTGCCTTACATCAGCGTGCTGACCGACCCCACCATGGGCGGTGTATCGGCTGGCTTTGCCTTCATGGGCGATGTGGTCATTGCCGAACCCAAAGCCCTGATTGGCTTTGCAGGGCCCCGCGTCATTGAAAGCACCGTGCGAGTCACCTTGCCAGAAGGCTTCCAGCGTGCAGAGTTCTTGCAGGAAAAGGGCGCCATCGACTTTATTTGCGATCGACGCGAATTGAAACTGACTGTAGCCAATACTTTGGCCATGCTGACGCGCCAATCAGCCGACGCGGTAAGCTGACCCAACTGCATCCACTGCATCCACTGCTTCAATTGAAGCAGCGGATGCATGTTGGCTTTGCTTAGAAACCGCCCTGTTGCAAACCTGCCAACAACATGCCGGCAATTTGTAAAAGAACGAGTAACACCAACGGCGATAAATCAATGCCGCCAGGCTGTGGCAATGCATTGCGAATGGGCGCCAACCATGGCTCAACCAAGCGAGATAACAGCATCATGCTGCCGCTTTGAGGCTGAACCCAAGACAAAATGGCATAAAGCAAAATGATGACGCTCAGGCCAGACACCAGCCAGTGCAAGACACCGAACAAGCTGGCGACCAAAATACCCAAAAACGCAGCTTGTGAACCGCCAAGCATCCACATGAGTGTCACATGACTCAACTTCATCAACCAGGCTGCCACCAAACTTGAGGTGTCCAAGCGTCCCACAGCCGGCAAAAAACGTCGGAGGGGCATGACCAGCCAATCGGTGACAGCAAACACAAAGCGTCCAATCGGGTTCTGAAACGGCATGCGCTGCCATTGCATCACCAAGCGCATGAGGCAAGCCCCGCCCACCAAACCAGTGACGACATCCAAGATCAAATTGACAATTTGTAGAAACACAGCCTTCCTCCAATCCTTGAGATGATAGCGGCAGCCCGAAGGAATCGTAAAATAACGGGTTCGCGCTGCCATTCAGCGTTTTTACGGGTTTACCCAAGCCCAACCACCTAAGTGCCACTCATGTCAGATTCGCCTGCAGAAAATCAAACCATACCCGTCGTTGATGAAAACCAACTGATTGCGGAGCGCCGCGGCAAACTCAAAGCCCTGCGTGAAGCGCAAGCCCAAGGCAAGGGCGTGGCCTTTCCCAATGACTTCAAACCTGAGCACCGTGCGGGCGACCTGACAACGGCACACGGCGACAAAGCACCCGAAGCACTGAAGGGCGAAGGCGTAACCCCCGTCACCGCCAAAATTGCAGGCCGCATGATGCTCAAGCGCGTGATGGGCAAAGCCAGCTTTGCCACACTGCAAGATGCCACAGGTCGGTTTCAAATTTATGTCACCCGCGATGACATTGGCGAAGAAGCCTATAACGATTTCAAACACTGGGATTTGGGCGACATCGTTGCCGCTGAAGGCTACCTGTTCAAAACCAAGATGGGCGAGTTGTCCTTGCACGCATCAAACATTCGCATGCTCACCAAGAGTTTGCGCCCCATGCCCGACAAGTTCCACGGCGTGGTCGATCAAGAAATCAAATACCGCCAGCGCTATGTTGACTTGATGATGGACGAAGACGCTCGCAAACGATTTATAGCACGCAGCAAAGCTGTCAGCGGTATTCGTGACTTCATGGTCAAGCACAACTTCTTAGAGGTTGAAACGCCCATGTTGCATCCTATTCCTGGCGGCGCCAATGCACGCCCATTCGCAACACACCACAATGCACTCGATCAAGAAATGTTTTTGCGCATTGCACCTGAGTTGTACCTCAAGCGCTTGTTGGTAGGTGGGTTTGAACGCGTGTTTGAAATCAACCGCAATTTCCGCAACGAGGGTATTTCAGTTCGCCACAACCCAGAATTCACCATGATGGAGTTCTATGCGGCTTATTGGGATTACCAAGATTTAATGGGATTTACTGAAGAATTGGTTCGCGATGCAGCCATCAACGCCGTGGGCCATTTGCAACTCACCTACGCTGGCAAGCCAGTTGATTTGGCCAAGCCCTTTGCGCGTCTCACCATTCGTGAAGCGATCGTCAAGCACACTGAAGCTGGCGACAAGGTAGACGACGCAGCGTGGCTCATGCAAGCCCTGCAAAAACTGGGCATGAGTGAGGCCAAAAACAACTTGTCCAAAAAAACATTGGCTGGCTTGCAAGTCTTGTACTTCGAAGAAACTGTCGAAGACAAATTGTGGGAACCTACGTTCATCATGGAACACCCCACCGAAATTTCACCCTTGGCGCGCGCCAACGACGAGCGCCCCGAAGTGACTGAGCGTTTTGAGCTTTACATCACGGGGCGAGAATTTGGCAATGGCTTCTCGGAGTTGAACGATGCAGAAGACCAAGTGGCCCGCTTCCAAGCGCAAGTGGATGCCAAAGACAGTGGCGACGACGAAGCCATGTTCTTTGACCACGATTTTGTGCGCGCCTTGGAATATGGCATGCCCCCTGCCGGTGGTTGTGGCATTGGCATTGACCGTTTGATGATGTTGCTGACCGACAGCCCCAGCATTCGCGATGTGATTTTGTTTCCTGCTCTTAAGCGAGAGCACGATTAAAAAATAGCGCCTCAGGCGCTATTTTTTTGTTTCAAACTATTGCTTGGGTAATCGGTCTAATGGCTTGGTCGCATCGGTTACTTCTTTGGCTTCGACGTCCACCACTTCTGCGTCATTTTTTGCAGCATGGCCCCAAGCGCCAAAAGGCGCTTTGCTTCGAGCCATGTCTTGGTAACGTTGCCACGCCACAGCCACTTCTGGCTTGCGACCCCGGACCAATGACCAGAGTGCACCAGACAGCAATGCAAACAACAAAATACAAAGCGTGCCCAAGACAAAAATCAGCCCCAACAGGCTAAAGAAGATTTTAAAAACCCAAGCAATGAAATTCATATCAAGGTAAGCAGGCCAAGGCTTGCTGGTAATTGACCGAACGAACCAAATCATCCCAAGACAAAGCAGGCCTTATAGGCAATAACGCCAAGCGGCGCGCTTCACTCAACTCATTGGGCTGCCACCAGCCCTTCACTTGCGCTTCAGCCAAGCCGTCCAACACCTCATCAATGACTTTGCTGCCTTTCAATGATTGATTGCACAGCAAAGCCAAATCACAGCCAGCATGGAGCGCTGCCAAAGCGCCCTCTGTGAAGGTGATGGACTGTCCATCCAAGACGCGCGCACCCACCATCGACAAATCGTCGCTAAAAACAGCGCCCGTGAATTCCATTTGCTCACGCAAAATATCTTGCACCCACTTCTGAGAGAAGCCCGCCGGCCTTGCATCGACCTTGGGATAAATCACATGCGCTGGCATCACAGCACTCAAATCGTTGTTCAGCCATTCATAGGGCTTGGCATCCTCATTCAAGATGACTTTCAAGCTGCGCTTGTCAACAGGCATGTCAACGTGCGAGTCGGCCTTGACATAGCCGTGTCCTGGAAAGTGTTTGCCACAGTTGGCCATGCCCGCGCGCTGCAAACCATGCATCAGACTCTTGGCCAGCAAGCTCACATGGCGAGGATCTTTGTGGAATGACCTGTCGCCAATCACACTGCTTTCGCCGTAATCCAAATCGAGTACGGGGGTGAAACTCATGTCAACACCGCAGGCGCGCAATTCTGCTGCCAAGATATAACCCACAGCTGTAGCGGCTTTGCAGGCATTTAAAACGCCCTCGCCTTCTAAACCCTTGCCATCGTTTGCCCACATTTCACCCAAGCGTCGCATGGCAGGCAAATGCGTAAAGCCATCGGTTCTAAAGCGCTGAACTCGACCGCCTTCATGGTCCACGCAAATGAGCAAATCTTTTCGGACCGCTTTGATGTCAGCGCACAAGGCCGTGAGTTGCGCGCGGCTTTGCCAATTGCGGCCAAACAAAATGATCCCGCCTGTCAGCGGATTTTTAAGGCGTTTTTTGTCATTCGCCGTGAGGGCAAAGCCTTCAATGTCAATGATGAGAGGCGCTTGGATGTTCATTCAGTTCTTTCCACCACGCAATAACTGCCGGCGTAATCGGCTTCGTCAGTCACGCTGATATGTGCTTTTAAATGTTGGGACGCAAACCAGGTTTTCAAGGCACCATGCAAAACAATCACTGGCTGACCGGAGGGTAGCTTGCCAATTTCGCAAGAGCGCCAAGTCATTGGCATGCGCATGCCCATGCCGATGGCTTTGCTGAAGGCTTCTTTGGCAGAAAAGCGAGTGGCCACATAACGCACGCCGCGCTCGGGCCATCTGGCACCGCGTGCTTTGTAGGTGGCAAATTCTGCATCACTCAATACTTTTTGTGCAAACCGGTCACCATGCTTTTCCAAGCTGGCCCTGATGCGACGCACATCACACAAGTCTGTTCCAATGCCATAAATCATCGCCAACTCTCTGCTATCGGCCCAGGGCCTTCAAGTAGCCACGGACTGTGGCTGCATAACCCACTTCCAGTGCGTCTGCCACCAAGGCGTGGCCAATGGAGACCTCTAAAAGACCGGGAACCGATTGTGCAAACTGCGGCAAATTGTCTTGGTTCAAATCGTGACCCGCATTGACACCTAGGCCTAGCGCCAGCGCTGCTTTTGCGGTGTCCACATATTTGGCCAAGCAGGCTGCATTGGCCGGTGTGCCAAAGGTCGCTGCATAGGGCTCTGTGTACAACTCAACGCGATCAGCACCCACTTGCTGCACCGCCTGCATCTGCTCGGGCTCAGGGTCCATGAACAAACTCACGCGAACACCCAAAGACTTGCATTCGTCAATCAAGGGTTTGAGTTGAGCAGCATCCTTGGGAAGGGACCAGCCATGGTCACTGGTGAATTGGCCTTCACTGTCTGGTACGAAGGTCACTTGGTGAGGTCTATAGGTTCGCACGAAGTCCATCAACTGGTGAAATGGATTGCCCTCGATGTTGAACTCGCGGTCTGGCCAGCGTTTCATCAAATCGGCCAATTCCACCACATCAGATGACCGAATGTGCCGCTCATCCGGACGCGGATGGATGGTGATGCCCTGCGCGCCAGATTCTAGGCACATTTGAGCCGCCTTCAAGACGCTGGGAATCCCCAAGTGTCGAGAATTGCGCAGCAGCGCCACCTTGTTGACATTGACGGACAAAGCCGTTTGGATGTGTTGGGTCATGCAGGGCTCACAAACTTTGAATATCGATCATCATTTGCCGGGTCTTTAAAGTCCCGACACCGCAATGGTAATTGAGCAAGGTGCGAAGTTGGGTTCGAAGTGGCGTTAGCATGTCTAAACTTAAACGAAGTGTGTCTGTGAAAGGCGATACACCATCCAAGGCATGCTGAATGGACAGCCATTGCGCGCCGCTCATGGCATGCCGGTCATCCCGATGTGCCAACCTCAAGCCACCCTCTGGTACCAAGCAATAGTCCCTCGCCTCATCTAAGTCGGCCATGGTCAGTGTTTGACAATTTAAGCTGGGCAGCAAGCCAATTTCTCGGAGCAATAAGAGCTCAAACACTCGCAGCGAAGCTTGCAACAACTCCCCAGGTTCTGTGGCCATGACTCTCACCGTGGCGGCGTAGGCATCAAACAACTGAGGATGAGGGTCTTCGCGTGCCAACAAACGCAGCAACAATTCATTCAAATAGTAGCCCGAAAGCAGTGCATCACCTGTTGGCATGACATGCCCACCCACCCACTCGGCCGATTTGAGGGTGCGAATATCGGCATCGCCGCCATACGCCACTTGAATGGCTTGAAGCGGCAACAAAACTGGCCTGAAAGATGAGCTCGGCTTTTTGGCACCCTTGGCCACCAAGGCAATGCGGCCATGATGACGCGTGAACACCTCCAAGATAAGGCTCGACTCGCTCCAATCGTAGCGGTGCAGCACATAGGCCGGCTCATCCGAAATTCGTTTCAAGACAGCGGCCATGGCCTTCGCTTTTTATTCGTAGCCGAAGGAGCGAACACGCGCTTCGTCGTCGGCCCAGCCAGAGCGAACCTTGACCCACAGCTCGATAAACACTTTGGCATCCATGAGCTTTTCGAGTTCTTGGCGCGCTTCAGTACCGATGCGCTTGAGACGCTCGCCTTTGTCGCCAATGACCATGGCCTTATGACCTTCTCGCTCCACCACGATGGTGGCAGCAATGCGAATCATGCGATTGGCAGAGCGGCTGGGTTCTTCTTCAAATTTGTCAATCACCACCGTGGAGGTGTATGGCAACTCATCGCCCGTGAAACGGAACAACTTTTCACGCACAATTTCACTGGCCAAAAACTTTTCACTGCGGTCGGTGAGTTCGTCTTCGGCGTACCACCAAGCTTGCTCCGGCAAGTATTTTTCGCAATAACCCATCAAGCGCTCAATGTCCTTGGCATTCTTGGCAGACATTGGCACAAACTCAGTGAACGGATGACGCTCTTGCATGTCTTTGAGCCAAGGCGCCAAATCTTCACGGCGATTGACGGCGTCCAGTTTGTTGGCAATGAGCAAAACGGGTATATCGGGCTTGAGCAAAGCCAAAACTTTGGCGTCAGCTGTATTGAAGATGCCAGCTTCAACCACAAACAAAACCAAGTCGACATCGCCCACGGCGCCCAAAACAGTTTTGTTCAAAGACTTGTTCAAAGCGGTGTTGTGACGGGTTTGAAAACCAGGTGTATCGACAAAAACAAATTGAGTGGGACCTTCAGTGCGAATGCCCGTGATGCGGTGACGCGTGGTTTGCGCTTTGCGCGAGGTGATGCTGATTTTTTGACCGACCAGCGCATTGAGCAAGGTAGACTTGCCCACATTGGGTTTGCCCACAATGGCCACCAAACCGCAACGTTGGGCGGGGTTGGTTTCTGTGTTCATCCGCGTGCCTTGACTTTCAAAATTTCAAGCATGGCAGCTGCCGCGGCTTGCTCACCAGCACGTCGCGAGGGGCCGCTGCCATGCTGTGAGAGACTGAGTTCGGGAATGTCGCAAGCGACATCAAAAATTTGACGGTGCGCTGCGCCAGAAGTAGCGACCACACTGTACTGCGGAAGCTGTAATTTACGGCCTTGCAACCACTCTTGCAATTCAGTTTTAGGATCCTTGGATGCTGCTTGCATCTGTGGATTGATGGCCACATTTTGGAACAAGCCATGAACCAGTTGTTCTGCAACGTCGTAGCCGGCATCCAGAAAAACCGCACCAATCAAAGCTTCCAAGGCATCGGCCAAAATGGAGGGCCGCCTTTGACCACCTGACTTTAATTCACCCTCACCTAGCTTTAAACAGCTAGAAATCTGCAAGCTGAGGGCCAATTGGTGAAGCGTCTCTTGCTTGACCAAGTTGGCTCTGACACGCGACAAATCACCTTCGGGTAAATCACTTAACTGGGCATAGAGCAGGTGCGCAACGGCCAAATTCAAAACTGAATCGCCCAAAAATTCTAAGCGCTCATTGTGATCTGCTGAGTAGCTTCGATGCGTGACAGCGCGCTGAAGCAAACTGAGGTCTTTGAAGTTGTGCTTAAGCCGAACTTGCAATTGACTGAGATCGTCGTTCAAACTTTTAGCCTGATATTGAATTGAAGAGATGGCACGGCTGAATGTGGGGTGGATGCAGTAGGCACGATTAATTGAATGAACCAATGCGGCTCAAGTTTCCAAAATTCATCCAAACAACAAACGCTCGGCCCACAATATTAGCGTCTGGCACAAATCCCCAATAACGTGAGTCAAGCGAGTTGTCCCGATTGTCGCCCATCATGAAATAGTGGCCCTGAGGAACCTTGCACACGACCCCTTCAACGGTGTAATTGCACAGTTCGCGGAAAGGAAAATCTTCGGCACCTGGAATGAATGCTGGGCGCTCGTCGTCAACAATCAAATTGTGCGGCTGATTACCCAATTTTTCTTGGACTTGTTTGAAATAGCGCATGACAGATTCATCAAAAAACTCTGGCAAATTATCAGTTGGAACAACCTTGCCATTGATGGTGAGTTTTTTGTTGAGATATGCTACTTCGTCGCCCGGAATACCGACCACACGCTTGATGTAATCAACACTCGGACGGGGTGGGTAACGAAAAACCATCACATCACCTCGGGCTACGGGGGTACCCTGCGTGATTTTCACATTGGCCACTGGCAAACGAATGCCGTAATGAAACTTGTTGACCAAAATCAAGTCCCCTATCCAAAGGGTGGGGATCATTGAGCCAGATGGAATCTTGAACGGCTCAAACAAGAAAGAACGAAGCAGAAAAACAAACAAAATGACGGGAAACAAACCGGCCGTCCAATCCAACCACCAAGGCTGCATCAGCAATTGATGTCGTGCCTCACCCGTATCGACATCTGATTTGTCAATGCCCAACTTGGTCAGCTCTTGTTGACGTTTTGCTTTTTCGATGTCTAACTGGGCAACGGCCTTAACGCGCTGGGGCCAGAAATAAAACTTTTCAGCCAACCAGTAAACGCCCGAAATAAGCACCGCCATA
>Ga0209552_1000373_pt1 | contig 14360 bp, 12 predicted proteins | sample LauGreFaBDMM15SD_2_FD_188214 | JGI IMG/M metagenome (GOLD analysis project Ga0209552, IMG submission 188214) | Freshwater lake microbial communities from Lake Michigan, USA - Fa13.BD.MM15.SD (SPAdes) (version 2) | ecosystem: Environmental > Aquatic > Freshwater > Lake | place: Lake Michigan, USA... | reverse complement strand
GGAAAGTCACCCCCGAGTCGGACGGGCTTCTCTGCCGCCTGCCGCTCGTGTTTCGGCATGAAAACGCCGTCACCCCTTCTTGGCTTCTCTCTCTCTATGCACAAGCCTTGGGAGCCGACCTCTCCCACTCCACTCTCGCCGGTCGCCGCCTCATTTTGCGCGACAAAAATGATTTTGAACTGCAGGCGATTCCTCTGGATCGCCGAGGCTCCGTGCCGATCGATTGGAGCCGACCCGATCAGCTCCCAGAAAAAATGGAGATTCGGGGAGTTGTCCTCGCGGCGGAACAGGAGCGAATCGGTGTTCGCCCTTACTACGATCTGAAAGGAATTTCAAAACGACCCGCCATCCTCGCGGGTGGCTTAGCCGAGGTAGATCCCATTATTGACTCTCCCATCGGTCGCCGCTCTCTTGCCGAAGCGGTAGTGCGAACCTGGACCGGATTAACCCGCGGCCCTGCCCCCGTGCTGCATCCTCCTTCCTGGACCATTTTCTTAGCTCTTTTTCTTGCCTCAGCTCTTGGCTTTTCCTCCGGAAAACGGGGCGGAGTTTGCTTGGGTGAAGCCATCGCCCTTGCCGGCCTCGTCATGGGCGCGGGTTGGATCGCGGCAAAAACAGAAGGTTACGCTGGAGCCTTTCCCTTGGCCCTAGGTGTCATGCTCACCACCCTCGTCACTCCACGTCTCTACCAATGGATGGAATCCTCTCATGTTCGTTGATCGAGTTCGCCTTCATGCCAATTCGGGAAATGGAGGGCGTGGAGCCGTCAGTTTCCTGCGGGAAAAATTTGTACCCAAAGGCGGGCCTGACGGCGGCGATGGAGGCGAAGGTGGCGACGTCGTCCTCATCGTCGACCCCCAGCTCAATAATCTGATCGATCTCCGCTACCGCCCTCACGCTCGCGCCGGACACGGGGGAAGCGGAGGTGGCAAACAGTGCACAGGTCGCAACGGCAAAGATTGTCTTCTCAAAGTTCCCCCAGGAACTGTCGTCTATCCCTTACCCCCTGGTGAGGTGGGAGACCCGCTCGTCGACTTAACCAACCCAGGAGAAAAGTTTGTCCTGTGCAAAGGGGGACGCGGGGGTCGCGGAAATTCCCGCTTTGCTACCTCGACTCGGCAAACCCCTCGGCACGCAGAAGATGGCCGTCCGGGCGAAGCCGGTGAGTTCATTCTTATCCTTAAGTCGATCGCGCAAGTCGGTCTGGTTGGGCTTCCTAACGCAGGAAAATCGAGCCTCTTGGCCGCTTTCTCCGCTGCACGGCCCAAAATCGCATCCTACCCTTTCACCACTCTTGCCCCCTACATCGGAGTCGTCGGCTCGCCCGAAGAAACACGTTTTACCTTAGCGGACATACCGGGGCTGATTGAGGGCGCGAATGAGGGCAAGGGACTGGGACACGACTTCCTGCGCCACATCGAACGTTGCTCCGTACTGCTTATCGTCATCGATACCGCAGGGGTGGATGGAAGAAATCCCGTCGAGGACTATCGACTCCTGCGAAAAGAGCTACGATTACACGATGTCGCTCTTGGTAAACGCCCCTTTCTTGTCGCCGCTAATAAAAGCGACCTTCCCGAATCTGCCGAACACATGGCGGCTCTTCGCGCAGCTGCCCGACGCGCCATTTTTCCTATTTCCACGAAAAGCGGAGAGGGCCTACCTGCCCTTCTCGACGCCGTTCGGAAATCCCTACCGGCTTGACCCGGTAGGCTAGATACTTCACATTATTAACCATTCATAGTATGAAACATTATTTCATCCCATGTCTTCTTCTTGCCCTTGGGGGCTGCATGAAGGGCGGCGGACCCCCCAAGGATCCCCCTGTTCCGGCTGAGCTCGTCACCGTGGAGGTAGGTCCCTTGCGTGAAACCCTCGAAGCAATCGGCACCCTCGAAGCAGATGAGTACGTCAACCTGCGTCCCGAAGTAGACGGCGAGATTACTTCGATCCAGATGACGGAGGGGGATGCTGTCAAAAAAGGAGATCTACTCTTTCAAATCGATGAGTCGAAACAAGCCGCCGCCGTCGCTGAGGCCGAAGCCGACTACAACTACAGCCAGGAAACCCTGAAACGATCCGATACCCTCCTTCAGGACGGGACGATTTCTCAACAAGAACACGACCAAACCCGCGCTGCCTACCAACGGGGTGTGGCCACTCTCAACCTGGCAAAAAAGCGAATGCGGGAATACACCCTCACCGCCCCGTTCGACGGAGTTCTCGGTCATCGCAACGTCAGTATTGGCCAGTACGTCAATCCCCAGACCACCCTCGTGAGCATCTATGCCATGGATCGAATGAAGCTCACCTTCACCGTCCCCGAACGTTGCAGCGCAACCGTTCATCCTGGGCAAACTCTCGCCGTGCGGGTTGCTGCTTATCCCGAGGAAAAATTTTCTGGCGAGATTTACCTCATCGAGCCCCAGATCGATATCGCCACGCGGACTGTTCCCGTTCGCGCCTTCATTCCGAACTCCGATCACCGACTGAAACCCGGCATGTTCGCAAACCTCACCCTTGCCATCGGGACAAAACCCAACGCGCTCACCATTCCGGAGGATTGCCTCTTTCCCCACAATGGCGGCTTTGCCGTGTACCGCGCGACCGATGGCCTTGCCGAGCTCGTGCCGGTCAAAGTAGGCCTTCGAATTCCTGGCCGAATTGAGATTCTGGAGGGCCTTCGACCGGGTGATCAGGTGGCGCGCTCTGGGAATCTACGCCTGGCTCCAGGCAGAAAACTGATCCTGCAAACCGAAGCCCCCCGCGGATGAATCTGCCCGAATTCTGTATTCGGCGCCCGATCGCCGCCATCATGCTGAATCTGGCGTTGGCGGTCATCGGCATCGTTGGCCTTTCCCGACTCCCCGTTCGTGAGCTGCCCGATATCGATCCACCTGTTGTCTCGGTCACCACCATCTACCCGGGGGCCAATGCCGAACTCGTCGAAGCAGACGTCACCGAGCCCATGGAGCAGGAGATTAACAACATTCCCGGAATCAAAATTCTCCGGAGCGAGTCCCGCGAGCAGGTCAGTGCCATCACCATTGAATTTGAACTCAATCGTAACGTGGATATCGGCGCGCAAGACATCCGAGACCGAATCAGCCGTGTTCGAGACAAACTTCCCCAAGATATTAAGGAGCCCATCGTCGCCAAGCAGGATGCCGATGCCCAAGAGGTCATGTGGGTGGCCCTCTCCAGCCCCTCCCGATCCACTTTGGAACTTTCCAATCTGGCCGAGCGGCAAATTAAGGACCGCCTGCAGATTCTCCCTGGAGTGGGTGGAATCAACTTTGGAGGCGAGAAGCGTCCCTCGATGCGAATCTGGCTCGATACGGCGAAAATGTCCTCTCGCCAAGTCACCGCCGCCGATATTCGCAATCTTCTCCAAAGAGAAAATGTGGAGCTTCCTTCCGGTAAAATCGAGGGCCAAAGCCGCTCCCTGAGCATCCTTGCCCGCGGCCGAATGGACCAACCCGAGCAGTACGCCGACCTGATCGTTCGGGAGAGCGATGGTTCCCCCGTGCGTCTTCGAGACGTCGCCACGATCGAGATTGGTCCGGAAGTTGAAGATACCATCGCCCGTTTTAGCGGCCAACCCGCCGTCGGTCTCGGGGTTGTCAAACAGTCGGATGCAAATGCGGTGGATGTCGCCCGCGGGGTTCGCCGTGAGTTGGAAAAGATCAAGCCGACTCTCCCCCCCGATGTTCGCATCGATATTCCTTACGACTCGTCTCTTTACGTCGAGGCCGCGATTGATGAGGTTGGTTTCACCTTGGGCGTCTCCTTTGCACTGGTTGTGCTCCTCATCTACTTCTTCCTGCACAATGCTCGTGCCACACTCATTCCATCGGCCGCGATTCCTCTATCCATCCTCGCCACTTTCGGGCTTCTCTACTTTCTCGGCTACAGCGTCAATATCCTAACTCTCCTTGCGCTGGTTCTCGCCATCGGAATTGTGGTGGACGACGCAATCGTCGTCCTTGAAAATATCATGCGCCATATCGAAGAAGGCATGTCCCCTTTTGAGGCCAGCATTCTTTCGATGAAGGAAATTACCGGCGCCGTCCTCGCCATCACCGCCAGTCTGATTGTCGTCTTTCTACCCATCGCTTTTCAAAGCGGTACGACTGGAATCTTATTTCGCGAATTTGCCATCACTTTAGCCGGCTCTGTTGCCATCTCTGCTTTTGTCGCTTTGACCCTCAGCCCAGCTTTGGGGGCTCACTTTCTCAAACCAAAAACCGATCACACGACCGCTTTTTCCCGCTGGGTCGAACGAATTCTCTATCGCCTTTCCTCCGCCTACGCCAGTAGCCTCGCCGCCGCCCTTCGCTCTCCTCGAATCCTTCTTGGACTCGGGGTGGGTATTCTGGCCCTCACCATCCTCCTTTACCGAGCGATTCCCCAAGAGTTTCTTCCTGACGAGGATAAGGGCACGATCATCGCCGTAATTGTTACGCCAGAAGGTTCCACCCCAGAGTCCACCGACCGCTATCTTCGTCAGGCAGAAAAGATCGCCTCCGAATATCCGGAAGTCCTGAGCTACTTCAGCGCGGTTGCTTTGTCTCGTGGGGCACCTGGCCAGGCAAACCTTGGAATTATGTTCATACGCCTGAAAAAAGACCGCGATCGCTCCGCTCTTGTCCTCGCACGTCCGGGAGCCAGAGGCTCGATGTTCACCCGAATGATTTCTGAAATCCAAGGCGCTGTCGTTATCCCCTTTTTACCAAAAGCCGTCGGGCGCGGTTTTGGTGAGTCTTTCCAAGTGATTCTACAATCCTCCAATCTGGCTCTTCTTGAAAAAACGGCCCGCCAACTGCGGGACGAAATCGCCGAGGCTGGATTTTTGAGCCAGCCGCGAACGAACTTTAATTACGAGAAGCCTCAACTCAGTCTCAAGATCGATCGGGAACGAGCTTCCAGCCTAGGAGTCTCCGTTCGCGATATCTCCGAGGCCCTGCAAATCCTTCTGGGCGGACTTGATATCTCCCGTTTCAATTATGAAGGCAAACAGTACGACGTCATTGCCCAACTCAAGCGAGCCGATCGCCTTGTCCCCGATGAACTTAACTCACTCTATGTTCGCACCCAAAGTGGTGAGCTGGTGCCAATTCGTAATCTTGTCACAACTTCTGAGCAAGGTTCGGTCAACTCGATTTTCCACTTTTTGCGACAACGCAGTGCCTCTGTTACAGGTCAACCCCAAGGTGTGACATTGGGTCAGGCGATTGAAAAGACGGAGGAGATCGCACGGCGCATTCTTCCACCTGAAGTGACCTTAGAGTTTGACGGAGAGGCCCGAGAGCTCCGTTCAGGTCGAGGCGAGGCTTGGCAAATCATTATCCTGGCTCTTCTTATCGTCTATATGGCTCTGGCCGCACAGTTTGAAAGCCTCGTCCATCCCTTCACCATCATGGTTGCCCTTCCATTAGCCGTCTTTGGTGCCCTTCTCTTTATTTTTTCGCTGGGCTTTATCAACCAGTTGGCCGTCATCCCCCAGTATGCTCCCCCAGGGGCTCTTCCTGCTCCTCTCGCTTGGCTTTTCGGAATTTTGCCCGAAATCCCTTCAATGAATCTCAATCTTTATAGCCTAATCGGTTTGGTTCTTCTTTTGGGCTTGGTTACAAAGAATTCGATTCTCCTCGTCGAGTTTGCCAATCAAAGACGTGCACTGGGAATTTCGGCAATCGAAGCCATGCGCCAAGCTGGAGCGGTACGACTGCGACCCATCCTCATGACTGCACTTTCCACAATCATTGGCATCGTCCCCATTGCCCTTGGCTTGGGAGCAGGGGCGGAAAGTCGTCGCCCTTTGGGTGTCGCCGTCGTCGGTGGGATGCTTTCGTCGACGTTTCTGACTTTGTATCTCGTCCCCGCTTTTTATGTCATCATCGACCGTCTTCTTCCTAGTCGAAAAACCGCACCAGCACCCTTGTCCTGACCCCTTTTGTTTCCTACTTTCAATTCATGACTATGGCCATGCCCCCCGAGGGGGTCTCTCCCCTGCCCTATGCGAACGAAGACGCGCGCGACAAGCGGGACATGGTCATCGCGGCTCTTTTTACCATTCTTTATCTCCTACTCTTTGGCTTTTTTTGGATCTCCTCTCAAACCTTGACCGCACTACAAAAAAAAGCTCCGGAGAATCCCTTGCGGACTAATTTAAAAATTCAACGGCTAGCTCAAATCCCTCAGATGGCTCCCCCCATGCAAAGCCAATTTGTGGATGCCTCTGGACTCAAAGAAGTGGATAAGCCCGATCCTCGAACCGCCCTCCAGAGCGATCGTAATACCGCGGCCTCCAGTAAAGTAGTGAACGGAACCGATACAACTTTAGGTGGCCAAGAAGGAAAAAAAGATGACTCCTTAACCATGCGGGACTCCCAGTTTTCACCCAACCCTGCCTCTCCACCTCCTGCCGCCCGTCTCAGCCCATCCACCCCAAAACCTGCCCAACAAACTCCCAAACCCGCTCCTGCCCTACCCAAACCAGATCTTCTCAAACCCACTCCTGGACAAGGCACGCCGATCGAAAAAGTAAACGATACTCCCGACACAAAGGAGGACCCAACCCAAAATCAGAACGATTCGCCACCCTCCGCCGCCCAAGACGCCTCCAACGCCTCCGACTCCTCCTCCGCAATGGCGCCACCCCCCGACATTTTTCGGGATCGAAGCGCCGTTTCCGGTGGGGCTGCTATGGGACAAGATGCCTCGTTCGCCTCGATGGGCACGGCCCTGGGCCGATACCAACACAAACTGTATCTTGCGATCGGATCCCGATGGAACGGAAAGGTAGCTCAAACGATGGCTCAAATCGGGGTCGATCGAGTCGTTGTTCGATTTCACGTAAATGCAGACGGAACTATCTCCGATATAGATATCGTCCAAGGCAACCCCAATTCGATACTTGGAATGATCAGTGGCGACTCGATTAAGCAGTCCAGCAACCTGATCGGCCCCTTTCCTGCCGATCTAAAAGCCGAAAAACCTGGCGGCTTCCCATGGCAACTAGCCTTTCGCATCTACTAGTAGATCAAAGCTGGCCAAACTTTCGCCTTTCACTAGGATTATCCACTTATGGGACTCGATGTCATCAGCACGTTGCAAGATCTGACCAAGGTCAGCCCTTTCATCATTGCAGCCATCCTTTTTCCCCTCGTTTCGTGCCTAATTTCCGGCCTTTTTCTATCGACCGTGATCTTCATGCGCCTTCGCCGTGATCGTGTTGCCCCGAAAGATATTATCGATGCGATTCGTGCCCTGAAAGCTGGTGGAAATACGGAAACACTTGTACGCCTCTGTGTGCGCAACGACTCCCCCCTCGCCCGTCTCGTCAATAGCTCTTTGGAACACTCCTCTCTCCCTCGAGGTGAAAATGTGGAGGCTCTGCAAACCCTCGCCCGCACCGAAGTGGCCCGACTCGAACGCGGCATCGTCTACCTTGAAATCTTTGTGGGTGCCTCTCCTCTTCTCGGCCTCGTGGGAACGGTATCCGGCCTGATCACCATCTTTGCCGCCGTCGGCAGCGAGAACAGTGACCCTGCAAAAATCTCTGCCGGTATCGCCGAAGCCCTTCACACCACCGTTCTGGGTATCGGCACGGCCATCATTATGCTGTTTCCTTTCACCTTCTTTAGTAAAAAAATCGACGTTCTTTCCGTAGAGCTCGAAGAGTACTCCATGCTACTCCTCAAGAAGCTCTACACCGAAGAAGTCCCTGCCTAACCCCCTCCCGGGTCCGCCCGCGATGAAGTTTAAATCCACCCGTCGACGCCGAGTCGAAATCAACGTCATTCCGCTGATCGACATTCTATGCATGCTCCTCATCTTCTTTATCGTCACGACAAGCTTTAAAAAGAAAACCGCCTCCGTCGACGTCACTCCTCCCAAATCGGAAAAAGGAACCGAAAAGGTGGAAGAGGCTAAGACCGCTCCTCCCGAACTCACCCTGAAGTCCGCCAAGGCGGCCGAATACGCGAAACTTTACGATGATGACAAATTTCCTCTCTTCCTCGGGGATCAGACCCTCAATCTCAATGTGAAATCCGACACCTTCCGGGCGGAATTAGCAAAAACTCTCAAGGATCGTAAGGTAAAAAATATCATCCTCAATTTCGATGAGACCACTCCTATCGCCATTTTCTTCAAGTTTTTCGATGCGTGTGAGGACGCCGGCGTCCCGATCTCCGTCCGTACATCCAAGATCGGTGGCGCTACTGCCACCCCCTGAAGGCGACCGCCCCCGTTCTCCCTGTTCGCTTGTACGGAGATCCCGTCCTCCGGCAGCCTGCCGTGCGGGTCACACCTCCCAACGAGAAACTGAATGAACTTTCCCGTGTCTTAGAAAATACCATGCGAGAAGCGGAGGGTATCGGCCTGGCAGCGCCGCAGATTGGTGTCTCGCTTCAGATCGCAGTGGTCGACCTCCGGAAGGTTGAAAAACGCCCATCAACCATGGAGCTCATGGGTAAGCCGGTCGATTGGCGGGTTCACATGCCCCTATTTTTTTGTAATCCCGTCATTACCCTCACCCGCAAAAGAGACGATGAGGACGAAGGATGTCTTAGCTTTCCCAACCTTCACGGACCAGTTCGCCGAAGTCTTCGAATTCAAATGGACTACCTCGATTTGAAAGGTCACCCCGTGACCCTCACTGCAGGAGGCCTTTTAGCTCGTGCCCTTCAGCACGAGGTCGATCATCTCATGGGAATCCTTTTTATCGATCGCATGGCTCCAGACGTCCGGCGTGCCCTATCCCCAGAACTTGAAATACTTCAACAGAAACAGCTCGCGAGAAAGTAATCTGCTGTGCTGATCTGCGCTGGCGCCCTGCTCGAATCCCCAGAAAAGATTCATCGCCCCGGATGTTTGCGAATCGATAGAGAGACCATCACAGAAGTTGGCTCTGCCCTTACCCCCAACTCTGGCGAGGAGGTTCTCCATCTTCCAGAGATCACCCTGACCCCTGGCTGGATCAATCTCCATGCCCACCTTGAGCTCGCCTCCCTTCACAAAAGACTCACCCCCGGAAAAGACTTCGCCAGCTGGCTTCAACAGCTCCTTCCACAGCTACCAGCGATCACTCCTGAAGTTCGCCGACAATCGATTCTAAACTCCACACAGCAGGCTGCTCGTTCCGGCACAACATCGATTCTCTCCATTCTCTCACAGCGCGCTGCGCTGGCTGGATTAACCTCAACTCAGACTCGCGTTTGGTGGGCGCTCGAAATGATCGACCTGCACGAAAGGCCTTCCGCGACTGAACTCCTCGATCAAGCCACGTCGTGGATTTCACGCCACCCAAATGCCCCTTGGCATTTAGCCCTATCCCCTCATGCCCCATATAGCTGCTCCCCATCCCTTTTTCGTGCGCTGTCCCTTCTTTCAATCCAAAATCATCTGCCCTTCACAACTCACCTAGCTGAATCCAAAGAGGAGAGCGACCTTCTTGCAGGATTCGATACACCCCTGCGGCAACTTCTACCTGCCGACTTACAACGTCCTGATCTTGCCGAGAGGAACTCTCCCGTTTCATGGTGTCGCAAGTACGACGCATTGCCCGCTAATCCCATTCTTGCGCACGGAAATGAAATCTCCCCGACCGATCTTCCATTTCTCAAAGAAAAGAATGCCACAATTGTTCACTGCCCCTCATCCCACGAGTGGTTTCAGCGTAAACCCTTTTCCTTCTTCTCTTTTCAATCCCAACAGATTCCCGTCGTCCTTGGCACAGATAGTCCCGCTAGCTCATCGAATCTTGGCCTCGACCTTCGCCAAGAGGCTCGCCTCTTCCAAAAAGCCCAACCTGCGGTGACTCCTCACCAGATTTGGCAAATGATCACAACCCTGCCCGCTCAAGCCCTCGGCCAAGGGAAGAACCTCGGCACACTGCAGCAGGGTCGATGGGCCGATTGGGTGGGATGGCGTGTTCCCCTCGATCAAGATCCTATTCCCGCCATCCTCCAAAGCATCGGTCCAGCTGAGGTCACTTGTGTCGGCGGAAAGATTACGCAGCACGAAAAGATTTAACCTCGTCCCCCACCCCCTTTCCTCGGCACGATAGAGGGGTATGAAACCCGCCTCTTTTTTGGCCGAAATTGAGACTCGGCACTCCGCACGCCACCAAGAGGACCGGCAACGCTGTCTTCCCACTGAATCCTCCCAAATCTCTTTTTCTCATAATGATTACCTAGGACTTTCTCAACACCCCGATGTGATTCAGGCTGCCCAGCAAGCCTTGCAAAAATATGGGGCAAGTGCTCGAGCAGCCCGCCTCCTCGCTGGTCCCTGCCCCGAACATGAAAAACTCGAAACCGCTCTTGCCTCATGGAAAGAGACGGAGCGAGCCCTCCTCTTTTCCTCGGGATACCTCACTCCCCTTGGCGTCATTCCGGCCCTCGTTGGATCGGAGGACACCATTCTTCTCGAACGCCAAGCGCATGCCTGTCTTTTTGATGGGGCAAAGCTTGCCAATGCCCGCCTAAGAGTTTTTTCTCGTCAAGACCCCACCTCACTCAAAACGATACTTGATTCCACCCGATCGCTGAACCCGAAGGGAAAGATCCTCATAGTCGTTGAGTCCCTTCACTCCATGGATGGAGATATCGCCCCACTCCGAGAAATTGTTCGACTCAAATCGGAGGCGGGAGCTTGGCTTCTTTTAGATGAAGCTCATGCTAGCGGTGTTTGCGGCCCCCAAGGCGCAGGATATGCCAAAGAATACGGCCTCACCTCCTCAATCGATCTGCAAATGGGCACTCTCGGTAAAGCCTTAGGATCTTCAGGAGGCTTTGTCGCGGCGCAAAGTCAGATTATCGATCACCTTCTCAATGAAGCTCGGACCTTCCTCTTTGACACTGCACTCGCCCCCGCTGCTGCCCACGCCGCTTTAAGCGCACTTTCCATTCTCCGCTCAAAAGAGGGTGATCAACTCCGCCAAACTCTCCATAAAAATATCTCCCATTTCCGCACGGCCTATCCATCACCCCAAGAGGGCGCAATTCAAACTGTCTTTTGCGGTTCCAACTCCGCCGCCACCTCCGCTTCCCAATATCTTCTGCAACACGGCCTCACTGTTCCTGCCATTCGCACCCCCACGGTTCCTTCAGGAGCCGCTCGACTTCGTCTTAGTCTCTCCGCTCGCCATACGCCCCAGGAGATTGAAAAGGTCACGGCGGCACTGCGATCCCTTCCTACCTCGTGACTCCCTCCGAAATCACAAAACTGGATCGCCAACACCTATGGCATCCATTCACACCCAACTCCGTCTGGCTTGATCCCTCGACTCCGATCGTATCCATAGCCTCGGGGCAAGGAACTTGGTTGACCGCCAGCGATGGTCGCCGATACCTCGATGGCAACTCGTCGATCTGGACCAATCTACACGGCCACGCCCATCCCAAAATCAACCAGGCAATCCGCCAACAGCTCGACCAAATCGCCCACTCCTCTTTTCTTGGTCTTACCCACGAACCCGCAGTCCGCCTAGCCGAACAGCTCATCCACTATGTGCAACTGAATCCACAAACCCCTACTCTTAGCCGCGTTTTCTTTTCCGACGACGGATCAACCGCCATCGAGGCAGGCTTGAAAATGATTCTGCAATCCTTCGCCCAAAGCGGGGAAAAGCAGCGCACCCAGTTCATTTCACCGAAAGGCTCTTATCACGGGGACACTGTCGGCGCGATGAGCCTCAGCCATAGCCCAGCCTTCCATCGGCACTTCCAGCCCATTCTCTTTCCAACCCAAAAGGTGATGACTCCCTCCTGCTACCGCTGCCCTTACAATCAGGCGAAGCCCGAAAACGCAGATGCCCGCCTGACTCGCAAGTGTAACTTCGAGTGTGCCACTCAAGCGGAGGAGGCAATTCACCAAGCTGGAAATCAGCTGGCTGCCTGGGTGCTTGAGCCACGTGTCCAAGGTGCTGCTGGCATGGTGATGCATCCTCACGGTTACGCCTCTCGAACGGCGCAGGCCGCACGCGAGGTTGGGGCCAAAGTGCTTTTGGATGAAGTCTTCACCGGCTTCAGCCGAACCGGTCCCCCCCTCGCCTCTCATGCCGAAAATGTCGTCCCCGATGTCGTGGCACTGGCCAAGGGATTAACGGGGGGCTACCTGCCCCTCGCGGCAACTCTTACCACCGAAAAGATATTCGAATCATTTAATGGTGATCCACAGCACACCTTCTTTCACGGTCATAGCTACACAGCAAACCCCCTCGGTTGCGCAGCAGCATCCGCCAGCATCGACTTACTGCTTCAACCCGCAGAAATTCAGAAAAGAGAAGATCTTGCCCAAAATATGTCACGTCTTGCCTCCACCTTCTGGATTCATCCGAATGTGGGTGATGTTCGCCAAGAGGGCACGATTCTAGCCATCGAGCTTGTCACCGATCGGGCCTCCCAAACCCCATTCCCGACTGAAAAAAGGCTCGGAGCCAAAATCTGCCAAACCGCACGAGAGTTTGGTCTTTTGACTCGCCCGATTGGCGATGTCCTTGTTCTCGTCCCACCTTACTGCACCCAACCAGAGGAGCTCGAGCAGATGGTCAACGCACTTCACTCCGCCATTGTGCGGGAGCTTGGCTCATGAAGGGATTTTTTATAACGGGAACCGACACAGGCGTGGGTAAAACCTACTTCACCGCACTTCTAACTCGCGCTCTGCGACAACAGTCGATCCCTGCTATTCCTCTGAAGCCGATTTCAGCGGGAGACCGAAGCGACTCGATCATACTTTCAGAGGCCTGCGGAGGAGTTGTTTCGCCCGCTGAAATAAATCCAGTTCACTTCACTGCACCGCTTTCTCCCTACGCCGCCTCGATTCTCGAATCTCGCCCCTTTCCTTGGGGAATCCTGCGAGAAAAAATGAAAAAGCTTACGGAGAACTATCCTGGCCCTTTTTTGATTGAGGGTGCGGGCGGCTGGCGCGTCCCTCTCGACTCGTCGCTCGGAATTCGCGAGTGGGCCCAAGAGCTGGCTCTTCCCGTTATTGTGGTTGCGCGGAACAGCCTAGGCACAATCAATCACACCCTGCTTACCGTTGAATCGATTCGTCAAAGCCGTTTGCCGATTCTTGGCATCATCTTAAACGACCACTTTTCCAAATCGGATGAATCCTCTTTCACGAATCCCGCTCTTCTGCAGGAGCTAACAGCACTTCCCGTCCTCTCTTTGCCCTCATCTACCCTTCATCTTCCCACTCTTCCTTCTTGGCTGATTCCCTCTTAGCGGGCTACCGACCAGCGGGGATCTGCGTCTGCATCCCAATCAGAAGGCAGTCCATCCAAAGCTCGTCGAGCTGCAACTGCCGCGATCATGGAAGCATTATCAGTATTCCAACCACCCGCCGCGCAGTGAAGCGTGACCCCACGATCTTGCGCCATACTTTTCAAAGCCTGCAGAACTCCCTGATTCGCACTGACCCCGCCACTTACCGTAAATGTTGAGATCCCTGTTTCCTCTAAAGCTGCTGAAGCACGATCGACGAGCGATTCGGTGATCGCTGCCTGCACCTCGGCACAGAAGTTCGAGCGAGCCTCTCCCGGCTGAGCAATCTCTGGATTTTTTTCTAAGAGGAGCCGAGCCGCATTTTTCAATCCACTAAAGCTAAAATCACACCCTTCTGTCCCTTTCATCGGACGGGGAAGAGACATCCGCCCCTTTTTCCCCATCCGCGCCTCTTTTTCCAGTGCCGCTCCCCCCGGATATCCCAGCCCCACCATACGGGCTAACTTATCGAAGGCTTCCCCCGCAGCATCGTCTCTTGTTGTGCCCAAGATTTTTCGCCTTTGCGGTCCGGAAGCTTCGACGAGCAATGTATGTCCGCCACTGACGATCAAGGCTACGTGGGGATACACGGGCCACATTCCTTGAGAAACAAACGGGCTAAAAAGATGACCCTCAAGGTGATTGATCGCAAAGAATGAGTTTCCTTGAGACCAAGCCAGAGCTTTTCCGAAAGAGAGCCCCACTAGGAGAGCCGGTGCTAATCCCGGCCCAGCGGTAGCCCCAACTGCCTGAACCTTTCTAGCTCCCGCCTTTTCCTGCACCTCAACCATGAGACGGGGCAAGAGCTCCAAATGTTGCCGTACGGTTAACTCAGGCACGATTCCACCCAAGGCCGAATGCTCCTCGGGGCGTGTTGCCAAAGCCTCTGCACAAAGACGACACCCCTTTTCATCTGCCTCGATAACTGCGACCGCCGTTTCGTCGCAGGAGGTTTCAACTCCGATCGTACAAACGGTCACAAAGCTAAGAAGAGCGATCGGACACGGCTCTCCGCTTGACCACTTTCCAACCACGCAAAAGATCAATCGCACGATCCAGTGGCTCATCATTCACCTCCAGCTC
>Ga0209552_1000364_pt1 | contig 14528 bp, 10 predicted proteins | sample LauGreFaBDMM15SD_2_FD_188214 | JGI IMG/M metagenome (GOLD analysis project Ga0209552, IMG submission 188214) | Freshwater lake microbial communities from Lake Michigan, USA - Fa13.BD.MM15.SD (SPAdes) (version 2) | ecosystem: Environmental > Aquatic > Freshwater > Lake | place: Lake Michigan, USA... | reverse complement strand
TGATGAAATTTCATTAAAAGAAGTGCGTCTTTTAATACCAGAAAGTCAATATCGTCGAGATTTGTTAATTGAAAACCTACACGTCATTAATGATTTTTATAAGGGTCTAAGAGATACACATCTCGTGGCTCTTGCAAAATTGATGAATATTGCCATGGCAGAAGTCTATGAAGTTGCCAGTTTTTATCATCATTTCGAAATACTCCGTGATGACGCATCTGCACCAACGACCACTATTCGGGTTTGTAATAGTGTTTCTTGCGAACTCGCTGGTTCTCACGCCCTGCATCAAGAACTAACTAAATTCTTTACTGACCCCATGGTGCGCATAGTCAATGTCCCTTGTATAGGAAGATGCGAACAGGCTCCAGCAGCCTATATTAATCAGTACCCAGTAGCCCAAGCAAGCGTGAGTCTCATCAAACAAAATTTCATAGATCACTGCTCATCGCATCCACAGGCAAGTTCTACAGCCAACTTTAATCCTTGTGACTTTCTAGAAAAATCAATCCCGTCGAACCCGCAAATCATTGCTCCAGAATATTGTGGCTATCAAACCTATACCGAAAAATCCGGCTATGCGTTATTAAAAAAAATAGTCGCTCATTTAATAACACCTGAGCATGCCATAAAAGCAATGGCGGATTCTGGTCTTCGTGGACTTGGTGGTGCTGGATTTTTGGCTGGTAAAAAATGGCAGATCGTCAAAGACTTTTCAGGCCCTAAGAATCTCGCCGTCAACATTGATGAGGGAGAGCCCGGAACTTTTAAAGATCGAACCTATTTAGAGAGAGATCCCCACCGTTTTTTAGAGGGTATGTTCATTGCGGCGCAGGTGGTCGATATTGATACCTGCTATATTTATTTGCGCGATGAATACCATGGCTGTCGGGCGATCTTAGAAAAAGAAATTGCTCTACTGACTGCAAATCCACCTTGTCAATTACCCCGGATAGAACTTCGCAGAGGTGCAGGTGCTTATATCTGTGGCGAGGAATCGGCCATGATTGAAAGTATTGAAGGTAAACGCGGAGAGCCAAGGCTTCGCCCACCCTATATTGCCCAAGTCGGGTTATTTGGCCTGCCAACTCTTGAACATAATTTTGAAACTCTGTATTGGGTGAGAGATATTCTGGAACGAGGTCCAAAGTGGTTTAGCTCTTTTGGTCGAAACGGTAGAAAAGGCTTACGTAGTTTTAGCGTTAGTGGGCGCGTTTGTAATCCAGGCGTCAAGCTAGCGCCAGCCGGTATTACAGTGCAAGAGCTGATCGATGAGTATTGCGGCGGCATGCTCCCGGGACATCACTTGTATGCATATCTTCCGGGTGGCGCATCGGGTGGTATATTGCCAGCGACGATGAACCAAATACCACTTGATTTCGATACACTGCAGAAATATGGTTGCTTTATCGGCTCAGCAGCTGTCATTATTCTTGGGCATCATGACCGAGCGCGCGATAGCGCGCTCAATGTGATGCGCTTTTTTGAACACGAAAGTTGTGGTCAATGTACGCCATGCCGTGTCGGAACTGCAAAAGCAGCGCAATTAATGTCGTATGCTCAGTGGGATCACAACACCTTAAATGATCTCTCGCAAGTAATGGCAGATGCCTCAATTTGTGGGCTGGGACAAGCTGCACCTAATCCGATTCGCTGTGTGCAACAATTCTTTCCGCAAGAGGTCTCTTAATGTCTGCGGCAAATAGCACATCTTCAGTAGTTCCTGCTTTAATTGCCTTTGAACTCAATGGTAAACAAGTAGTTGGACAGGCTGGGCAGACGATCCTAGATATTGCTCTAGCAGAAGGAATAGATATTCCCAGACTTTGCTTCAAAGAAACCTATAGGCCAGACGGTAATTGCCGTGCCTGTGTAGTCGAAGTTGCTGGGGAACGTGTCTTAGCGCCTAGCTGCTGTCGAAACATTAGTCCAGGTATGCAAGTCAATACCCTCAGTGAGCGCGCTCAGACAAGCCAAAAGATGGTCGTTGAATTATTACTGAGCGATATGCCCGATGATGGCTTCAAATGGCATGATGGCCAACAGACATTACCCCATGGCGAGTTATCGATGTGGGCTCAAAAATTGTCGATCCAAGTTCGTCCGGAGCTCAAAGAACTAAAACGGCCAGAAATACCCCCTGACTATTCACATCCGGCAATGGCTGTGAATCTAAACGCCTGTATACAATGCAATCGTTGTGTCAGAGCGTGTCGAGAAGAACAGGTGAACGATGTGATTGGCTACGCAATGCGTGGCTCAGATAGTCAAATTGTTTTTGATATTGACGACTCCATGGGCTCAAGCACGTGTGTTGCTTGTGGCGAATGTGTCCAGGCTTGTCCAACCGGCGCCTTAATGCCAAAGACACATATTGGCAATCAAGTAGTAGATCGACAAGTAGATTCGGTTTGTCCATTTTGTGGCGTGGGCTGCCTACTGACTTATAACATTCAAGATGAAAAAATAATCAGTGTAGATGGTCGGAATGGCCCCGCTAATCAGAGTCGCCTTTGTGTCAAGGGTCGCTTTGGATTTGATTATGTGCATCATCAACAAAGGCTTACTAAACCCTTAGTTCGTATCCCGGGTGTCAAAAAAGATATCAACGATCAAGCCAATCCGGATGACTGGAAAGACGTCTTTAGAGAGGCCTCTTGGGATGAAGTGTTGGATATGATTGGTTCGCAATTTAAATCACTCAAAGACGATTACGGCCATAAAGTACTCGCTGGTTTTGGTTCTGCCAAGGGTAGTAACGAAGAAGCGTATCTTTTTCAAAAACTTGTTCGCGCAGGCTTTGGCAATAACAATGTCGATCACTGTACTCGGCTATGCCATGCGTCCAGTGTCGCGGCTCTCCTAGAAGGCGTAGGATCTGGCGCCGTCAGCAACCAAGTAAAAGACGTTGAAAACGCATCTTTGATTTTTATTATTGGCTCAAACCCAACGAACAATCACCCTGTAGCTGCAACTTGGATTAAAAATGCCGCTCAACGAGGCGCCAAAATTGTCTTGGCAGATCCTCGGAAAACCGATATCAGTAAATATGCCTGGCGCACTTTACAATTTAAGCCAGATACCGATGTGGCATTACTCAATGCCATGCTACATGTGATTATCGAAGAAAATTTAGTTGATCAAAATTTTGTTCAAAACAGAACAACGCACTTTGATGAACTGCAAAAGAATATTCAATCCTATGCGCCAGAAAAAATGGCGCCAATCTGCGGCATTCCCGCAGAATTAATTCGTGAGGTTGCAAGAGCTTTTGCCACGGCAAAATCAGCCATGATTCTGTGGGGGATGGGAGTTAGCCAACATGTTCACGGCACGGATAATGCCAGGTGTTTAATTGCCCTTGCTAATATCACCGGACAAATTGGCAAACCAGGCTCTGGCTTACACCCCCTGCGTGGCCAAAACAATGTTCAAGGGGCAAGTGATGCTGGCTTAATTCCGATGATGTTCCCCAATTATCAACCAGTTACCAATCCCAAAGCACATGATTGGTTTGAAAAGTATTGGCAAACTACTCTAGATAAAGAACCTGGCTATACCGTGGTTGAAATCATGAACAAAATTTTGGCTCCAAATAACGACCCACATAAGATTCGTGGGATGTATATCATGGGCGAAAATCCGGCGATGAGTGATCCGGATTTAAATCATGCCCGGCACGCTCTTGCTAGCCTTGAATGCTTAGTCGTGCAGGATATTTTCATGACAGAGACTGCCTGGCTAGCAGATATTATTCTGCCAGCTAGTGCTTGGCCGGAAAAAACTGGCTCTGTCAGTAATACCGATAGGATGGTTCAACTTGGGAAAAAAGCAATTAATCCTCCAGGTGATGCCAAGCCAGACTTGTGGATTATTCAAGAAATTGCTAAGCGTCTTGGTTTGAATTGGCATTATCAAGGCGCCGAATACGGTGTAGCAGAAGTCTTTGATGAAATGCGTTTAGCGATGCATGAATCGATTGAAGGAATCACTTGGGATCGCTTGGAAAAAGAATCTAGTGTTACCTATCCTTGCTTATCCCCAGAGGATCCAGGCCAACCGATTGTTTTTCTGGAAAAGTTTCCAACTAGCAATGGCCGTATGCAACTTGTGCCAGCAAATATTATTTTGGCCAACGAACAGCCTAATCAAGACTTCCCCTTTATTCTCATTACTGGTAGGCAACTCGAGCATTGGCACACCGGTAGCATGACTCGTAGGGCAACCTTTTTGGATGCCATCGAGCCAATCGCGACGGTCTCAATGCATCAATCGGATATGAAAAAATTAGGTATTAAAGCGCATGACGTCGTAACTATTGCCTCACGCAGAGGAAGTGTCGTGATTCATGTGCGCGGCGATGATGCCACTCCCCCAGGCTCCATTTATATTCCCTTTGCATATCATGAAGCTGCTGCTAACTTGATGACAAATCCAGCTCTTGATCCTGTCGGGAAAATACCAGAATTTAAATATTGTGCAGTTTCAATAACCATCGGTGGCGAATTACAAAAGACAATTGGATATACCAAAAACTCCTCCACAATACATAGTGCTTCCGAGAAATAATTACCCTCAATATTTTGAAGAGGATGTAAGTTTTAATTCCACCAAATAAGCTCTTTGCTTATGATTTAGGGTTAACCCTAAAATACCTATCTTTACCCAAAATCTAATAGGGCATCTAGTCCGATTTTTTCCTGAATCAAGGCTGGCTTTTCAGTCATTACAAAACACCTTTCTTACCCATTTAGCAATGGCCTAGAACCTTTTTGAGGGACTATTAGATAAAAATAATGTTATGATTGTCGTAGGTATTAATGCCTATTTAACATCGTTAATAACTTCCCCATACTTTATCGTTCAGTTATTCAAGCCATTTTGAATCATCTACTCATTAAATAACTCAATTAATAATCAAAGAAAGTCTAAGACATACACATGAATAATGAGATTTCTACAGCCCCAACAATTGATGGTTTTAATCAAGTTATTAATGCCCTAAAACAACATAATTTATTCACTATTTTTGGTTTGGTGGGTATCCCGATCACGGATTTAGCTCGCCAAGCGCAGGCTAAAGGAATTCGATTTATTGGTTTTCGACACGAGCAACATGCTGGTAACGCGGCTGCAATCGCTGGTTACTTGACACAAAAACCCGGTATCTGCTTGACTGTTTCAGCGCCCGGTTTTTTAAATGGTCTAACGGCCCTTGCGAATGCGACTACTAACTGTTTTCCAATGATTTTAATTAGTGGTTCAAGTGAGCGTGAAATCGTTGACTTGCAACAAGGTGACTATGAAGAGATGGACCAGCTAAATGCGGCTAAACCCTATGCAAAAGCCTCCTTTCGGATCAACCATATCGAAGATATTGGTATCGGCTTTGCAAGAGCTATTCGCGCTGCTGTCTCAGGTAGGCCTGGAGGTGTTTACCTCGATCTTCCAGCCAAACTACTCAGTCAAACCATGGATGCCCAAGCAGCGCAAGCATCCCTATTTCATCTCGTGGATCCTGTACCGCGTCAGATTCCAGCCCCAGATGCGATTGATCGTGCCCTAGCTCTGTTGCAACAGGCCAAAAGACCATTAATTATTTTGGGTAAAGGCGCTGCCTATGCCCAAGCTGATTTAGCAATCCGTGAATTGATTGAAAAATCGCATATCCCTTATCTCCCAATGTCCATGGCTAAGGGACTTTTACCGGATACGCATGCGCAGTCCGCATCCGCCGCAAGATCTTATGTACTTGCCGAAGCCGACGTCGTCATGCTCATTGGAGCACGTTTAAATTGGCTACTATCCCACGGCAAAGGAAAAACCTGGGGCACACCTAAACAATTTATTCAAATTGATATCTCACCGTCTGAAATTGATAGTAACGTCGCCATCGCTGCACCAATTATTGGCGATGTCGGCTCCTGTGTAGATGCTCTATTGAAAGGCTTAAAGTCACAAAATCTCTCGCAAAGTCCAGAGTGGGTGCAATCAATCAATGAGAGAAAAGAAAAAAACCTCTCCAAAATGGCGCAAACTCTGACTTTAAATCCCTCGCCAATGAATTTTCATAGCGCACTAGGAGCCATCAAAAATGTTTTAAATAAGCGTCCAGATATCTTAGTTGTGAACGAAGGTGCTAATACCCTTGATTTCGCCAGAAGTATCATCGATATGCATCAGCCTAGAAAGCGTCTGGATTCAGGGACCTGGGGAATTATGGGAATCGGTATGGGCTACGCGATTGGCGCAGCGGTTACAACTGGACTACCAGTGGTCGCTATCGAGGGTGATAGTGCCTTTGGTTTTAGCGGTATGGAAGTGGAAACAATCTGTCGATACGAACTCCCCATCGTTGTTATCATTTTCAATAATAACGGGGTTTACAACGGTACGGATGTTAACCCAACTGGTGGTAAAGATGTTGCGCCAACTGTTTTTGTTAAAGGGGCGCGATACGATAAAATGATGGAAGCATTTGGTGGTATTGGATGTCATGCAACTACCCCTCAAGAACTAACCGAGGGTCTTGAAAAAGCAATTGCATCTGGCAAACCAACATTAATTAATGCGGTCATTGATGAAGCAGCTGGTACTGAAAGTGGTCGATTAACTACTTTAAATCCTAAAACTGCCGCAGCTAAAAAATAATTTTTAACTTTTTTATAACAACGTATTTTTGATAAGGTAAGAAAATGAGTAAACCACTAAATGGCATAAAAATTATTGACTTCACCCATGTGCAAGCAGGCCCAGCCTGCACACAAATGCTCGCTTGGTTTGGGGCTGATGTGATTAAAGTTGAACGACCCGGTTCCGGTGATGTAACTAGAGCACAGTTACGCGATATACCTGATGCGGATGCTTTGTACTTTACGATGCTCAACAGTAATAAGCGTTCACTCACGCTAGATACTAAAAAGCCTGAAGGAAAAATCATTCTAGAAAAAATGATTCGTGAATCCGATGTCATGGTAGAAAATTTTGGTCCAGGCGCCCTAGACCGGATGGGGTTTTCGTGGGAAAGAATCCAAGAACTCAACCCAAAAATGATTCTAGCTTCGGTGAAAGGATTTAGTGAAGGTCACCATTATGAAGATCTCAAGGTGTATGAAAATGTCGCCCAGTGCGCTGGTGGAGCTGCCTCAACGACTGGTTGGTGGGACGGCCCGCCGACTGTCAGCTCTGCCGCTCTAGGTGATAGTAATACGGGTATGCACTTAGCAATTGGTATCCTAACGGCCATTATTGGGCGTCAACAAACCGGCAAAGGTCAAAAAGTTGCAGCCTCCATGCAAGACAGTGTTCTGAATTTGTGCCGCGTCAAAATGCGCGATCAGTTACGTCTAGATAAAGTTGGTTACTTAGAAGAGTATCCACAATACCCGCACGGCACATTTAGTGATGTCGTTCCACGCGGTGGGAATGCTGGTGGTGGTGGTCAACCAGGCTGGGTTCTCAAGTGTAAGGGCTGGGAAACGGATCCAAATGCGTATATTTACTTTACGGTTCAAGGACACGCTTGGGAGCCAATTTGCGATGCGATTGGAAAACCAGAGTGGAAAAACGATCCAAACTATACAACAGCCAAAGCACGCCAACCACACATCATGGATATTTTTGGCACGATTGAAGAATGGCTTAAAGATAAAACCAAGTTTGAGGCAGTTGATATTCTCAGAAAATTTGATATCCCCTGCTCTCCTGTTCTGTCCATGAAAGAACTCTTGCACGATGAATCATTGCGTAAAAGTGGCTCGATCGTCGAAGTTCCACACAAAGGACGTGGTAGCTACTTTACCGTTGGTAGCCCAATCAAGTTCTCCGATTTAAAAGTGGAAATCACCGGTTCGCCTTTACTTGGTGAGCATTCGTCAGAGGTACTATCTGAACTTGGCTATAGCAAAGAAGCCATCACAGATCTTCTGAACGCAAAGGTTATTTAAATCACCCTCCAAAATCATCCAATTGATTTTGAACAAATCATCAAGTCCGCAGGAGATGCAATTGTAGTTGCAGATCCAGCTGGCTTGATTACTTATTGGAACCCAGCTGCAGAACGAATCTTTGGGCACTGTAGCACTGACGTTCTAGGTCAAACCCTCGACATCATTACCCCGACCCAACATCAAAAACGGCATTGGGATGGCTATGCTAAAACGATGCAGTCAGGCCAGACTCGTTATGGTCACAGCGTTCTGAGAGTGCCAGCCCTTCATAAAGACGGTCACACTATTTCTATAGCATTTACTATCACACTACTGCACTCTGACGCGCATGAAATTACTGGTATTGCAGCCCTTATTCGGGACGAAACTGCCCAGTTCATGCAAATAAAAGGTTTAAAACAACGCATCATCGAATTAGAAAAAAACGCTGCAACATAAAAAAAGCTGCAAGTAGTCATAAAGACCTACTTTATATCACTTTTGCCGTTCTTAACTCCACAATGTCTTTTTGTAAATAACCGAGTTCTTGCAGGATTTCATCCGTATGCTCCCCTAATAGTGGCGAGCGCGTTACATCGGTTTTACTATCAGAAAGTTTAATTGGATTACCAACAGTTAAATACTTCCCGCGCACAGGATGATCAACCTCAACAATCGTGCCGGTTGCTCGTAAACTGGGTTCGTCAGCAATTTCTTTCATGGATAAAATGGGGCCGCAGGGTATGTCGTACTGATTGAGAACCGCCACAGCCTCAAATTTAGTCAAGGTCATACTCCACTTTTCGATGCGCTCAAATATTGCCTTCAAATGCGGAAGGCGGGCAGCAGGAGTTGCATATTGGGGATCAGTAATCCAATCTTCTTGTTTAACCACCTTACAGATAGAACTCCATACGGGAGCTTGCGCAATAAAATAAATATACGCATTCGGATCTTTCTCCCACCCTAGACATTTCAAAATACTACCCGGCTGTCCGCCTCCGGAAGAGTTTCCTGCTCTAGGAACAGCGTCGCCAAACTCGGTATTTGGATACTGTGGGTACTCTTCTAAAACATGTGTATTTTCTAGTCGCTGCTGATCACGTAGCTTAACCCGGCATAAGTTCAGGACTGAGTCTTGCATTGCGGCTAAAACCTTCTGCCCCTTGCCAGTCGTTTTTGCTTGATACAGGGCTGTCACAATACCTAAGGCTAAGTGCACGCCCGTACCGCTGTCGCCAATCTGTGCGCCGGTGATTAAAGGCGGCCCATCGTCAAAGCCTGTCGTCGATGCAGCGCCGCCAGCGCATTGTGCGACGTTTTCATAAACCTTGAGATCTTCAAAAGGCCCTGCACCAAAGCCCTTGACAGAGGCTAAGATCATCTTTGGATTTAATTCTTGAATATGCTCCCAAGTAAAACCCATTCGGTCTAAAACTCCAGGGGCAAAGTTTTCTACTAATACGTCACATGATTTAATCAAGGCCCGCAATACATCTTTTCCTTCGGGAGTTTTTGTATTGAGGGTAATGGAGCGCTTGTTATGATTGAGCATCGTAAAGTAAAGGCTATCTGCTTCAGGCATATCTTTGAGCTGGTGCCGCGTAATGTCACCCACGCCAGATTTTTCTACTTTAATCACATCCGCCCCAAACCAGGCGAGTAATTGCGTACAGGTTGGTCCTGACTGCACGTGGGTAAAATCAAGAATCCGAACACCATCTAAAGCTTTACTCATGCAATTTCCTTCACGAACTTTATATTAATTTCTTCGAAACCACCTGAGGGCTTCAGCACTGCTAACCGACAATTATATAAGTAATTGATTTTCGACAATTCTTGTTCTGGTGAGTGTTTTTTTAACATGAATCCGGATTCATTATTAACTCAGCATTTATACCTAGGCATTTATACCTAGGCATTTAAACCTATATGGTAAGAAGTCAAATACGCTAATAATAAAAAGTGTTCCACTTTCCGATGTGGTTTGAATATTAACCCACCAATAAATAGGACTTAAAGGACTTAAACTATGTCGAACAAAATACTTTTTAAAAAATCACTAGTACTGTTATGTGGTTTACTACTTTCTATATCGTGTATGGCATGGGAGCCAAGTAAGCCCGTAGAATTTGTTATCCCTGCCGGTCAAGGTGGTGGTGCAGACCAAATGGCTAGAATGATTCAAGGAATCATTACTAAAAATAATTTGATGAAGCAATCAATTATTCCAGTAAATAAATCTGCTGGCGCAGGTGCGGAAGGCTTCTTAGCAGTAAAAGAAGCAAAAGGTGACCCGCACAAAATCATCATCACCCTCTCCAATCTGTTTACGACCCCTTTAGCAACTGGCGTTCCCTTTAACTGGAAAGAAATGACGCCAGTGGCGATGCTGGCCCTAGATCAGTTTATCCTATGGACAAATACTGACAAGCCCTATAAAAATGCTAAAGAATTTATTCAAGCAGCGAAGACCGCAGGGCCTGGAAAATTCAAAATGGGCGGCACAGGTTCCAAACAAGAAGACCAAATTTTAACCGTGGGACTTGAAAAAGCGACTGGTACTAAATTTACCTATCTGCCATTTAAAGGCGGTGGTGATGTGGCTGTTCAACTCGTCGGGAACCATATTGATTCCACTGTAAATAATCCAATTGAGGCTATTGCACAGTGGCGTGCGGGTAAGTTAAAAGCTTTATGCGTCTTCGATGATACAAGAATGCCTTATAAAGAAAAGGTGACAGATACCCAGTCCTGGAACGATATTCCAACTTGCTCTGAAGCCGGTGTGCCAACGGATTATGTTATGCTGCGCGGGATTTTTATGCCGCCTGGCGTTACCCAAGAACAAGTGAACTTTTATATCGACCTCTTTAAAAAAGTACGTGAAACTGCTGATTGGAAAAAATTCATGGCTGATGGCGCTTTTAACCAAACTTTCATGACAGGTAAAGAATATGTCGCTTGGCTTGAAAAAAATGAGGCTTTACATAAACAACTCATGAGTGAGGCAGGCTTCTTAGCGAAATAATCAGATGACTAAGGATTTGAATGACTAATCAGGTAAAAGAAGACTCTGTCCCTAGTCTTCGTATGGTGGATATTGTTTTTGCAATCATTTGTATCGCATTTAGTATTTTCTTAATGATTGGAAGTGTCAGACTCGGTGCTAAATGGACGCCTGAAGGTCCAGAGTCTGGCTACTTTCCATTCTATATTTTTCTCATGATGCTAATAGCAAGTTCTGTGACCCTCTATGAAGCAATCGTCACTGACAAAAAAAAACCTAGCGAGGACTTCGTTGAAAAGCACGCTTTTCAACAAATACTTTGTATTCTATTTCCAGCAATTGCCTTTTTAATTGGTGTTAGCCTCATTGGAATCTACGTTTCAAGTACGGTCTATATTGCCATTTTTATGATCTGGATTGGAAAATATCCCTACTGGAAAGCAACGCTAGTTGGCCTATCTGTTGGAGTCATCTTATATCTCATGTTTGAAGTCTGGTTCCAAGTCCCACTTCCTCATGGTTCTTGGTTTAATCCACTGTCTTACATTGGCGTTAACTAATTAAAAAATACAGGGGTACATTTTGGATGAAATAAGTGCGTTATTTCATGGGTTTTCGGTAGCTCTTACACCCTTTAATATTTTATTAATGCTTGTTGGTATTTCCCTTGGGGTCATTATTGGGGTCTTACCTGGACTAGGGGGTGCGAACGGCATTGCAATTTTATTACCCCTTACTTTTACGATGCCACCAACCTCGGCAATCATTATGCTCTCCTGCATTTATTGGGGAGCGTTATTTGGAGGTGCAATTACATCCGTGCTATTTAATATTCCAGGGGAGCCTTGGTCTGTTGCGACGACCTTTGATGGGCATCCAATGGCTAGAAATGGCCGCGCTGCAGAAGCTCTGACAACAGCCTTTACATCTTCATTTGTTGGGGCTTTAGTAGCTGTCATTATGATTACCTTCCTAGCGCCAATGGTTGCAAAATTTGCGCTTAAATTTGGCCCACCAGAATTCTTTGCCGTCTATTTTTTAACTTTTTGTAGTTTCGTTGGCATGAATAAGGGCTCGCCATTCAAAGTTATCACCATGATTATGTTTGGTTTTGGTCTTTCAACAATTGGGATGGACGGTGTTACTGGCCAACTTCGTTTAACCTTCGGGTACACTGAATTAATGCGTGGATTTGATTTTTTAATCGCTGTGATTGGCCTTTTTGGTATCGGTGAGATCTTATTAGCCATGGAAGAAGGTCTGGCTTTTAAAGGCTCTGCGGGAAAAATTCGTTACCAAATCGTAATTGACACATGGAAGAAATTACCTCGGTATTGGGCAACATCTCTACGAAGTTGTCTCATTGGTTGTTGGATGGGTATTACCCCAGGTGGAGCAACGCCCGCTTCCTTTATGAGTTATGGACTGGCTAAACGATTTTCGAAAAATGGAGATAATTTTGGCAAAGGAGAAATCGAAGGTATTATCGCCCCAGAAACTGCCGCCCATGCCGCAGGTACTTCAGCACTCTTACCAATGCTCTCTTTGGGTATCCCAGGGTCCCCAACTGCTGCAGTCTTATTGGGTGGACTTTTAATTTGGGGATTACAGCCCGGCCCACTTTTATTTGTGGAAAAACCTGATTTTGTTTGGGGACTGATTGCTAGTATGTATTTGGGTAATGTGGTGGGGCTATTTATGTGTTTGACTTGTGTGCCTCTTTTTGCCTCAATCCTTCGCATTCCTTTTTCGATTATTGCACCCGTCATTATTGTGATTTGTGCTGTTGGTGCCTACACAGTGCACAATGCTTTATTTGATATTTGGCTCATGCTCGGCTTCGGTGTCATGGGCTATATCTTTAAAAAACTGGATTATCCGATGGCCCCTATGGTCTTAGCGCTCGTTTTAGGAAGTCGTGCTGAAGAGTCGTTCCGGCAATCCATGCTCATCTCATCGGGCAGTTTAGAGGTGTTTTTCTCGACGCCACTAGTTGCTGGCATTACTTCCTTAGGAATCCTACTTCTTTTTTGGCCACTCATTACCAAGACTCTTGCAGCCTTTAAATCAACCAAAAGTTAATAGCTAGGGCGTCAAACTTCTAATGCAGTTTGACGTGTGGCTCTGTACGTCTAGTAATCATGCGAACAAGGGTATATAAAACGACTTTTACCCAACCATGTAGTGCTAATTCGTGCAATTTATAAAGCGAAATATACATCATCTTGGCGAAGAAACCTTCGATAAATAGACTTCCACCCAGAAGACCTCCCATCATATTTCCTACAGTACTATATTTTCCAAGGGAAACTAAGGAACCAAAATCGCGATATTGATACTTACGCAGTGGCTTATTAGCTAAACGTAACTGAATCTGCGCATACATATGCTCAGCCTGCTGATGAGCAGCCTGCGCCCTAGGAGGGACAGTACGTCCGGTGTGATTCCTATCACCTGGCCAGGGACATGCAGAGCAATCCCCAAAAGCAAAGATGTTCTCATCAGCCGTTGTTTGAAGACTTTGATGGACTACTAATTGATTGATGTGATTCGTTTCTAGGCCACTCATATCTTTTAAAAAATCAGGTGCTTTAACGCCAGCAGCCCAAACTACTAATTCAGCATCTAACTCTCGACCATCTTTTAAACGTATGCCATTAGGTAATACAGCTTCAACCTTTGCATCTGTATAAACATCAACTCCTAGCCGAACTAAAAATTCTAAAGTATTATTGGATAAACGAGCCGGTAAAGCATTTAAAATTCGAGGGCCCGCTTCAATTACACTCACTTTCATATCTTTATTAGGATCGACTCGGTCAAGTCCATAAGCAACAACCTCTCTGGTCGTACGGTATATCTCGGCAGCTAACTCGACACCTGTTGCACCGCCGCCAATAATCGCCACCTTTAGTTGCCCAGGCCGCAGAGGGCCTTGTTGCGAGTGCGCTCGAACACAGGCGTTGAGCATGCTGTTATGAAAATATTCAGCATCTCTTGAAGATTCTAACTTTAAAGCATATTCAGCAACGCCAGGAGTTCCAAAGTCATTACTTAAACTCCCAATAGCAATCACTAACGTGTCATAGGAAAAACTCCTCTGGGGAATCACTTCATTACCAGCATCATCGACATAAGGAGCAAGTAAAAGAACTTTTTGGTCTCGATCAATACCAGTCATCTCTCCAATTCGGAAATGAAAATGGTGCCAGTGCGCCTGCGCCATATACCCTAATTCATGATCGGATAAGTCCATACTACCTGCTGCTATTTCGTGTAACTTTGGCTTCCAAATATGGGTACGATTTTTATCTACTAAAGTAATGTGGGCACTACCCTTCTTACCCAAAGTGTCCCCTAACCGAGTGGCTAACTCTAACCCGCCAGCGCCGCCGCCAACGATAACTATACGATGCACCGCTTTTACAACAGTCATTGTAGATAACTATGATTGATTAACATATTAGAAGGCCCAATGGTAAGGATGACTTCATATTACCCCTTTTAGATAAAAAATCTACCTTGCTTTTATAAAATTTCGTAGATTCAAACACGAAGTGCAACACGGTTTAAGGACTGCATAAATACTT
>Ga0209552_1000355_pt1 | contig 14704 bp, 14 predicted proteins | sample LauGreFaBDMM15SD_2_FD_188214 | JGI IMG/M metagenome (GOLD analysis project Ga0209552, IMG submission 188214) | Freshwater lake microbial communities from Lake Michigan, USA - Fa13.BD.MM15.SD (SPAdes) (version 2) | ecosystem: Environmental > Aquatic > Freshwater > Lake | place: Lake Michigan, USA... | reverse complement strand
CTTTAAAGGGTGCGTTTCCATTTTGCAAATATTCACCATAAACTTCAAATGGATTCGCTCCTTCTATTATTAAAGGTTCTATGGCAGATTGATTATTGTCATTACAAGCTAGTTTAAACAAAGTGTTAAGACTCATTTATATATGATTTTTTTTTAATCTCTATAATGTTTTTAAATCATTTTTTATGAATAATTTCACCGTCGGTTGGTGCCATATCGTATAAAAATCCACATTTTTTTCCCGGATCTTTAATAAAAAATTGAATTTTATTTTTTAAAGCCTTGTTTGAAAAAAAAAAATAATGAATTATTTTCTCGTCTTGTTTTTTGGATTTTGCTTGGGGGCACCAACGAGGGCTTTTATTTCGAATTCCCCTCTTGGTAAAACCGTTCAAATACTCGTTCAAAAAGGCATTTTAGCCGCCGATGAATCTTCCATGACGATTGGCAAACGCTTTGAACCGTTTTCTCTACCCAATACTAAAGAAAATCGTGATCGCTACCGACGTTTATTATTTTCTACGCCCGATCTCGAAAAATACATTTCAGGTGCGATCCTCCATCAAGAAACCCTTGAAAATAAAAATTTGGTAGATTTGCTCCTTGAAAAAAATATCATTCCCGGTATCAAGCTCGATACAGGATTACGACCCTTGGACGGGACTCTAGGAGAAACCTGGAGCACGGGTCTTGACACGCTGTCGGATCGTGCCAAGAGGAGCTATCAATTGGGGGCTAGGTTTGCCAAGTGGAGGGCCGTCTTTAAGATTGATGAAATTCAAGGGCTCCCTTCCTCCCTCGCAATTCGTGAAAACGCGTGGGGGCTCGCTCGATATGCCCGTATCTGTCAACAAGAAGGACTGGTTCCGATTGTAGAGCCCGATATTCTTATGGACGGCGATCACTCGATCGAAACCACAGCTCGTATCCAGGAATTCGTGCTACGATCGGTGTACGACGCCCTCTATCAAAATGGGGTATTTTTGGAAGGCACGCTACTCAAACCCTCCATGACAACTCCTGGAATTCAACGTAGAGAATCTCCCGAAAAAATCGCGGCCATGACACTGGAAACCCTAAAACGATCGGTCCCTCTGGGTGTTCCAGGAATCATGTTTTTATCTGGAGGCTTGTCGGAACAAGACGCGACGATCCAGCTCAACGCCCTGAATCAAATAAAACCTCCAGGCACGTGGAAACTGTCCTTTTCGTATGGTCGCGCACTTCAACATTCTTGTCTACAAACCTGGGCGGGTCGCAATCAGAATATTGAGGATGCCCAACAAATTCTTTTCGAAAGAGCCCAAGCAAATTTTGAAGCGTCCAGAGGATTATACAAGGAATCGAATTACCCCATTTCGAAAGAGCCCTTGTTTATTACTCGTTATCAATACTAGTTGTCGGTGCTAGTTTTTTATTTGTGGATTATACAAATAAAAATCATTTCATCAGTAAAAGATATTTTTCATCCAACGCTACAAAATTAAAAAAAGGAATCAAGGGTTGATAAAATTTCTTGTAATCTTTGATTTTATATTCATCTCCATTCAACAAGTGATACATAGCCACTGGAAAATTAGAAAAGTCAATTCGGCCCGTTTCGGCGGTTTCCATAAAATCTTGGCTGAGATCCAACATGTCGACTACTTTTCCAGGAGCCACCTGTATATTTTGACGAGAGTCTACTTTCATCGTGGTGGTAAGTAGTGTTTTAATATAGTTGAATTTGTGAAAAAATACTAGAGGAAAATAAAAGGCGATATAGTCCAATTTGACAAGCAACATACTATCCTTGGGTTGGATATAAAGAGGTGTGTCCGACATTTGATAATAAGAACTCGAATGGGTTACATAGATTTGAATCATTTTTTTTTAAATGATGAAAGCGCAAGTTTTTAGATTGCAAAAAAAAAAACTTTAATAAAAAAATGATTGTCATTCCGACTCCAAGTCCTTTCGTACCCTCTCCCAAATCATCCTCCCCAGCTCAAAAACTCTGTCCCCTAGTCACGCCCAAGGAAGTGTTGGGGAAAGGCAGTTTTGGTATCGTTTTTGGTCCTTTTTCTGCCGTGAAAATGCGGCAATTATTGACCCAGTTTTATGGATGTCAAGAGTGTGTACAAAGTCTAGAATCCGTCACGGGAATCTCCAAGAAAACCCTCTCCACCATCCTACCCGAAAGCGACAGTTATGTATTGAAAGTCATGTTTAGCAAATCTCTTCACCATAATCTTGAATTACTCGATAAAAAATTACAGTGCTTTCCTCTTTCCATGAAACGACTTTTTATTACTCCCTTGATTGTGGGAAAATTTTCGTTTGGACATTATGAAATTCAACGATACGGAGGCGTGGATTTCTTCAAGGTGCTCCAAGATAAAACACAACCATGGGGTACGAGGGACAAGCTGTGTAAAGCCATCCACTCCCTATGTACTCTGACGGAAAGTTGTTTCCTGTTGATTGAGCACGCCCATCTTTTGATCACCGATGTCAAGCCAGAGAATATGGTGTATAATGAAAAGACGGGGGAAATATCGTTGATTGATTTGGAATATATCACTATCGATCCACAAAAATCTCCGAAACAACACTTGGTATATTCGCTTGCCCCGCACTTGGAACCGATTCAATTTTTTAATCCCAATCTTTTTCCCGACAAATTTAATCGAAAACTATTGATTCAGAAATACATCAAGATGGGTGGAAAATCGAATCAAAAATATATTGTCAAAGAAAAGGTCAGTTTCGACGAATTAAAAAAAATCGCCCAATTTTACATTCTTTGGGTAATGGTGACCAATGCTTATCTTATTATTGATAGCAAGTATAAAAACCAACCCGTGTTGGTGGAGAAAGCAATCAATTTGTGGAAAAAACTCAATAATGGACCACGCTGGCGCGCCGATTTTATGGATTTGTTGGACGATATGAAAAAATTGGGGGAAACTCGTTTTCAAGTCAAAGCCCTCCAATAAAAAACGCCGTATCAATCATTTGTAGATTATTGAGTCGGGGGTCCACTCGTGTCTGATAGTTTTTGGTAAGATCCCCGCTCGAAACCCCATCATCATCGATACACTCGGTCAAGGGGGATCCTGAAATCTCCAAGTGGATTCCTCCAGGGATGACTCCGACGCTGCGACACACCTCGAAAAATTTTTGAATCTCTGTGAGCATGGTTTCCATATAACGTGTCTTGATCCCATTGACGCTACGTGTATTGGCGTGGCATGGATCACACAAGAGAATAAAATGGTGTTGTTTTTCCTGGAGTTTTCGCAAAAGTTTGGGAAGAGCTTCCTCGATCTTGTCCGCACCCATCCTCGAAATCAACATAATCTTGTCCTTTTCATTATGGGGGTTAAGCTGCTCCAGGATTTCGGAAACTGTTTCCGCATTTGCAGACGCGCCTACTTTGATCCCAATCGGGTTGTCGATCCCTCGTAAATACTCGATATGGGCATCGCTCTCACGGGTACGTTCTCCAAGCCAAACCGTGTGGGCCGCGCAATTATACCATAGCCCTGATCGGGATTCACGACGGGTAAGGGCCTCCTCGTAGTGAAGGAGAAGGGCTTCATGGGAAACAAAAAACTCGGGTTCACGGGCATCAAAATTCCCTCCCGCATTTTCCAAAAAACGAACCGTACGACGAATCCTTGTCAAAAAATCCGTATAGCGTCGGGAATTTTCGACCGGCACGATCCACTCGTTGATTTTGGCCAAATCAAGATCCCCGCTCTTGGCAAAACTACGCAGGGCGTTGAGGCCCGTCGCGCTATTGAGGTAGGCGGTCTGGAGTCGCTCGGGGTCCAAGATTCGATCCTTGAAATCGTGCATAATGTCGCCACGATAGGTAATGGTTTTATTGTCCTTTTCAAAATATTCGCTACGGGGTTTGGCGTACTGACCCGCGATCCTCCCAATTCGTACCACCTTTTTCTCCAAACAATAGCTCATAATGAGAGAAGACTGGACCATGACGGTAAAAAGTCGCTTGATCTCATGGACATCGTGTCCCTCAAAGGTTTCGGCGCAAGGACCGGCTTGGAATAAAAACGCCTTGCCCTCATTCACTTCGGAGAGTGTTTTTCGAAGAGAGCGAATCTCACCCCCAAAGACAAGAGGAGGTGACGCACGGATCCTAGATTTTACTTCCTCGAGTTTGACGGCGTCTGGATATTCGGGAATCTGGAGACTGGGATATTGTTTCCAAGAATCAGGAGACCAACGAGGGGCGACCCCCGCAAACGCAAGAAATTTCCACTTCATTATTTTTTACCCAAGGTGTGAAATTACCAATGGGAATCAATTTTTTTGTTTTGCTGCTTGACCTACCCTGCGAGAAAGCCCCACGTCCAAGACAATTAAAAACAATAGAGAAAATATAAACCCGATAAAAAATCCATGGAGCATCGTGGTCCCCATACACTTGTAGACCTGAAACCACTTATTGGAATCCTCTGGCGTCGACATATTTTCTAGCATGTACGCGCATTTCGGGATCATAAAATACAAGATGATGGGCACCAACAAGAAAATCAACAGGGCGTCGGAAATACGATAATAAAAGAGGCGATTCGACATCAACAGGTAACAAATCGCCAACACCGCAGCGCAAATCATACCTCCAGAAAAGATCCACATCCTCTGATGTACGATTTTTTCATAGAGAGTAGTTTGCTCTGCGGTCAATTCTTTTTTATAGGCCTGGATCTGATTGTGGCAAGGGATAGTGGTTAGATAAGAAGTAATAATTCCTATAGAGATACAAAGTGGTAAATTAAAGTATTTCATTATTTTTTTATTGTAGAGGAATAAAAAATTTTTTTTAGAAGCGCTCTAAAATTTACCTCCGATATTGGAGGAATAATGGGCAGATTCGATGCCGAAATTAGCGGGAAGCATTTTATTGGCCTTTTTGCCCTTGGGGTATTTCACCTTTTTGGTACCTGGTAACAGGATATGGTTTTGAAACAGGAGCGCGTCGAGCTCATTATCATTATGGATAGCGCTTTTTACATGTTCCTGCGTGATTATTTTCTTACGATCGTCGTGACACACGTTCCCCGCGAGTTCAAGGATCTCCGCAGCAATGTATTCGAGCACGGCGGCCAAGTACACACCCGAGGTTCCACCGATTCTGGTCTCTTTGCCCTGGGCGTGTTTTTCAATCAGGTTCTCCGATCGAGCGACCGAAAACTGAAGACCCGCACGCGCTGATTTGGAGCCAGGGGTTTTAGATGACGCGTATTTGGTCACCGCCTTGGTCCCTTGCGAGATAGCGTGTTTTGTGAGTTCTCCAGGAATCACCAGTCTCACCGAGGTTTGGATCTCACGAGAGCTAATGGTTTTCTTTTCATCGGCGTGGCTAGCAAGATCTTTGTAGTGAATCGGGTGGATAAGACGATTGGACTCTTCGACAATCGCGTCTCCAATCTTGTTGACAATAAAGTTGAGAAGATCGACGGTACTCTGACTAATCATCGTATCGGGATGGACTTGTTTCAAAACTTTTTTAATATAGAGTGTAAAGTTTTCCATTTTTTATTTAATTATTTTATTATTTTATTATTTTTTTTTTTCAATTATAAAAAAATAATGGGCTACGACGCTATTCAAGACATTAAAAAACCCCAGATTGCTCGTCTTATCGAGCGTGTTGGAATCAAGAGAATGAGCGGTCTAATCTATGAAGAAAGCCGTGGAATTCTCCTCGCATTTTTGGAATATTTTTTGAAAAAAGTAATCGTCTACACTGACTATTACAGGAAAAAAACGGTTTCGGTTGACCATGTGATGATGGCCATGAAATCCTCCCTCTATCTCATCAAGAAAAACATCCCCACCTGTTCCCCCAAAGACTACAAAGCCACCACTTGTCTTATTTTCCAAAAGGCACCCTTCCAAAGACTAATTCGAGAAATCGCCAACAGCTATAAAAAAGACCTGGCATTCGAACAAGAAGCCCTACAACTCATCCAATACTACGCTGAAATCTACATGACCAATGTATACACTGAAGCCCGCTACATACTCATGGCCGCCAAAAGGGAGACGTTGGAGCCTCGTGATCTACAGACGGCGAGAGCCATTACCGGAACCGGTAGATCTATTATGTAGTCCTAAAAGCGGAAACGGGTCTCCACCTATAACCTCTAAACAACAACCCTCCCCCACTATCCCCTCGCGATCTTCCCTGAGCCCTGACTGGCGCTTCCGCTGCCCCCATCGCTTCAGAAGCTACTCTATCGCCAGACTCGACAACCTCGGCCACATCGCCAAACTGAAATCTGTCCAAGGCATCGGTAGCCTTCTTCAGCGAACGCTGGGCATCTTTGAGTTGATTGACAAAGCCCTGGACGTAGAGAGAACGCTCCGACACGTGTGACATGAGGTGCTCGCCCATCGTATTGTAAGCGAAAGGAAGAGCACAGACTTCACAGGGAACTCTACGCAAAGGGCAAACTCCCTCGTGAGCCGCAACGGTCCGATTGGGGTAGATCTTGTGACAGTGATTACAAAACTGGGAGTGGTGGACATCGGATATGTGGGCGTTCATCGCGTCGACGTGCTTCCACTCCGAACAGCATGGGCACTGCTTGTGGTAGCGACAATTATGATAGTGCTCGGGGGCGTTAACAACCTTGTGGAAAGCCCCGCAATCACACCTGGTCATCCTCTGCACGCACGCGTTTTGAAGGTGGCGGTCGAGCTCGCCCTGGTTTCCCTTGAAGGCGCAGCCAGCGTCCGAGTGGAAGCAGGGGTAGTCTTTCCTCTTGAGGAGGGACATGAGCATTTTATCTTTCTCGTAGGCGGTCTTGGCGTTGAGGGCGCGGGGATCACAGGTAGTTGGGCAGAACAGGCACTTGATAGAGTAGGGGCGCTGATTTGGGGGATACGTGTTGAGGTGGAGTAACCTTCTCGCGCACGTCACGCAAACCCGTTTGACGTCGTAGCAGGATTGGCACCCAAATGCCTTGAGCTTAACCGGGACGCGAACATCTTCCATGCAGATGGAGCACTCTACCTCAGGTCCCATATCCTCAGCTGGAGGTTTGGCCGATTCAAGAGCTATCTGATGCGCGGGAGACGTTGTTCCGGTAGCCGCGGTGGATTGCGACCAGATGGACGAGATGGAGGAAGGAGGAGCAGAGGCCATTCTTTCCTGTTGTTGGTTTTGGGTTGGGTTGTTGGTTCTGTGTTGAAATTAAGGGAACGGGAATAAAGTTAGACATTGTCAAAAATTTTCATTCACAAAAGGTGACTGAAAAAACAATATCAATTTTACCCAAAATTTTATTTATTATCATCAGTTTTTGGCCAAATTGGCTAGAGCAGATCAAACTCGGAAATAATTTCTTGGATGGCTTCGATTTGTGTAGAAGTAAGTACCGATTCCTTTAAAACTCTTCCCTTGTACTGGAATTTTCCACCCGAATCTTTTTCAAAATTCATAAAATCTACCCTGGCGCTATTAGGATCTTTAGAAGCCTGTGCGGTTAATTTCACAAAATCGCTATGACCTTTAAATTGAGAGGCCAAGTATCCATTGGAAGTTTTAAGAAATAACGGGTACAACTGGATCGTAGGAAACTTTGTCTTGAATCGATCCAAGTGATAGAAATAAATCTCCAAAAGTTTGCTCCCTTTCGCATGCGTACACGCGCTCGAATCGCCCAAAATGCTTTGTAGTGTGGATGAATTCTTGTTTTTTAGTCCCCAAATGAGGTCTTGATCTTTTTTGGGTAATCCCTCGATATATTTTGTAAAGTATGCAATAGCGTTGGTCGATATATTGAATCCACTCTGAGCCCAGGACGAAGGTTCATCGTTCATCAAAATAAATCCAAGCTTGCCAATGGTTTCTATGGCCGCCCAAATATCCATGGTTTTTAAAACCTGTTGCTGTTGCTGAACCGCCTTGGTTAGCATATCTAACCACGCCCTACGAGAATCTTTATCGGCTCTCCATACAATATTGTCTCGATCGAAATCATAATCCCAGATCTTGGTTTTATTGGTAGGATCATTGGGTTCAATATTCTTCCCTTTGGTAGACGTCATATAGTCCAAAAGCTCGTTGATATTATGACAATAGTTGTAGGAAGTAATGTACAGTTGTTTGGGATTAATTTCGGCAACATCCGTCATTTGGATTAGGGTCGAATCATTCTTACAACGTTTCAACTGATTAATCAGAGCATCTACCCACTCTGATTTTTTATTGAATTTATCATAATTCACATGTTTCAAAATATTTTGGATCTCCGCAATGGTTAATGTTTTGGATAGATTCGCCTTGAGAACCTGATAACGGGTTTTCATCTGAGAGCACACTACCTCACGAGCTTGCGGTTGATTTTGAATCGATACCTTGCATCGTCTCGATATATCTGTTTGTAGTTTTTTAGTATTATTTGTCGTACAATCTTGCTGGGTAATTAAATCTTGCTTGGTCGGCGCGGTCCCTTGGATTTTTTCTTGTTTTTTTTTTCCCGCAGCGGGTTTGGTTTTTGCTTTGCGTGGCATTTTTTTTATAAACGATATAAAAAAATTTCTAGAAAAGAATATCCTACAGGCCCGTTGACGGTTTTAGGCGGGTGCACCCCCACCAGATTGACACCTGCCTGAGACGCACTCATATCCAGGAGCAGTACATTGTGTGTTAGAATTACACTTTGTATAACATGTACCCTTGACACATTGTTCTTCCGAAGTACAGTTACAATTTGAATCTTGAACCCATAGATTGACAAAAATAGAATTTTGTCCTCCTTGTTTAAATGAAATATTCTTGAGTTGAGCCGTTAGATTGATACGGAGATCAAACGTTGCTTTATCATCCTCAAACGAATAATCAAAAGACGCGAGTGGGGTCGATTTGGTGTACGGAGCCGTAAACGCGTCCGAGAGCGGAATATTCACATTATTGACAATGATAAAACCCTGAAGAGGCTCTTTTGTACCACTCCCATCCAACGCGAGGAAATTCAAATCTTTGAGCAGGGTATTATCCACATTATTGGGTATATAACAATTGGGATCAAATTGGTATCGGGTGGTAAAAATAGGAACCTTGACATAACCCCCATAGGTTAAATTCCAGATTCTGTTCCCTACCGATGAGTTGGTAATGTTGATATTATTATAGCGTATCAAACCAATATCCTCATTGGAAGGACTATAGGAATACGTATAATTAATCAGCGAGTAGACGTCATTGATACACGCTCTCGTTGTGGAGTTGGAAGACGATGAGAACGTATGTAGGTTGAAACTATTGATAGGCGGAATACATCCGTTGACATACGTGTTAAGAAAGGACATTTTTTGCTTTTGCTTGTCTACTCTATAGTGAAAAAAAAAAAAAAAGTCTTTTCTATACACGTTTGATCACTTTCACCACCTTACGTGACTCGGAACGTTGCTTTGGAAGATGATTGGTTTTTTTTCCATTTTTATAAAATCGAAAAACAAAAATAATTACGCCAGGGCTTCTACTTTTGGGTAAGTATCTTTCATGATACGCTTGCAGACATCGGGAAGATTGGGTTGGTTCTTGTCCTTGAGCGCTGCCTGTTTGAGAGGGTGGTTGTTGACAAAAACAAGACGGCATACCAAGAATGGCGCCGTATTATCGTCATGAAAGAGCAAGAGGGGAACATCTCCTTTATATCCAGCCTTGACGGCTTCTTTCTTGGAATAGGCCAACCAAAACGTGTATTTCTTGGTAAGATCATAAAACGTAATCGCGGAATCCGTTGCCGTCGTCTGAAGATTACACGCCATGAAACCAAAAAATCTTAGAGAGCTCGATCTTCCAATGTTATCGGGAAGGGTACCCGTGATCCTAAATACTCTAGATTGAAAAGGAAAGGAAGCCAAGTACACCGAATCGGGGTTCGGAAAAAGCTGAGCGAGACGAGCAAAAGGGGGCATAAAAAACTGGTGATCTTTTAATTTAGGGCCCGGAGGGAGTGATCGTTTGGAAAGAAATCCATAAAATTCAGCCTCTAGGTCGTCCGTATTCTTTTTTATTTGGACCTGGGATAGTTTTTTAACTTCTTTGCCATTGATGGTCATTTTGGGAACCAGAGCCGTTTGAATCTTTTGAGCCCCCACTGGGTCAAGATACATTCTCACAATCACGCAATAATAAAAGGTACTAGGAGGCGCCTTTAACTTGTATGAAAAATTTTTATCGAGTTGTGTATCATTAATCGCCGAATGAGGCATACCATAGGTATCATACACTACAATACTATAGTACAAAACATGATCTTGAGGAACGGTACCCGTCAATACAACTTCATCCGTAGCCTTGAAAGAAGCAACAAAATATTGGACTGAAAAATCGGGCAACGCGATATTAAAATATCGAGGCGCTTTTGCCATCATACAAATACCATCTCCAACATAGTCTCCATACATTTTTGAAAAAAAGATTCGGGAACGAAGCTTGGTGAAAAACATTTTTATTGAATATAGAATTTTTTTATTTGAATATATAATTTTTTTTTTATTTGTTGATAAATCTTCGCAAATGGTGAAAGCCCTTTTCGTCTGGATGAAAAAGACGGAATCCCTTTTCCTTGTCGGGATGGAAAACCATCACCTTGGCGTTTTTATGTTCTACTCGAAAACCCCGCTTTGTGGCTTCCTTGAGCATCCTGTCAAAGTTTTTGAAATTGTGCATGTGCTGGATACGAAATGAAAAATGTTAGTATAATGGGCAATAATATTCAACCACTATTTTCTATAAAAAAAATCTTTAAAAAATCAATTTTTGTGACTAGCCGTCCAAGGTGTATTTTTCCGAATCTGTCAATCCACAAACCACCAACGCTAGTGTATTATAAGAACGTGACCAATCTAGTTTTATGTCTTCTGGTTTTTTACTTGTAGGAATTCCTTCTACATACTCCTCCCAGTTGGTAAACTTGTCTATATCCATATAAGATTGTACAGGAAATCGTGACTCCTTGAAGTGTTTGTAAAAGTCGGGGAGCGCGTGGATCGTATCGATACCATATATTTTTTGGTATTTTTCAAGGAGCTCGATTAGTTGTTGGTAAACGGTTGGTGGAGGTTCAGGAGGCCCTTGTAAATCTTGGGATTGTTCTACACTAGAGGTAGGTGGCGGAGGCGCTTGTTCGTCCAAAATGGTAAAACGGACACGGGTTGGACTCACAAACTCACAAATCGAGCACTCGATCCACTTTTGATGTAGCGAATCCCATCGTCCGTCCACAAAAATTGTCTTGTTGGTATCAATCGTCTTGGCATCCAAAAGCTTCTTGTGGCGGAGATTCTTGGCCAAGAAACAATTGGTATTCCAGTTGAGAATGTCCTGGAGGATACGATTCCTTAAAAATCCCAAATCTTTTTTCAGATACACCTTGTAGAGTTTGGCCTGTCTAGAAAACACATTCACCAGATAGATATTAAAAAACGCCTTGACCGACATGATTCCGTACAACGTTGCCTGGAGGAGCGCATTGGTTTTCCAATCTCCAGACCTCGAAGCCTTGATTTCGTAAATGTCCATCGTGTCACCTTGGGCGCCTTTCCCAGGAATCCTCGCGGCGTCCATGATCCCCGTGAGAAGTGGCATCTTGATATTCACTTGAGTTTTGAGGTTTCCAGGCGGGACAGGGATTTTTTTTATATAGGGTAGCAAAGAGACCCACTGTTGGTACAGAATCTTGTTTTTTTCCTTGTTGGCGGCGATCCAAATTTTTTGGTGCGCAAAGAGATGAAGCTGTGCGTACAAAAAACTCCCCGTAAAGCGGATGGATTCGTTGGGAATTTTTGGATATTTTTTTATAAATCCATTATACATCTTGGAACACTTTCGGATACGCGCTACATGTTCCGCAAAAACCCCGTGATGTTGAATCTCTCCAAAACCAGCGCTGGGAAACTTGTGGCTCCACAAGCTCAAAATCAGACACTCAAATAAAAGACCTGTGAGCGCGCACTCTTCTTCGGTTCGTACACATCCCACCTTGTTGGCAGCGAGTTCATAGTTGGCATCATTTCTCGAGTAGCGCAGCAAGAGCTGTCGGGTTTCAAAGCTAAGAATACTTTGCTTGAGGATTTCCGTCACCGAGTGTTCTTTTTGTAGCATGTCTATTTTGTCCGATGGATCATAGTCAAACGTCTGACACTCCTTATTGCCCTCGACGGTTTTTTTTTTGGGTTTGGGGTTTTCACAAGGGAGAGGGCATCGTGAGAAACATTGGAGAACCTTGCTAAAACGATCCGTATAATTGGGAACATAAAAAGTAACCTCTTCCTTACAACGCGATAGGGCAACTGTGAGTAGATTCATCACCAGATCATTGGAAAAGTTGGCAAAGGCGAGCTCAAGTGGAAACGTAAGGACACAAATGACATGTTTTCTCTCCAGACCCTTGGAAGAATTCGCCGTGCTGAGAAAAAGTCGATCGTCCAACATTCTCTTGTGATTGGGATTCACTTGGACGCCGTGGGTCTCCAAAAACTTTCGGAATCTCGCAATGTCTCCCAAGCTTCCACGCACGGTGACCGCGCTGCTAAAAGTGAGCAGCATCGTGTCTTTGTGGGGTAACTCTTGGAGAGCCTCTAAAACTTTTTGATAGACACCGTGATAGCTTTGAAACTGGACCCAACGGATCACGGGATTTTTTTGGAGGGTAGAACTACTCTCCCATTTTTGAATGGTAGTGGAAAACTCGGGATAGTATTGGGCAAGCGCGACCTTCATTTCGTCAAGGATAGTGGAAGGCACTCGTGGTGTATCCAGCATACGAAAAACTCTTGTAGACGGCGTCGACTTTCGATTCAACAAAAACCATAACAGGCTCTCACGTGGCTCCTTCTGGATAGATTGAAACACATCGCCTACAAACATGAATCGGGCACGTGGAAAGTAGTGCTTGAGAAAACCATAGCAATTTTTTTCAAGGTCCTGCGTCTCATCAACAAACACGTATTCAATGGACTCATCCTGAGGAAGTCGATCCATATTTTCACGCACAAATCGCCTCTTGGCGTCAAAATTGAGAAGCTTGAGATCGGAGTATCCGAGTAGCGCGCAACAGTGATAGATGAGCGAATCATAGGTGCTGACCTTGAATTTACCCAATGGTCTTGTTTTCTTGCGGAGCTCGTTTCGGATTCCAATATTAAAGGCACACACAAATATTTTTGGTATTTTTTCGTGGTCGTAGAGGCATAGAATAAATATAATGGCGAGCATCATGGTGGTTTTTCCACCACCAAAAATAGCCTGGATGATAATCTCGTCGGTGGGCGTTTCGGAAAAAAACAAGCGCAGCACCTTTTTCTGCTCGTCACGCCAAGGAAGCCGCCACGCCCATCCCAAACGATGTAAAAAATCCTGGGTTTCGGCTTTGGTCTTGAAAGAAGCACGCATGGAACGCTTCTTGAGCTCTTTTTCTATTTCTGTCTTGGTCTTGTTGCGAGGCCTAAGCCACTCGGGATAGGAAAGCATGGGTCTGTATTTTTTTATAAAGACGGGAATGGGTTATAAAAAATAATGACAAGAAAGACAAGTGTGTTTTTAAATTTTTTACATAAAATGGTAATTATCATCAGTTTTTTGAAAATAATCTTGCGAATCTTGAGTAAAAAAAGTTATCAGCCCCGATTCAAAAATAACAACCATTCTCGACCATTTGATAGTTTTTTGGTCGTTTATCTTCGGGTACTTGTACCCAATATTCATTATATATATTATAATGATCCCATCGCCTACCTTTGATACAAAAAAACAGTTGTAAATGACCACCTACATAGATGGATGACTTGTTTAGTGTTGTAAAAATATAGTCACAAATGGGTAACCCATAACTACCGCAGGATACGAGGGCGTAATCAAACTGTGACGCGACAGCCTCAACATCTTTTTTAAGCTCTGAAAGAGTTTCCAAATAGGAAGAGTGAGGTGTTAAATTCCCATTGCTTATATAGGATTTCACAAATGTCAATTGAATACCAGTATCTTGGTAGGTAATGGATTTATCATGGGCTTTGAAAATATTATTACTAAACCATTGTTCTTTCATTGTATCGGTATGGGAGGATATAATTAATATCCGTTGGTTTTGAAAATACTCATACCAAGTTTTATCATAAAATGGATAAGATGTAATAATCTTTTCATTTAATTTGGTAAGATATAGTTCAGGTAAAAAATTAATATTCCATATCTTGATACAAGTCGCATTTTTTATGGCACACAAGGAAAGCCGACAAAATTGTTTGACAATTTCAATATCAGTCACTGGATATACACCAGCTTGCTCGTGGAGAAATTTTAATTTATTATTAAATAAGGAATCATTTCTATTTTCAAGATTATCGGTCGCGAACCAAAATGGAAATACAGTATCTGTTCCAGTATATCCAAGTCTACAAATCATATATTTTTGGGTATGATTCAGTAATTTCAAATCAAAAAATTTACATTGATATAAAATTTCAATATGATTTCTTTTTTTTTTATTACTCGTATTCCAATTCATTATTGAACTCATTCCCTTATTTCTGGATAGTTTATCGATATTTTCCAAATAATCTTTTTCATTTACATAATATTCATTTTCCAAATCATAATCATCATTCTCATTTAATTCATTAAAATTATTAATCAAATATTCAAAAAATTCTTTCATCAGCCGGGGATTATATA
>Ga0209552_1000353_pt1 | contig 14717 bp, 15 predicted proteins | sample LauGreFaBDMM15SD_2_FD_188214 | JGI IMG/M metagenome (GOLD analysis project Ga0209552, IMG submission 188214) | Freshwater lake microbial communities from Lake Michigan, USA - Fa13.BD.MM15.SD (SPAdes) (version 2) | ecosystem: Environmental > Aquatic > Freshwater > Lake | place: Lake Michigan, USA... | reverse complement strand
GACGGATGCCAAAGCGGACTTGGACGCACTGGCCGCCAGTCTGGCTGAAGGCAAAGTACGCCTGCCGGGTTTGCAGGCCGAGATCGAGCGCCTGCAGCAAGCGATTGCTGCCATGGGTGCGGTCAACCTCGCCGCCCCCGAAGAATTGGCTGTGGCCGGTGAGCGCAAAACCTTTCTGGACGCGCAGAGCGCCGATTTGCAAGAAGCCATGGCCACTTTGGAAGACGCGATCCGCACCATTGACGGCGAGACCCGCGAGTTGCTGGCCGCCACCTTTGAGCAGGTCAACGGCCATTTCGGCCGCATGTTCCCCGAGCTGTTCGGCGGTGGTACGGCGCAACTGGTGATGACCGGCGAAGAGATTCTGGACGCGGGCGTGCAAGTCGTGGCCCAGCCTCCGGGCAAGAAAAATCAAACCATCCATTTGCTCTCCGGCGGCGAAAAAGCGCTGACCGCGATTGCACTGGTGTTTGCCATCTTCCAGCTCAACCCCGCGCCTTTTTGCCTGCTTGACGAGGTGGACGCGCCCCTGGACGACGCCAACACCGAGCGCTACAGCAAGCTGGTGCGCAGCATGAGCCAGGGCACGCAGTTCCTGTTCATCAGCCACAACAAGATCGCCATGGAAATGGCCCAGCAGTTGATTGGCGTGACCATGCAAGAGCAGGGTGTGTCGCGCATCGTGGTGGTGGATATGGCATCGGCGGTTCAACTGACGGGCGTCGCCTGATCGCCGCGCCATGGAATTGGCTATGAGCGATTTCTACTGGGGACTCATCGCATTGGGCGTGGCTGTGGTGCTCGCCATCCAGCTGCATGGCTGGTGGATGACCCGCCGCAGCGCGCCGCGCCAGGCTGAGCCCGATCTGCCCAGACCGGTCGCTGCTGCCGATGGCGCGCAAGCGGATGGTTTGGATGATGGCGCTGGATACAGTGATCCGGATATGGGTGCGGTATTCGATGGGAGCACCCGTTTCCTGGTGCCCGATCCGGCCCGCCGCCCGGCCATGGACGCGCTGATTGACTTGATTGCCACCATCGAACCGGAAATGCCGCAGAACATCTGGTCGGGCGAAGCAGTGCTGGCCGCGCTGCCAGCTACCAACCGCGTGGGCAGCAAGCCGTTTGCGGTAGAAGGTTTCAACCCGGCTACGGGTAGCTGGGAGACGCCCTTGGCGGGCGCGCGCTATATCGCCTTGCAAGCGGGGGTGCAATTGGCCAACCGCTCCGGCGCGCTGACCGAGATCGAGTTTTCGGATTTCGTGGTCAAAACCCAGTCATTGGCCGATGCGCTGGACGGCGTAGTCGAGTTCCCTGAGATGGCCGACGAAGTGGCGCGCGCCCGTGAACTCGATGCCTTTGCCACCCAGTACGACGCGCAGCTGAGCTTGAACCTGCGCGCCAAGCAAGCCGCCTGGAGCCCCGGCTACGTGCAACAAAACGCCGCGCGCGTGGGTTTTGTGGCGGGCCAGTTGCCCGGGCGCATGGTCTTGCCCAACCCGCAAGAAGGTCTGCCGCCGGTGCTGGCGCTGGCCTTTGACCCGCAAGCCGCCATGGCCGATGACCCCGATCAAAGCGCCATCCGCGATCTGCGGATTACGCTGGATGTGCCGCATATCGAATCCGGCTTGCAGCCCTTCGAGCGCATGGTGCGCATCGCCACCAGCCTGGCGCAGGAGATGGACGGGGCGATGGTCGACGACAGCGGGCAGCCGCTCAACCCCAAGGCCATGGAAAGCATTGCGCGCGATTTGGTCGATTTGTACCGCGTGCTCGACGAGCGCGATCTGGCCGCCGGTTCTCCGCTGGCGCGCCGCCTCTTCGCCTGAAACCTGCTGCGGCCATGGCTTTGCAGGAACCTGCCGCAGAACGCCGCGCCGCCGAGCTGCGGGCTGCGCTGCACCAATACGGGCACCACTACTATGTGCTCGACGCGCCCCTGGTCAGCGACGCCGAATACGACCGCCTGTTCCAAGAACTGCAAGTACTGGAGGCCGCGCATCCGCAACTGCGCACGCCCGATTCACCCACCCAGCGGGTGGGCGGCAGTTTGCTCGACGGCTTTGCCACCGTGCGCCACGTGTTACCCATGCTCAGCATCCGCACCGAAACTGACAACGGTCCCAGCGGCGCGCAGGCTTTTGATGCGCGCATCCGCAAAGAGCTGGAACTGCAAGACAGCGCTCCTGCAGTGGAATACCTGGCCGAGCTCAAGTTTGACGGCCTGGCTATGAGCCTGCGCTATGAAGCCGGTGTGCTGGTGCAGGCCGCTACACGCGGTGATGGCGAATATGGCGAAGACGTCACGCAAAACATCCGCACCATCGGTCAGATTCCGCTGCGCCTGCACGACGCGCCGCGGGTGCTGGAAGTGCGGGGCGAGGTCTACATGCGGCGGGCGGACTTTGAGGCGCTGAACGCGCGCCAGCGCGCCCGCATGGAGGCCGGCGAGAAAGGCGAAAAAACCTTTGTCAACCCGCGCAACGCGGCTGCCGGCGCGGTGCGCCAGCTCGACCCAGCCATCGCTGCGCAGCGGCCCTTGAGCTTTTTTGCCTACGGCATTGGCGAGGTGCAGGGTGGCCCGCAGTGGAGTACCCACGCTGCCATGCTGCAGGCCCTGAAAGACTGGGGCTTTCCGGTCGCGCAGCAAAACCGTGTGGCTGCAGGGGCCGATGCGCTGGTGCAGTTCCACGCCGACATGGGCGCGCAGCGCGAGACCCTGCCTTTTGAGATTGACGGCGTGGTCTACAAGGTCAACAGCTTGGCGCTGCAGCAGCGCCTGGGTTTTGTCAGCCGCGAGCCGCGCTGGGCGGTGGCGCACAAATACCCCGCGCAAGAGCAGAGCACGCAGGTGCTGGCCATTGATGTGCAAGTGGGCCGCACCGGCAAGCTCACGCCGGTGGCCAAACTCGCGCCGGTGTTTGTGGGCGGTGTCACCGTGACCAACGCCACCCTGCACAACGAGGACGAGGCCCGCCGCAAAGACGTGCGTGTGGGTGACACCGTGCTGGTGCGCCGTGCGGGCGATGTCATTCCTGAGGTGGTTTCCGTTTTGCCGCAGGCTGCGGATCAGGACGCGCCGCGTGGCAACGTCTTCACCATGCCGCGCACCTGCCCGGTCTGTGGCTCGACGGCGGTGCGTGAAGAGGGCGAGGCCGATTACCGCTGCACTGGCGGCCTGGTCTGCAGCGCGCAGCGCAAGCAAGCCATATTGCATTTCGCCCAGCGCCGCGCGGTTGAGGTCGAAGGCCTGGGCGAGAAGCTGGTGGACCAATTGGTCGACGGCGGTCTGATCCGCACGCTGCCGGATTTGTACCGCCTGGGCTTTAGCGCGCTGGCCGCGCTGGACCGCATGGCGGAAAAGTCCGCGCAAAACATCGTGGACGCGCTGGAGCAATCCAAAGCCACCACGCTGCCGCGCTTTTTGTTCGGCCTGGGCATTCGCCACGTGGGCGAGGCCACGGCCAAAGAGCTGGCCCGGCATTTTGGCGACATCGACGCGCTGATGGACGCCACAGAGGAGCAATTGCTGGCGGTCAACGATGTGGGCTCCACCGTGGCCTTGAGCATCCGCACCTTTTTTGACCAGTCGCATAACCGCGAGGCGGTGCATCAACTGCGCGCCTGCGGCATCAAATGGCCGGCCATTGAAGCGGCCAGCGACGCGCCCAAACCCTTTGCTGGCCTGACCTTTGTGATCACCGGAACCTTGCCCACGTTGGGGCGCGACGCGGCCAAGGCTTTGATTGAAAACGCCGGGGGCAAAGTAGCCGGCTCGGTGAGCAAGAAAACCAGCTTTGTGCTGGCTGGAACAGAAGCCGGCAGCAAGCTGGAAAAAGCCCAGGAACTGGGCGTGGCGGTAGTGGACGAAGCACGTTTGCGGGAGATGCTCGATGGCGGTACGTGAGATTTTGAAAATGGGTGACAAGCGCCTGCTGCGCCACGCGCAGCCGGTCACAGACTTTGATACCGACGCGCTGCATTTGCTGATCAGCGACCTGATCGACACCATGCGCGCTGCCAGCGGCGCGGGTCTGGCGGCACCGCAAATCGGCGTGGACCTACAGGTGGTGATCTTCGGATCGGGCGCGTCCAACCCGCGCTACCCGGACCGCTCGGTGGTGCCGCAAACCGTGTTGATCAACCCGGTCATCATCCCTATGGAAACCACGTTGGAAAGCGACTGGGAAGGCTGCCTGTCGGTGCCCGGCCTGCGCGGCGTGGTCCCGCGTTTCGGCCATATCCGCTACACCGGCTTCAACCAATACGGCGACACGATAGACCGCACGGTCCAGGGTTTTCATGCCCGCGTGGTGCAGCATGAGTGCGACCACCTCTGGGGCATGCTCTACCCCATGCGCATGACCGACCTCACGCAGCTCGGTTTCACCGATGTGCTGTTCCCGGGTATTGCGGCTGCAGAAGACGATTAGACGGGCAGGGCTGTAGCGCCCTTACTTTAGCTGCTGCTGCTCCTGCCGCGGCAGTCGGCGATTCGGACCAACAGTCCTCAAACAACCATCACGCCACCACAGCCGCTTGAAAAACCCGAATCCTGGGCGCGATTTTTTCGGTCAAGGTACGCGCCGCAACCCGCATGTCGTACTCGGTTTGCAGATTCATCCAGAACCGTGGCGCCATATTGAAAAACAGACCCAGCCGCACGGCGGTATCCGCCGTGATCGGTCGGTTGCCATTGACCAAGTCGCTGATACGGCTGGGTGAGACGTCAATGTCTGCGGCCAGCTGGCGGGCGGAGATGCCCATCGGTTTCATGAAGTCTTCCAGCAAAATTTCGCCGGGGTGAATTTCGTCAAGTAGTTCAGCCATCGTTAAGTCCTTAGTGGTAATCCACGATTTCAACTTGGTAGGCGCCGTCTTCCTGCCACACAAAACAGATGCGCCATTGGTCGTTGATCCGAATGCTGTGCTGCCCGCGGCGGTTGCCCTTGAGCGCCTCAAGCTGGTTCCCGGGTGGGACCCGCAAACTTGCCAAATCTGTTGCGGCATGCAGTTGCAAGAGCTTTCGCCGGGCAACCCGTTCCATGTTCTTGAACCGAGGCACGGCCCTGCTGCCAAACAGCGCCTCGGTATCGACGCATAGGAACGAATGGATCATGCGCGAATTTTGATCTGTGGCACGGAATCTGTCAAACGGGCCGGTAGCTTTCGTGTGACTTCGCCAAAACCTCCAGCAACTCCGTCTCCATCGCTATTTACTGATTCAGCGCGTCAGGCCAGAGCCAGTTGTCGTCCTAGACGACCTCCAGCCTCCACGCGTCTTCAGGTCTTCTTACCTAAAACCCACACGGTCCAGCATTTGCTGCACCCGGGTTTGGTTCATGCCCACGCTGCTGATGGGCACCAATTCACTTTTGAAGTTGCCGCCGGTCATGGCTTGGAGGGCGGGGTTGTCCAGCTTCAAGCCTCTGACCACGGGCCATTCGTTGTTGCCGTTGGCAAAGTGGTTTTGGGCATCGGGGCTGACGAGGTATTCCAAAAACTTCACGGCGTTCGCCTTGTTCTTGGCGTAGCGCGCTACGGCACCACCGGCCACGTTCACATGCGTGCCCCAGCTTTGTTGGTTGGGAAACACCACGCCCACGCGTTCGATCACCGCTTTGTCGGCGGGGTTGGTGGAGCGCATCAGGCGCGCCAGGTAATAGGTGTTGGTCACCGCGATGCCGCACTCGCCGCTGGCCACGGCTTTGATTTGGTCGGTGTCGCCACCTTTGGGCGCGCGTGCCATGTTTTCGACCATGCCTTTGAGCCATGCCTCGGTCGCCGCAGGGCCCAGGTGTTCGGTCATCGAGCCAAACAGGCTCAGGTTGTAGGGATGCGAGCCGGAGCGGATGCACAACTGGCCTTTGTTTTTGGGGTCGCCCAGTTCTTCGTAGCTGTCCACATCGTCGCGTTTGATTTTGAGTTTGTCGTACACCACCACGCGGGCGCGGGTGGATAAGCCAAACCAAGCGGTCCCGTCATCGGTGGGCTTGGAGCGCAGTTGGGCGGGAACCGCAGCTTCCAAGGTTTTGGATTTGACGGGCAAGAACATGCCGTCCACTTCACCTTTCCACAGGCGGGAAGCGTCTACCAACAAGATGAGGTCTGCGGGTGACGCGCTGCCCTCGGCCTTCAGTCGGGCAATGATGCCGGCGTCGTCTGAGTCGACGCGGTTGATTTTGATGCCGGTGGCTTTGGTGAAGTCGCTGTAGAGCGCTTCATCCGTCGGGTAATGACGGGCTGAGTACAGGTTGATGACTTGCTCGTCGGCCAACACCGCCGTGCTGAGCAAGCCAGCAGCAGCACTAAAAATTGCCAAAGATAAAACGGTCAGGGTGCGACGCATGCAGAGATTCCAAGTTGAAAAGCTTGGATGCAGTGTACATCAAATGCGAATCATTATCATTTGATATAGATCAAATGTCCCTGGAAAAAGCCCAGCTTGCGCCCCGCAGGGTCAGTTTCGGCGCAAGGTGCGACTGAGCAAAATGACGGGAAGCAAGCCCACCAGCACCAATGCCAGCGAGGGCAAAGCGGCTTCGCCCAGGCGTTCGTCGCGGGCGAGTTGGTAGGCCATCACGGCCAAGGTGTCGGTGTTGAAGGGGCGTAGCACCAAGGTGGCGGGCAGCTCTTTCATCACATCGACCAGCACCAGCAGCGTGGCGGCAGCCACCGGCTTTTTCAGCAAGGGCCAATGCACACGGCGCACCAGTGAGAAGCCGGATATGCCCAACATGCGCGCACTGTCGTCCAAGGATGCAGGTACGCGGGCGTAGCCGCTTTGCACCGATTGCAAAGCCACCGCCACAAAGCGCACCAGGTAAGCCCACACCAAGCCCAGCACGGTAGCGGTCAGCCAAAAGCCCACGCCCGATTGCGGCCATGTGGCTTGTACCCAACCCACAGGCAAGAGCAGGCCCACCACAATCACCGCGCCCGGCACGGCATAGCCCAAGCTCACGATACCCATGACCTGGCGCGTCAGCCAGTTCGGGTGCAAGCGGACTTGTGCGGCCAGCAGCAGGGCCGCGCCCACGGCCAGCAGCGCCGTCAAGCCACCCAGCGACAAGCTGTTGATGGACCATTGCACGAAGCGCCCCCAAGGCAAATCCATCAGGCCGTCGCCTTGCAGCAAAGCCCGCAGCATGAAGAGCACGGGAAAGACAAATCCGCACAACACGGGCAGCACGCACAAGGCCCACGCCAAAGCAGCCAACAGGCCGTGCAGCTTCAAAGGCTGCGACTCGCTGCCGTGGCGATCAACGCGCGCGCTGGAAAAACGCAAGCGCGATTGGGCGCCTTGCTCAGCGGCCAACAAGACCACAACCACGACCAAGAGCAAGGTAGCCAGCTGTGCGGCGGCGATGCGGTTGTCCATCACCAACCATGCTTTGTAAATGCCGGCCGTGAAGGTTTGAATCCCAAAGTAGCTGGACACACCAAAGTCAGCCAGCGTTTCCATCAAGGCCAAGGCCGTGCCGGCCGCAATGGCGGGGCGGGCCAGTGGCAAAGCCACGCGCAGGATCCTGCGCGACAGCGGTGCGCCCAATAAACGCGCTGCTTCCATCAAATGGTTGGCACGTTCCGACAGCGCCGTGCGGGCCAGCAAATAAACATACGGATACAGCGCGAGGGTGAACACACAGGCCGCACCCCACACATTGCGCACTTCAGGAAATACGCGGCCCTCCAGGCCAAAGGCAGCACGAATACCGGTTTGCAATGGACCGCTGAATTGCAGGTAATCGGTGTAGGCATAAGCCACCACGTAAGCGGGCATGGCCAGTGGCAAGAGCAGCGCCCATTCCAGCGTGCGGCGCATCGGAAAGTCAAACAGCGTGACCGCTGCCGCAGACACCGTGCCCATGCTGACTACGCCCACGCTGACCAATACGCACAGCAGGAGCGAAGTGCCCGCGTAGTCGGGCAACACGGTGCGGGACATCTCGGCCAAGATGTCGGCCGAGACAGCATTCCACTGCGCCCATGAACTCAGCACGGTGAGCACTGGCAGTGCCAATAGCAATGCCAGCACGGCCAACATGCAGCGCAATAACCAGCGTGAGCTCAAAACCATGTGGCATTGTAGGTAGCCGCACAAGGCGTGGTCACCCAAGGACCCGTCTCTACAATGGCCCTATGTTTTTAGATGTTGCCGAGCTTTCCGTCCGTTACCCGGAGCGTAGCCGCCCCTCGGTGGACCGCGTGACCCTGAGCCTGCGGGCGGGTGAAATGGGCGTGCTGATTGGCCCTTCGGGCTGTGGCAAGACCACCTTGCTGCGTGCGGTGGCCGGCCTTGAGCCTGTCAGCGCGGGTGAAATCCGTTTGGCCCAGTCGGTGGTCAGCAGTGGCCAAGTACATGTCGCCCCCGAGGCGCGTCGCATCGGCATGGTGTTCCAAGACTATGCCCTTTTCCCCCATTTGAGCGTGCACGACAACGTGGGCTTTGGCCTGCACAAGCAGCCGCGTGCTGAGCGCGAAGCGCGTGTGCGCGAAGTGCTGGCGCTGGTCGGCTTATCCAGCAGTACCCAGCGTTACCCACACGAGTTGTCGGGTGGCCAACAGCAACGCGTGGCCTTGGCGCGTGCCTTGGCGCCGAAGCCGCAGCTGCTATTGCTGGACGAACCTTTTTCTAACTTGGATGTGGAGTTGCGCGAGCGCTTGGCTTTGGAAGTGCGCGGTATTTTGAAAGAGGCACAAACCACGGCCTTGTTTGTGACGCATGACCAAATGGAAGCCTTCGCCATTGGTGATGTGATTGGCGTCATATCCGAAGGTCACCTGCACCAGTGGGACGATGCCTACACGCTGTACCACCGACCCGCTACACGCTTTGTGGCCGAGTTCATTGGCCACGGCGTGTTCACGCCGGCCACCTTGCGCGAAGAAAACAAGCGCATCGTGGTGCACACGCCCATGGGCGACTTGGTGGACCTGGCCGAGTGCCCGCTGCCCTCCATGTTTGCCTCGGGCGCGTGCGATGTGCTGCTGCGTGCTGACGACATCGTGCATGACGACGACGCACCGGTCAAAGCCGAAATCATCCGCAAATCATTTCGTGGGTCGGAATTTTTATATACCCTGCGCTTGAAGACGGGCGAATCGGTAATGGCCCATGTGCCGAGTCACCACGACCACAAGGTGGGCGAGTGGATTGGGATTCGCGCCGAGGTAGACCATGTTGTCACGTTCGATCGCGCAAGCCTTTGAATAGCCTGCCCGCAATCACCTACAGATTCCGCAGCCTCGAACTCCGCAATGATGCTGTGCGCACGGACGCACCGCACCTCGGACGGCGTCAAGACTTGGTTGAGGGCGGCTGAAGAGCGCCTGGGTGGTACTGTCTTGGATTACCACCATCATTTTTTCTTTTTGAAAAAAGTCCGGTAAAGCAATGTCACAACTGCATAAAGAGTAATCACTGAAAAAGTCACGAGCACAATAATTTCTGTCTCAGTGAGTTGCTCCGGAAACATGGTGAGATGCTCATAGGTGGTGATGAATGTATTGATCTCGGGATTTTCTTGCCGATATTTCAAGTAAGCTGCTCCGTTATCCATCATTTACTCCTAAAAACATTTCTTCGAATCCCACCTCATTCGATTTGCAATTGCTCACTTATCACTGGCGCAAAGCCCATGAACATTTCAGGGTAGGTTCCCGCGACTTAGTCTGAGTCTACAACCCGGACCGGCTGGGATGCGCACAATGGTATGAGCCACGCAAAAGGAAACATCGATGGAACCCCACATCGCCCAAAAATCGCCCTATGCCAGCCCGGTGGAGGCCGGCAAAGCAAGTCGTAGCCCTTTTTCGATAGCTCGCACAGAGGCAGCGCATTCACGCCCGTGAAACACCGCGCCGAAGAGACCAAGACGGTGACTTCTGTGGCTGCAAGCACAGCGCAGGCAAGCCTTTATGTGCTGCGGCCCACAAGGCGCTGGCATAAACACCGCACCCTGATTGCGTTCGCGTGGTCAATTCAGTTGCACCAACACCAAGATGTTTTTTATTCCAGTTTGCCCCGCAACAGGTATTCCATCAGTGCTTTTTGCACATGCATCCGGTTCTCGGCTTCGTCCCAGACCACGCTTTGCGGCCCGTCGATCACGTCGGCGTCGACTTCCTCGCCCCGGTGCGCGGGCAGGCAGTGCATGAAGAGTGCGGTGGGTGCGGCAGCGGCCATCATGGTTGCGGTCACCCGCCATGACGCAAACGCCTGCATGCGGGTTGCATTTTCGGCCTCGTAGCCCATGCTGGTCCAGACGTCGGTGGTCACCAGGTCTGCGCCTTCACATGCTTGCAGCGGGTCGGAGAACACGCGGTAGCTGCTCTGCGCACGCACGCCGGCGATAGATTGGTTGACTTCGTAGCCGCCCGGTGTGCTCACGTGCACCGTGAAGCCGAGTACATCGGCGGCCTGCAACCAGGTGTTGGCCATGTTGTTGCCGTCGCCCACCCAGGCCACGGTTTTGCCGGCGATGCTGCCGCGATGTTCGATGAATGTGAATATGTCCGCCAGCACCTGGCAGGGGTGGAATTCATTGGTCAGGCCATTGATGACCGGGACCCGCGAGTGCGCCGCAAAGCGCTCAATCTTGGTTTGCTCAAAGGTGCGGATCATTACGATATCCGTCATGCGGCTGATCACCTTGGCACTGTCTTCAATCGGCTCGGAGCGCCCCAGCTGGCTGTCGCCGGTGGTCAAGTGAACCACGCTGCCGCCCATTTGGTACATGCCCGCCTCAAAGCTCACCCGCGTGCGGGTGGACGCTTTTTCAAAAATCATGGCCAGTGTGCGATCCAGCAGCGTGTGGTGTTTTTCGTAGGTTTTGAACTTGTGCTTGATCAGCGCGGCCCGCGCAAACAGGTAGTCGTAGTCATCGGCGCTGAAGTCTTTGAATTGCAGGTAATGCCTCATGCGGGCGCTCCGTTGGCAGCCAGAAAGTCGCGGATCAGCGGCGCAAGAATCGCCACCATCGCATCCACCTCGGCGGCGCTGACGATCAGCGGCGGCACCAGCCGCACCACGCTCTCGGCGGTGACGCTGATCAGCAAGCCCTTGTCCAGGGCTTTTTGCATCAGTGCGCTGCAGGGAATGGCCAGCTCGATCCCAATCATCAGCCCGCGCCCGCGTATGTCTTTGACCGCGCCGCTGGCCAGTTGCGCGGCCAATTCGCGTTGCAGCGCTTCGGTGAAATGGCGACCCATGGCGGCGGCGTTGTCCAGCAGGCCGTCGCGCTCCATGATGCGGATCGTCTCGACCCCTGCGCGCATGGCCAGCGGGTTGCCGCCGAAGGTGCTGCCGTGGTTGCCTGGTGAAAAAATGCTGGCGGCTTTGGGCCCGGCCACGACCGCGCCGATGGGTACGCCGGAGCCCAAGCCCTTGGCCAGCGGCATCACGTCAGGGACGATGCCCGCCCACTGGTGTGCAAACCATTTGCCGGTTCGGCCCATGCCGCATTGCACCTCGTCAACCATCAGCAGCCAGTCGCGTGCGTCGCACTCAGCCCGCAGTTCGCGCAGGTAGTCCATCTGCATGGGGTTGACCCCGCCTTCGCCTTGGACGGCCTCCAGAAACACGGCCACGATGTTGGGGTTGTTGGCGGTGGCTTCCCGCAGCGCCGCGATATCGTTCACCGGCACCCGAACAAAACCCTCGAGCAGCGGGCCAAATCCAGCCTGAATTTTGGTGTTGGCAGTGGCGCTCAGCGTGGCGATGCTGCGGCCATGGAAGGCTTTCTCGTACACCACGATTTCCGGGCGCTCAATGCCTTTGTCATGGCCGAATTTGCGTGCCAATTTGATAGCCGCTTCGTTGGCCTCCAGCCCGGTGGAGCAAAAAAACACATTGCGCATGCCTGAAAGTTCCACCAACTTCGCTGCCAGTTGTTCTTGCAACGGGACGTGATAATAGTTGCAGCTGTGGATGATTTTGGTCAGCTGGTCTTGCAGCGCCGGAACCAGATCGGGGTGGTTGTGGCCCAGGGTATTGACTGCGATGCCGCCCAGTGCATCCAGGTATTCGCGCCCGTTGACATCCCACACCCGGCAGCCCTGTCCATGGGATATCGCCATGGCCAATCGTCCGTACGTGTTCATCACGTGCGGGGAAGATGGGACTGCGGCGCTCGCGGGACTGCTCATGGGGGTGCTCCAGGTAGAACCGCCTCGGTTACGGCCGGTGCGGGGAGGCAGCATTCTAGGGGGCACGGGTAGAATTCGGCCGCTTGTGCAGCGGCGTTGTGTGTTTTCGCGGCAAGGCGTTCCCGTCTATGGCTACCCCACCTTCTCCTGTTCTCTACATCCTGGGCAAGACCTCGGACGGCAAAACCTTTCGCCCCAGTGATTGGGCCGAGCGCTTGGCCGGAGTGATGAGCCAGTTTCGCCCCGGCGGCAGCCATGTCGGCAGCCATTTGGGCTACTCCCCCTGGTGTGTTCCCAGCGCCTTACAAGGTGTCAATTGCGTGATCTTGCATCCGGATTTGCGGGACCACGATGTCATGGCCTGGGATTTTTGCGTCAACTTTGCGCGCGACAACGGATTGCAGGTGGTAGACGCGGTGACGCCCTGAGGGCTTCCCCGCCGTTGCGGTCCAAGCTACGAGAAACAGCATGCTGATACGAACCAGTCGCCACCTAACGCCCGTACTTTTGGGCCTGCTGCATACCGCTGTCTGGGCCCAATCCGCTGCCGACCCTGTTGCAGCGAACGGCCTGACGGCGCCGGAAAGTCCGTATGGTGTGATGGCCTTGTGGTTGGCGTCGGACGCCGTCATTAAAGCCGTTTTATTCCTCCTTCTTTTGATGAGCTGTGGGAGCTGGTACATCCTGCTGCGCAACGCAATCGCCTTACGGTCCTTGGACGCGCATTGCAGGGCCGCCGGCGCAAGCTTTTGGCAGGCCGATAACCTGGCGAAAGGCATGGCGCTTCTGGGCGTGAGCAGCCCTTTGCGGTTCATCGCTTCCAGCGCTTTGGACGCTGCGAAGCCCCAATCCGGCTTGCTAACCCACGTTGCCCCCGAAGAATGGATTTCCATGCAGATGCAGCGCGCCGTCGAGGTCGTTCAGCGGGACTTGCACAGCGGCCTGGCTTTCTTGGCCACTGTGGGTTCGGTATCGCCTTTTGTGGGCTTGTTCGGAACCGTGTGGGGTATCTACCATGCCCTGACCGCGATTGGCATGTCCGGGCAGGCCTCAATCGACAAGGTGGCGGGCCCGGTCGGCGAGGCCTTGATCGTGACCGCTTTGGGGCTGGCGGTCGCTGTCCCGGCGGTTCTGGCCTACAACTGGCTGCTCAGCCGCAACAAGCTGGCGATGGCGGATGTGCGGGCTTTTGCCAATGATCTGCATGCTGTCGTAGCGGGCAGTCGCAAGCCGACCTGAGCCCCGCCATGGCCCTGCTGATTCCACCAGACGACGCGCAGGACGGCGCGTTGTTGGCTGGCATCAACACCACGCCGCTGGTCGATGTGATGCTGGTGCTGCTGATCATTTTTTTGATCACCATCCCCGTGGTGACCAGCTCGGTGATGCTCAGCTTGCCCAATGAGCGCATCGCAGCCAGCCAGACCCGGCCTGACAGCATCATCATTTCGGTGGACCGCCAGGGCCAGCTGTTCTGGTTTGATACCCGCTTGCCCAACGCCGATGCGCTGGCGCGCCGCCTGCGCGACGTGGCTGCACGGGTGCAGCAGCCGGAGGTACAGATTCGGGGCGACCGCCAGGCCAGCTTCGAAGGGGTGGGGCGGGTATTGGCAGTCTGCCAACGTGCGGGTATCGCCAAAGTCTCTTTTATCACCGAACCAGCCTCTCTGCAGTAGCAGCCTCTCACCATGGCCCAGCGTTTGCAACGTTCAGAAGCCGACGATGAGCCAGGCCTGTTGCTGGACATCAACACCACCCCGCTTATCGATGTTCTTTTAGTGCTGCTGGTGATGCTGATCATCACCATTCCGATTCAATTGCACGCCGTCAAGATGGCGCTACCGACTGCCGCCGTGGCCGCATCCCCTCGCAGCGGCGATGTCATCGCCCTAGAGATTGATGCCGAGGGCAACATCCTCTGGCAAGGCCAGGTTGTCACGGCCGCGCAGCTGGACGAACGCTTGGCTCAGTTGGCGGCGCAGGCCGAAACGCAAAAAATCCAGCCGCAGATCCAGATACGGAGCGACAGAGCGGCTGCCTACGGTGTGTTCGTTCAAGTCCTGGCCAGCACCCGGCGCCATGGTTTGTCCCGGGTCGCGGTGCTGGGCGCCGAGGTGTTTGCGCCTTGACAGGCTCCAGCTTGCACTACCCGCTGGGCGGTGGTGCGCACCGGCTCAGCGCTGCCGCATGGGTGCTGCTCATGCACCTGGCGGTACTGTGGGCTGTGGTGGCCCTGTCGCCCCAGATGCCTCCGCCGGAGGACAAAGATCTGCAGACACTGGTTATTCAAGAAATCGCTATCGTGCCGTCGCCAAAGCCTCTGCCGACCGTCCTTGCTGCTGAGACCCCAGAAAAACCGGTTCCCACCAAAGCGGTTGAGAAGCTTGAGGCCGCGCCGCCCCAGGAGACCAGCCCTCAAAAGCCAGTTCCCGCAGCATCGCTGGAACCCGTAACCGTCCAGGTGCCTGCACCAGTACCAACCGCTGTAGCTGCGCAAACGCCAGCACCAGCACCAGCACCAGCACCAGCACCAGCACCAGCACCAGCGCCAGCGCCAGCGCCAGCGC
>Ga0209552_1000350_pt1 | contig 14773 bp, 10 predicted proteins | sample LauGreFaBDMM15SD_2_FD_188214 | JGI IMG/M metagenome (GOLD analysis project Ga0209552, IMG submission 188214) | Freshwater lake microbial communities from Lake Michigan, USA - Fa13.BD.MM15.SD (SPAdes) (version 2) | ecosystem: Environmental > Aquatic > Freshwater > Lake | place: Lake Michigan, USA... | reverse complement strand
AATAACATTTTTGTTTTGATCAGATGGAATTTTTGGTTTTACTTCAATTTGAATAATAGCAGTAATTACAATGTTACTATTAGCAATAGTAACTGGAACAAATTTTTCAATTATGATAATAGGGGGGGTATTTCCAGAAATTATCTTATCAGATCCAATTTTCAGATCATTTACTAATATTAAAGGACTAAAGAAACTAGTAATAATTCTATGATGAGAATTTTTATTAGATCTTTTAACATAATATCCTCTAGTAATATACACTTTAGGAGCACTAACATAACCAGATCCACCATCAACTAAAACAACATCAATTGGTTCTCCATTGTGAACCACCACATAACCAACAGCTCCACCGCCAGATGCTTGGGATATAATACTACCACCCTCATCTTTTAGTGCCTGTGGTACAAAATTTAATCGCGGAGCATTTTCGTAACTATATCCAGCTGGTCTTGGTAGAATTCCTTTAGTTTCATATCTGATATAATCTTTATTATTCCAAGTTAATGAAGTAACTTTTCCATAAGTTGGTGAGGAAGGATTAGTATCTACATTAGCAATAATATCTAATCCTTCTCCTAACTGAATTCCATTATAATTTGTAGTAGATATTTTTCCAAGATATCCAGTAGTTACATCAGCAGTTTCTCTGTATTCTGTTTTAAATACTTCCGTTGGTATTGATAATATATTTCTATATTCGTCTTCTCCATCAATTTTAATTTTATCTTCTGGATCAAGAGCATTGTAATAATTTGGTAATAATGAAGAACCAATTAACCACCCAGTAGTGGTTTTTTTTAAAATATCTAAAGTATCTTCTGTTTCTTCAAAATATACACCAGAGGAAGGTTGCCCAATTGATATTATTGACGAAGACGGAATAATTAGATCACCTAATCCATCTCCTCTACCATTTATACAATAGATATCTTTATTAGCAACAAACAGTTTATTTTGTGTATCTAAAGTAAGTATAGTAGATGTTCCAACTGGACTAAATTTTTTAATAGTGCCAATAGCAGTATTTGTAGTATAACTATTGCCTTGATAGCAAACAATGTCAGTGTACTGTTTAAGTCCTGGATTGGAATTTAATTTGATTTCAATTCTATTCAAATAATCATTATGATCAAAATCAAACATTGTTATGAATCTAGTACTATTTCTGCCATACAAATACATAATATTGATTTTTTGTCCCACTCTCAGTGGTTCCACAAAAGAAATATTAGATCCTCTTATAACATACGATCTTAATCTTTTCTGTAATACTTCTTCAACAAACACCAACAGATTTCTATCCTCATCAACCGCAATAGTTTTCCCAGTTACGGCAGATCTTAGTGTAAATGGACCACTAAATTCTCCATCTATAAACTGTTCATCTAATACTAATCTTTCGTATGCTCCTACATTATAAGCAAAAAATGATTGCTTAGATTTATTTGATGTAATATTTCCAGAAACCTCTTCAAATTTTCTTGGTGGTTCTACAAATACAATTTCATTGGGAGTTGTAGTTCTCCGAATATAATAAGCTCTATCTTTTGGTAGTAATGGAGTAGTTCCAGATCTTTGTAATACTCCATCAATCGCAACAATTAAATTATCTTCACTTGGTAATTGAACTGAAGTGTTATCATCATAAAGTAATTGGAATGAAGTTTTAATATTATCAAATTGAGATGAAATATCTTTAATTTTTTTGAAATTTTGAGTATTTAAAGTAAGATCTTTAAATTTAACCATTCTACCGATTAAATCTTGAGGAGGAGTATCTACACCAGTAATATATGATCTTAAATTATAATCTACAAAATATGCATTTGTATTGACATTGTATCCATCAACAGTAATACTAGAAGTAACGGGTTGCACTCCAAGCAGTTCATTGTTTGTATATGATGGAGATAAAACCGACAACAATTTACCTGTTGGTTCGGCAGTAATATAATTATTGCCATCACTACCAATTCCTTTATCTACTATTTTATAATTACCAGCTGCTGGATTAGATCCTCCAAATGATGGTAGTATAAGTTGTCTCGTTGAAGTTGACGTTGTAAATTCCTGACCAACCACAAAATATGATATATCTAATTGCCCTATTACTGATTTAAATTTTATCTGATAAGAAGATACGGTATTTTTTGCAGTTAATGAATCATTTCCGAAAGATCCTTGAGAAAATCTTGGTCCAAACGGTGCTTCACTGAAGGTTATAGTAGAATCATTAATATTATATGCTTTTTTTGGTTCTTGAATAATACCATCTAAAGAAATTATTAGATTGTTGACATTAGAAACAGGTAATAAAGAATTAGATCCTTTTATTTTCATATTAAATATTTTTGTTCCTGCTCTATTACCTTTATTGTCAATATACCCATCAAATGAAGGATCTAAGTAAAATTCATATGAAATAGTCTCTGCGGTATCAAATGGAGCAACATAAGCAGATCCCTTACCACGAACTTCATTAGCATCTTTAACTTGTACCGTTGATGTTGTGATTATTCTACGTGTGGTTTCTACAGTAACTCTATTTTTTTGCGGATCCCATAATTGAACAAAACTTACTGTTCCCGATTTTACTGGATTTTGTACAAATTCTGCTGATGCTTTGGTGTTAATTTCTACTTCACCAAATACTTTGAACCCAGCTGGGTGAGTAGTTTTCTTAATTAAATTACGCCAAACATCAGTAGGAGTTTTTGATTTAATAGTATAAGAGTAATCTTGATAGAAATAAGAATCTGCAATTCTTTGAGATTCTGAACCTATGTTTGATCTATCAGAAATGTAATATCCCAAATTATCATAGTATGATTTTACATTAGGAGTAAAAATATTAGAAAATACTTTTACAATATTTGCAGTATTATTCTGCGATCTCCCAGTAATAGGCAAATCTAATCTAAAAATTCCTTCAAATGATTGCAAACGCAAAATATTACTGCCTTTTCTCCATCCACCTTTAGATATAATTCCTTTAGCAATCAATACATTATTATTATATTGTACAACTTCTTCTCCATCATAAAATGCTTCTGGTATGAAATTTTTTAGAACTAAAATTTGAGCAGAAGAATATTTTTTAGAAATTGATTGATCTCTATTAAAATTATACCCGTTGTTTATTATTTTAATAGTTTTTGGAGATCCAATATTATCACTAGAAAAATAAGCATTCAAATCAGTTTCTATAATTTTAATTTCTGGTAAATATGAATAATTTTTTCCTTTATTTGTTGTTAGTATAGCTTTGATAGACCCATCGCTATTTTTGATTACAGAAAATTCTGCCAATGATCCATCACCATCTATCAATATTGCTTTTGGTTTTGAGTAATCTTTACCAGCATTAGTAATACTGACTGAATCTATAGTTTTGGTAGTAGAATTCCAATTTGCAATAGCGTTACATTCTAAAGATGCTGATGGTCTAACTCCAATAACAATAGGCAATTGCTTAAATTCTCTACCTGGATTTGAAATTGAAATAGTGTTAATTTTACCGATAGCAGATGTTGAAGTGGTAGTATACGAAATAATACCAGTACCATCATACGGTGCAATTTTATTTAATTCATAAACAAATTTTGTTGGGGTCACATACGTAATATTCTTTATTCCCTGAAGAGGATCTTCAATGATTTTTAAATAAGATTTATCACTTTGAATAATATCATTTTTATCAAAGTAAAAATAATTCGTGTACTTTATTGGTTCTTTTTCTGTGATAGTGGAAGAACCTATAATCAAATCTCCATCAACAATCAAATCTCCATCAACAATCAAATCATCAGGAGAATAAAACGGACCAAAACCAAATTTAACTTCAGTAAAAGATCCTGTTATTCCTGGTTTAAAATTACTTCTTTTAGTTTCCAAAGTGAGAATGTTATAATTTCCACTAGGAGAAAATTCCAGAAAACTTCCAATTAATGTTTCGCTACTAGTATCAAATTTATACAGATAGTAACGTTGAATATCAATTATTGGATTTCTAATCCAATTAGCAGAAAGTGTGTTCTGTAAAGAAAATTCAAATTGATAATTTGCCTCTTCTGTAATTTTATCAATAGATATTACTTTTTTTGGAGATGATTGATCAAAGAATGTAGTATTTAAATTTACTTTATCAATAGTTTCCAGAGAAGACGACAAGTCATATACTAACGTTAAAATTTGCGCTTTTTGATCGTAATTAAATACGACACCAGATCCCAATATATTACCAACAGCATATCCCACCGATAAATTATATTTTGATTGATATAAAGTAACTGGTTGAGTATTATAATGATCTATCGCGGATGTTAGTTGTTGAGCTCTAGATACAGATACTGTTCTCGAATTAGAGTTAATTGTATTTACTTTTAGAACTTCTTTTCCAATTTTGATTAAATCGTTTTCAGACAATCCATCAACTTTGTTTAATTTTAATGTTGTTTCAGAAAAAGAAAATCCAACATGATCAACATCGGCAATAAAAAATTGTGTACTAATAGAAGAATTAAGTCTTTGTAAAGACGTATTGGAGAAAGTTACTACATCTCCCTTTTTATAACCAATTCCTTTGTTGGTTATAAGAACATTTGATACTAAACCTAAAGTTACTGTTACCGTAGCTTTGGCATTACTAATTCCACCTATATTTCCTAAAGCAGCAGCAGAATTAGATGATCCAACTATTCTTCCTTCTATATCTCTACATTTGGTCTGATCACTGAAAATAATTTCAACATTAGTAAATGTTTGACTTCCATTGGATGCATAGTCTGCGCCACTATTTAAAAATCTTAATCTACCAATACCAGTATCAGCTAGTGTAGTTTCAAAAACTGGCGGTTTTAATATTACTTTTTGATAAATTCTTTTCCGCACATAATACGTAGTATCTGTGGTAGCATCTGGAGAAATATCTATATTTACAGAATCTCCCTCTGCTAAATTGTGATTTAAATTGGTAGAAGCAATAGCAATATTATCATTTAATTTGAAAATTTTAATATTTTCACTTAATCTATTTACTTGTGAAATTGCTACTCCAACCGTATCTGTTCGCGTAGAACTAATCAAGAAATAATCACTATCAACTACAAATTCTCCTTGAACTAATTTTACTTTAATATTATTTTTATCTTCAGTAGTTTCTAAAATAATGCCTCGTGCCTTCTCACTAGCAGCAATAGAAGTGGGTGTTGTATTATTTGTTAGTGATATTATTGATCCAGTCTGTGTTGAGGAAATCTGGAAAGAACTAATAGTTCTATTTCTTACGTAGTATAGAGTATTGGCAGTAATACCAGAAAATGTATTGGAAAAAACAATAGTTTCTCCATCTACAAATGGATTTGATGAAACATTCAGTATATTATTGAAAACTTCTTTGATAATGGTTTGTTTTCCATTAGTTAATGTTAAAATAGAATCAGTAGTAAAATTGGAAGATTTATTGACAATTAAATTGTTAACTTTTGTAGATGAATATAATTTATCTGTAAAATTAAAAGATCCGCTTATATTACGTAATACAATATTATTACCGTCAAAAACATCACCAATAATTTGCCCATTAGCATTTGTATTTTCTTGATACAGTGTATCGTTCTTAAACAAATAAGCAGTATTTTCTATTCTAATCTGTGTGGCTTTAGTCTGTCTATTTTCTATAGATGTTACTGGAATTCCTTTTATTGAAGATACTCTAGCAACAATACCACTACCTTCTGTATTAGAGTTATCAACTTCTACTAAATTTGAAACTGAAAAATTATTATGACTATTATATACATCAACCGAAGAAACAGTACCGCTATTAACTTCATTAATGTACGAATATGCTTCTTTTCCGTTGTCGGGAATATTATCAGTACGTAATCTACTTACTATTTTTGGCAAATCATCTTGAGAAATTTGTTTGCCGTAGTTTGAATCCACAGGAATGGAATAAAAAGTATTTCCAATAATATATGGGAATACTGGGTTATCTGATGTATCAACTGTTATAAAATACGCATAAACACCTTGTGGATATTCTGGAGTTACACAAAATCTTCCATTATTTTCATCCAAAGTTCCCAAACGATGATTATACCTATAATCTTCCACAAATGCACCCAAAGGATAGGTGGCAGTCGGTGGACCACTAATTCTATTAAATTTTAATTCATAACTACTCACCATTCTCACAATATTACTGTCATTATCTAATGGGTTAGTATAACCATGAGGACCATAAATTGGATTGCCGTCATATGCGTATCCAAGAATTTTTGAATGCTGTAAAACCGAAACGGTAGATCCATTGGGAAGTAAATTGTCTCCTACAGATATTCTCAACTGTTTTGGGTTAGCTAAGTAAGCATATCCATATCCAAGAGCAGGATTGATATTTTTAAAGAAATATCCATTGCTATCATCTAACTGGTTCTTTAAAAAATAAAATCTATTCTTTTTCCATCTCCTTACAGAAGCTACAGCAGTTGCTCCCTCACCAATTGAAATAATTCTAACATTGACATTTTCTTGTGTGTAAAATTTACCTTCTTTTTCTTTGATAAATCCCGTAATTTTTCCATCATTAGAAATTGTGGTGGAATATTTGGCAAATCTGCCTTTTCCTTCATTATCAGTAATTTCAACTTCTGGAGGAGTGGAGTAATATTCTCCTGCATTTGTTAATTTTAAACTAGTAACTTTTCCTAAAGTTACAACTGCTTCAGCTGTGCCATTTCTACCTGAAGTGATAGTAATAGTGGGTGCTGGAGGAAAATATCCAGTTCCACCATCATCAACAATAATTCCATCTACTACTTCTCCTGTCAAAAATGCTGTTGCTTTTGCTGTCTCAACTCCTAATTTTTCTTCAATTAAAACATATGGTACATCTAAGTATCCTCTTCCTTTTGAAATTAATCCAATTTCAGTTATTCCCCCGAAAACTACATCATTGTTAACACCATCAATTTCAGCATAATCTTTATTTCCATAAAATGGAATACCGTTTACTGCAATTCCCACATCTCTAGTTGAAGTTGCTGTAACTTCAGTGCTTAGAGAAGAAGTTTTTTTAATAATTTTTAGAAATTTTTGATCATCTAAATTTTTATTCCAAGATGATTTGCCAAAATCATGAGATGGAAATCCAGATGAAGTGATATAAAAATATTGATCGTCTTCATATATGGCTGATACATCAGAATTTAATTGACTTATCTTTCCAGTGTATACTGATGGGATTGAAACGGAAGCGGGATTTGATAATGCCTGGTTAATGATCCATCTAGTATTTCCAGTAAAAGTATCATATACGATAGGATCTCTTGTTTCAAATCCTGTTTTAGTTTCTAAAATTCTATCGTTAACAATTGAATATGGTGAAGTGTTATCAATACTTAAGTCGTAAAGAACGCCAAGCACGATTAATCGTACTGTTTGTGTAGTTCCAGTAATATCTTCGTATTGTGATTCTACTGCAGTATAATTGTATACTTTATTGCCTATTGGGTATGCCTGAGGAGTTGCACCTCTACTGTCAATTACAAATTGATTAACATTTTTTGATTTGTAACTAATTTGTTCATTGTTGATTAAAAGTTTTCCAGAAGAAGAATCCCAACCAACCGTTGAAAAAACATCAATAACACTATCTTGTACATCAAGTAGTGTAACTTCCTTTGTTAATTGAGTTTCAGCTGCTACTTTAAATTCTCCTACAATAGTTTCGTCTGCTAATACAATTTCATAAAAGTTATTTCCCAGATCAGTTATATTGTCAACCACAGCAAATGATTTAATTGCATATGGGTCATTATCATCTGCTGATTGAACTATTCTTTGACCAAGAATATTAGAAACATTGCCAGAAAGAACTTTTACTTTTAAAGAGTACTTATTTACCCATTCGCCATTGGAAGCCTTGAATGTATAATCTTTAGGATAGTAAACTGTTGGAACATCATCAGTATCCTGAGATACGATAGAATTAAAAATGAATTTAATTGATTGATCTGTACCCTTTGCTTGGTAAAAATATTTAATATTCTTAATAAGGGTCTTTTTGTCAACAGTCGGTTTTAAATTTTCTTCTGGGAAGGAAGCAAGATATTGATTTTCAAAATTCTTTACAAAAGCATATAAAAATAAATTACTAATGTTCGTTACAATGCTACCAACAGAATAAACCGATGTAGATACTCCTACTTCAGCATAAGGTACTGTTTTATATTCTGAAGAATCGTAAAGATCTCCCAGCTTAGTGGTGGCACTAACATTACGATAACAATTTCTAAAGGCATTGCCTATTCTATTTTGATAGAAGATAACTTCTTCTCCTATCATTACATATCCATTTTTTTCAGGAAAAGAATCGCCATTTTCTACAGTAATGACAACTTCTGCTGTTTCTACTAAAGATACTAATACACTACTTTCTTTTAATAATTTTTTTTCATAAGTATCAATATCTTGATACTTCATCAAGTTGTTAATCAGATCTAATGGTTGCCCAGGTGTCTCCAACTGTTCATAATATTTTTTTACGAACCCAACAAAATTTGGATATTCGCTAGATATGAATTCTGGTAGTTGGTTCTCGACTAGAGTAGAGAAACTTTTTACTTTTCCTGCCATTTACTTCTTACTCTTGAATGATTGTAAATTTACTCTTAGCAACATCAACATCTAAAAACATTTCACGAATAGCATTGATGTCGTTGAATTGTGGTCTTAATCTGACCTCAATTCTGTTATCATCAAAAGAACCTTTAATAATAGTCAAATCGTATATTTTAATTTCACCAGTAACGTAATCAATTTTACCTAAATTTTGATTGAGAACAATTTTAAGACCAGTTTGTGAATCTAATCTATATAAAATCACTTTACCATCACGATCTTCAATATATGAGGTAAAATTGGGAAATTCTTGAACTACAAATCCAGTACTTGATAAAGCTAATTCATCTGTGTCATAATCAAAAGAATTATTAAAACAAAGTTCATAATATGTCTTATTATTTAACGAAGGATAAAAATCCTTTCTCATAATAACTTGAGTTAAGTTTGAACGAATGGATTTGTCTGTACTGTCAATTGCGCTACCAAATCTACTATATCTAAATTTACCTCCAAATTTCTCGGTATCTGAATTTTTAATATAACTTTCTATGTTTTTGATAACTAATGAACGAATAGCATCAGGTGATTTATTTGTTAACGAAGATTGATAATAAATTTTGCTATTTAATTCAATATATAAAATTGATGGGTCTATAATTTTAGCGGTAACTGAACCAACAGCAAATTTTTTAATTTCAGTCTGTATTTGTCTTTTTGTAAAACTTGTTAACTTAGCAGCGTTTGATGGTTTGATAACTATCTTAACAATACCATATTCTGGTGGATTTGATTCTTCTCCACCATAAGAATAGATGTCAGCAATAGCGGGATAAATTCTTCTACAAATAGATTGATAGTCTTCTGAAGTTACTGCTCTATTTTGAGTGCCAAACATGGCAGGAGCATTTCTCTTAATAGCATCAATACTTTCAATTGAAGCTCCTCCTGTTGAAGGAGAATTTACACTAATAACAATAGACGAAATACTGAATAGAGCACCATTTTCATCTTCTACTGTTCCATTAAAAGTAAATGCTCTAGCAGAATTAGTAATATCCCCAGCAGTAACAATATAACTTACCTCAATATATTGACCTGGAGTTAGTTTTTTACCAAGCACTCCATCTCCAAATGTTACTCTATAATTTTCATCTTCTACTTCTGTAACAAAAAATACTTGAGATTTTGAATTTATTGTTAAAATATTTTCTGATTGTGTGTAAATTTCAAAATTTGATGCTGCGGAACTTGGTGATATACGTACCTTAATAGTAGAAACATCAATACCACTGTTATTTAATATAATCTCTGGATCTGTTGCACCAACAGTATGGTATGACTTGATCAGTGTGCCTTCATATGCTTTAAGATTTTCAAAAACTGCTTGGTTATTATTAACAAGTGCCTTTACATCATCTTGTAAAATGTATTGGTATAACGTATTGTCAATTGTAGAAATAAATCCACTACCTCTTCTAAAAACTAACGCATTGACGCTATTCCCACTCGTTAGATTAATCGTGCAGTTAACATCAGCAACTGGTGCTGTAGACGAACGAGGAGAGTATCCTAATTGCTTAGCGATAGAAACTACATTGTCTCTAAGAGTTGCTGTATTTAAAAACATCTCATTCGCAACCATATTGGTATTGAATGAAGTGTAATAAGTGTTATAAGCTAATAAATCAAGTAAATTATTGATTACCGAACCTTCAAAATCATAATCAGTAAAATCCGAATTCGCCCTCAAATAATCGCGGAGCGAATTCCGAATATTAAAGTAGTCTAATTCTGTTAACTGATTATACGCCATTGTTTATGCCGCCGTGCTCCCTAAGAAAAAATTTAAATTTTGTACGTTTTCGGGCACTCCAATGATAGTATAAGAAATAATAACATCAAAACCATTATTATCTTCGTCTATTTCAACTTCAACATCTTGTAACCTAACTCTAGGTTCAAATGATTTAATAGTATATTCAATTTCACTTCTAATTGACCCAGCAGTAATGAAGTTTAGTGGTTCAAAGAGAAGACCAGAAACGCTACATCCGATGTTTGGGTTGAAAAATCTTTCGCCAGGTTTGGTCAATATCAGATTATAAACAGAACCCTTAATAGCAGCATCATTTTTAGTCACCAACAGATCGTCGGTGACTGGATGTTTATCAAATGTTATGCTTAGATCCTTAAAGGACTTACTGATGGGCATAAAATTGGTCTATTTATAAAGTTATTTATGCTTGATATGACGGAGATTTACACCATCCATTCAACATAATCATCAAATCCATCTTTGCCACCACAGAATTTTGAAAGTCTATCACTTGGAGGTGAAGATGTCTTTTTCCTTGTCGGAGTTAGGGAGTCATAATCAGTTACGAGCTTTGTAGTGCCCCAATTTTCCTTCATATACTCAATATCGCGGTCTACTTTGTGTTTTGCCATCTGTTTTTCTCCTGTAGGGTAAAACAGAACTTTTTACGGGGTTGCTATCCCGAATTTTTCACAATATTGTAATCTTCATCTAAAATTTCTCGTAACATTTCGTCACTCCAATGTCTATAATACTCAGAGTTGCGTAAAATTTTACGATGCTTACGTAATTTTTCACGATTTTGCATTAAAATCAGATTATACTTACCATTATTAGTCTGAATGCCATTAATATATGTATTATACTCGCAATGGTCTTCCAAAAATACGTATTCGTCGTACATATTATTGTAAAAGCTTACCCAGTATTGGACATCTTGCAAACTAAAGTATTCTGGAACGACATAAAAAATGACATCATACCCAGAAATAGGTACGATGTCTTCTGTAGAACTGTCAATGATTAAAATTTTTGCGGTAGAAGCATAGGGGCAGACAGCAAACCCTCGCAATTCTGGGCGGATCTCAGAACAACGAATAATCCATTCTCTGATATATGCTTCTATCTCTGTCATCCTTGCCCACGATAACGCTGTTTACGCCCATTACGACTAGACGCAGAAAGTTTCGTGTTCTTTGAACGTCCTTGTGCAGTCATCTTTGGTTTGCTGGCAGCATAACCCGTATTCGTTAATGATCCTTTTGATTTTGCCATAAAAAATTTCCTCTAACTGTTCTTATTATACCACATTTACCCGCCATTGGCAATACGAATGGTGGGATATTTGAATGGGCCTGGTATCGGCCGATCAGTGCTGAGACCTTTCGTAACATCACCCTGCACCGCAAACAGAATACCATTCAAATAAACTGATCTATTGTTAGTGCAAACTAACACTCGCTTCAATGGTTGTGTTAATGCTGGAACACATGGGGGGTTTGGTAGTAATACCTGACATCCAACATCAGAACACTTTGATCCATTCTTATAAAACTTCACAAGTTCCTGCTCAAAAAATACTTTCTTTGCAGTAATAAACTTGCCACCTAGTGCCGCAGGAGGATAAATGCAACAAACATTAGTAGATGCAGAATCTTTTGCGTTTGTTCCAATTACAAATGCCATTAATTCTCTAAAACTATCTCTAAAATATTTAGTCTACTAAAAAGATCATCCAGTGCTTCGTTGATCTTTTTGTAATCTTCCCCAGGTGGTCGGTAATATAATACAAATGGATCTGGAATGCCACTCATACGCGCCTCTAAGGCACTTAAACGTCTATCAACATCATTTACTACATCAATCAATCTTTTTTCCAAATCCTTCACCACTAGTTGATCTCTTTGGGAATTCTCTAAGAGATAAGTTAAAGTCGTCCGAAATTTCACTTGCTGCTTCACGAGTATCTCCAAACGTAGCTACGTCACTATAAACTAATTTTCCAGTATCATCAAACGTTGAAATCTTTAATTGATCTCCTTCATCATACTCACCATTATACCACTTGTCAGCTAAATCTAACATGTGGTCTGCTAACTTGTCGTAATCTTCAAAATTTTCATTCTGTACCTCATTACCCTCTTTATCAATAATCGTGTAGTTTACATTAGTCTTCGTCATTGTCAGTTCCTCCAAATTCTGTGTCCACATGTTCAATTAATACACTGCCGTCCTTGTTGACTACCATATCTAGCATATCTCCCTCTTCCCATCCCGTACAAGATAAAAGCTCATCTGGTAATGTTATATAATATTCACCAGAATCATTGGAGTACTCTACAGTCGTTTTAAATGATTTATTCATATAATTCTTTTTAACTTTTCTATATATCAAGTTTTTGTAAGTATTCGCTCAGAAGGTAACCAATTACTGCATTTTGAAATCCCAAGAGAAAATTCTGAATGACTATGAAACTGTACTCTCAATTGTCTACCGAAATTACTGAAGGCATTGATTACCATGTTTTGTGGTTCTACTATAACATGGTCTATTTGTTCCATGCCATTCTCCAAAGCTCTCTCAATACTATGTAGATATAATGAATCTCTTCTCTTTTTGTCGTGCGAGTCGTAAAAGGTTTTTGCATCACTTTTTCTGGCGGAAATTTTTTGAGCGGAAAATATTTTTAATAAGCGAAATCACTCGGTCGCTTTCAAAGTTTTGTAGGTTGACAGTATCTATTGATTTTCGCTCGGCGCCCCCGCTATCAACGAAGGGGGGCTAATTAACTGCCCCCCTGTATATCACGCTGCCCCTACTCTGATCTGCTGTTGTATTTTTTTGCTGATAGTCTCGCTCTTCATTACATGTGGGATAGTAACGATTGCACCTGTTACTGTATGTTGCCAACGATGATGTTTGTTGCTACGTACACACTCAAAACCATGTGCTCGTGCTAATTTAGATGCCTGCTTAGTGGTTAACATTTAACAGATGAGGGGGAGGGGTTATGATGGGGTGTGCCCCCGTGAGGGGGGGGGGTCAGTACTCCCAACCACTGATGGGGCAGGGTGCCACCTCATCAGCGTGTGCCTCAGCGAACTGTGCCGACCACACTGTGGCAGGGACGCCTGAGGGGTAGACCAGATCAGTGCATTCGTTCCAGGCGCTGCCATCGTTACGGTAGGAGACCCAGACCATCTGGCGATCAGCAAGGCGGGTGGCAGGAGAGAGGCGCATTGGTTGGTTTCGTTTGGTTCTGATTAATTGTATCATACCCCCTAGGGGGGGGGGCGCCCCCTAGTTTCCGTTCAGGAAGTCTGCCATCGCCTCATCGTAGTCTGCCTTAGTCTCAAAGGTGCGACCGTAGATCGTCTTAGGGAACTGCTGCTTTGGAGCGGGAGCGGTGGGCAGGTCGCGACCCTTGGCAAGGATCTGGAGCTCGTAAGGGTTGGAAGTGAAGCGGGTCATCGGTCTCGGTTCGTTTGGTATGTAAGAATTCTACAGGGTCGGCAGGGGCATCCCGCCCCCGCTTGTGCCAGTCTAGAGATCGTCCATCATTTCACAGATCGCCTCGGCATCAATCTTAAGATCGTTCCAGCGGCACCCGTCTGGGGTCTCAGTGGATCCACACTCCCAGAGCAGCGCCTGGAGGTTGGCATATGAACCCCTACACTGGCGAGCGGCAGCATAGAGACCCTCATCATTTTGAATCCAGAGGGCAACGTTCCAGGTTTCCCAGTTTGCCCACCCGTTGTAGGTTTCGGTCTGGGCGGTGGTGGCGGTAGGCATTTGGTTTCCCTTTGTTTGGTATGCTTTAGTCTAGACGGTCAGGGGGTCGCCTCAGGTGAAGCAGTGACGGTTGATCCACTGTCCTACGCTGGCAGGGGGGAGGATGACAGCGCCTATGATTTCCCAGCGCGAGACCCCAGGGAAGCGATACTCTGTAGGACCGCTGACAAAGGTCACCCGAACGGTGCCAGTGAATGGGTTGCCTGTGACCTTGCGGGCGGCGGTGCTGAACTTAGAATTGATTGGAAGGCGGATCATTTGGTTGGGTCGTTTGGTTCTTTTAAATTCTAGACGGTCAGCGGGGCATCTGACAGGTGCCAGGTGCCACTTGGTTAACTGTCACACACTGGGCGGTCTGACGGACCTTGATCTGCTCTGATACCTGCTGGGCGCTATCCATCACCACCTGAACACCAGCGGCGACGGTCAGACCCGAGAGCAGGAAGTAGAGAGCGAAGCGGATCATTTGGTTGGGTCGTTTGGTATGCTGTAATTCTACAGGCAGGCAGCGCCTCAGCGCCCATCCCATG
>Ga0209552_1000348_pt1 | contig 14799 bp, 1 predicted proteins | sample LauGreFaBDMM15SD_2_FD_188214 | JGI IMG/M metagenome (GOLD analysis project Ga0209552, IMG submission 188214) | Freshwater lake microbial communities from Lake Michigan, USA - Fa13.BD.MM15.SD (SPAdes) (version 2) | ecosystem: Environmental > Aquatic > Freshwater > Lake | place: Lake Michigan, USA... | reverse complement strand
CTGCCTAACATGGTGCGCGAAATAAGGGCTAGTGGAGTCGCCGAAACTAATTTTTTGCCACAATCGGCAGCCTCGCGGTGGGCGGTACATTGGGCGGACAATCCAGAAATCTCCGTGTTCAACGCCGTTTTCGAGTTTTGTAACAACCATAGTTTTTTTGGCTTAATGCAGCTCTCAAGCTTTGGCCGCGCGCGCGTCTGGAGCATGCAGACAATGCGAAGCATCGACATGGAGCAGGAGGGCGAGCCGTCGCTGGAGCAAGAGCAAAGCCGTGTTTCGTATATGCGCGTGCCCTCTTTCATCAACAGTGCTCAAATGCTGCACGACCCAAACACATGCCAAAACGTCATGGGATTGCGGGTGGAGGGCGTTGAGTACCTCAACGAGCACAATGTGCTTGTGACGGTCATGGCTGCGCGTCCTGCCGACTACGACCCTGCCACCGGCACTGTCAAAAATGGCGCCCCGCGCACACATCGCTACTACTATCTGAACCCGGCGCGACACGACTGCTATCGCACCGACGATGAAGACGAACTTGAAGATGACCCCGCAATTTTTTCTTGTTGGCGCACTCAGTCCTTCGGCATGTGGGAAGAAGAAGACGTAGTAAAGGGGCCCATGACGCAAAAAAACAAAGACCCGTGTGCCGGCCCGTTGCTTGTGCCTGTGTTTGGCAGTGCCATGGTCATGCCTCTGATTTTCTTCGTGCATGTGCTGGAAATGACATTAGATGTAATTTGCACACTACCTGCGCTTATGGCAGCCAGGCCGCAGGACCCTGGGCTAGCCATGGAAGAGCTTTTTACGCTCGAGCTTCGTCATAGCGCTTTTCATGGAATGGTGGACAGCGCTGGTGCCCGTCTGTTTCAGGTAGACGACATCATCCGAGCTAGCATTTGGTTAAACAGCTTTTTTGCGCAGCTCATGGTGTACGTCGTGAATGGAATCGCTTCTGGCGCGCAAGGGTTGAACTTGCCACCTGATGCAGACAAGAGCATTCGCGGCTTGCGGACTCTTGTTGTGGGAGGTGCGAAGGTCTACGAGGGCTTGCCTCGCACAGATAAACGCATGGCCGCCGTCGAGCAAATGTTTCAAGAGCCCATCACGACAGTTGGCCACTCCGCCAGCATGGCGGTGTTGACGATTGCCGACAACCTCTATGAAGAAACCAGCATGAACCCAATTGTGGGCATGTTTATAAAGACACAACTGTCGATGGCGAGTACGCTGGAAATGACGCTACGTCTTGGACGCGTGGTGCTCTTGCGTCTGGTGCAGACCATCGGAGCAGCAGCGCGTGACAACGAGGCATCTGCATTATCGCTGGTCACATCGGCCGTGCTTGAGTCGCGTGAAATTGTGCAGAGCAGCTGGCTGGATTTGATGCGTTTTCAATGTTACGGCCTTGTACAGGCAATGGGATCGACTCAACCGTGGGGACAGGCTGTGCGCAATTTGTGTCTACTTGCTCCTGACACGTTTGAAGGCCTCATGACGGTCAGCATGGTGCTATTACTGGAGTACCCCATGGTTTCGTGCGCGTGCAAGCTCGGCGAAGGAGACATTTTGGGCTCCATTGAGGACATGTGCATCCGACGGCCATTGCCTGTGGAGAGCACTCAATGGATGATCCAGCTGCGCATGTCAGAAGCAAGTCAGCAGCAAATGTGCTTTGCTGCAATGGACAGTGCCAACGCGCGCCTGCATGACGCATTTGACAAATCTTTCAAACGCCTCTACGAAATGACGCGCCATGCCGCTCAAGTCGTCGACGGGCTGCTGGCGCTTGTCACCGGCGACATTGTAGCTTGCGACGCTTTTGACGTGTCGCCGTACGTGCTCAGTATCGTGCCCGAGCCAGTCGACTACTTCATGAGCTGCATGCACACCGACGACTGCGAGACGCGCTGTCTTGATGAGTTTCAAGCATTTGAGAAGAAAAAACAAGAAATGCTAAACGAAAACCCCCCCTTGCGTCCAAAACTCACCTCGACTCTAAAGATTCCTCTTGAGAGTATGTTGTTCAGCCAAACTGACATTGAAGAGGGGCTAAGCAGACCTCCATTTCTCTCACTGGACATCGTCGAGCTGTCCGAACGCGGTTGTCGCCAAGTTTGCAGTCGGCAAGGCAGTGTGAACGTGCGCAATCGCTGTGTGGTGACCACAGGACTGCTTGAGAGTGATGGCCGAACAGAGGAACTCGCCGTTGCCTACTACTGCCTGCCCATAGACATTACACAATATGCGTACCAGTGGCCGTCTATGCAAGTTAGTGAACAACCTGCTGCAGGCCCAATGGGCTTTGCCGTGCTGGAAAACTCGCTGCGAGCCCTGTTTATTGCCACGACTTGGGCCGCGCAGTTTGGGTCACGCGACTCTCTTATTGCGTTGGTTCAAGACTCCTTCACTTTGGCAGGTGCTGAAAATGAAATTGTAACAAAAGTGCTGTGGTTTGTTCCTACACTTCCTGCTCGCGAGCTCTTTCGCACGTCTATGCGCATTGAGCGGGACTTGCGGCTGGATGAGCCGAATGTTTTGCACATGGGATACTTGTCTTCGATTGAGCACATTGAAGTCGACTCGACGGACGTTATCTCACGCCCGGTCAGATTTTTGGTATACGGCTACCGCTTAGAAAAAAAAGTTGTGAACCAAGAATCGTCTATCTACGCCTGGAAGTTACCGGAAAAAGTCTGTATAGAGTGTCACTTTAACAGTAATTTACAGGATTTTCAGGGAGTCACATGCCAGCTGCAGTGTCCACCGTCGCTATCTAATGACGTGGATGTCCAAACGTTTGCACAAACGCACCTCACTGTCTGTATGAGGCTTCAGGAAGATCTGGAAACAACCAAGTGCAACGAAAAGCTCTGGTTACCGCGCGGCGCAGGAAAAAGCCCAAACGCTTTGGCACAGGAGGAGCTTATGGAAAAACCTACGGTGGTCTACATGCAAATGCAGGACAACGAACAGCTCTTCTTCCACAAGCTGAACGTCCCCCCTTCAACTTTCAACGTTTTCAGAAGCTACGGCGCATACATGGACATGCAACAGCGCGTGCACGCGCGAGTGGTGCTTGTCTCGCGGGTCATATACCTTGATTTTTCTGTTTTGCAGGAATTGCGCATCGCCGTCAAAGAACAATCGACAGACATTAACGTCGCTTTGGAGATTTTGCTTGTAAACGGCGGAGCAGTCCAAGGGGCGTGGATGCAGATGCTGCAACTGCGCCTTGCAGACAACGTTGGTGCCTCAGAGACTAATTGGATGCGGACCGAGACGATTGCAACCTATGTCATGGACTGCACCATTCAAACCTGCGGAGCGTGTGCGTATGCCGACGACGTGCCGCGGCAGTCGTTGCAACAGCTTGAAAACCTTTGCTACGCGGCGCAGCAATGTGGCATCGAGCGGTGCGCCGGAACGCTGGTCAACATGCGGAAGCCACTGTGCAACCTTGGAAACGTGCTGGTCGGAGAAATGCACAGCATTCGTGTTCTTTTGACAGGCATGTGGAGTGCAGTTACGGACAACATAATTATGATTGTCGAACTCACCCACAATCGGCGTCGTGAGTACGAAATCAAGTGGCCGCAAGAATTGGTGCTCAAGCAATCTTGCACGGCAAAGGATACAATTGTGAGCACAGCGGCAAGCATAACCAGCATCTTTGGGGCATTTTCGCACTTAATGACCGACGTCAGTGTGCACCACGGACTGGTTGGCTCGCACGTAGATTCAAGGGTACACGCGCGGTACATTATGATTCTGACAGCAACAACGAACTTACTTTCTTCTGTCATGATGTGGCCCATTTACCAAGGCCTAGTACTGCAGAAGTTCTTGGTATGCACAGCAAACGACATCAGCTACGTAATCGAAAACCTTATCTCTGCGCCAGGTGAACAACGAACCATGAGTATTCATTTTGGAAGAACACAGCAACAAAACGCCATCGAGAATGCTCAGATCGCGGTTTGTTTGTCTGAAGATGTGCAGCAGTCTTTGCGTGATTCGGGTGTGCGCGCCAGGAGCCCCGACACAGCACAAAACACCTTTTCCAGGGATGCCAGAGCTGTGACGTCAAAGATCTCAGAGGCCATTGCTAACTCAGTTGATATGTATTTTAGCACGTACATCCAGTTTGCGACGCACTTTCTTGACATATGGCTGACATGGGGCTCAAGTGTGTTGCGGGGCATGATGGACGTGGCGCAGACGGTCGACTGGCAGAACTGCAAACTTCCCGTAATCGACACTGGGTTACAGAGCCTTGGTCTCTGCGCATGCGGTGACCTTGCTTATACCATTCCGGCTGCAGACAAGATCCAAGACTGGACGCAGCAGGCGTTTTGGTGTTCAGGATGGCTTATGCTGAACGAGGGCGACGGCAGCGACCAGCTTGTGTGGAATCCATACAGCTTGCAACAGCTCTTGAGCTTCGGGCCCGACGACCACTCACCCAGTGCAACATCACACGGCCATGGCGAGTATTTGACCTGCCTACGAGAGCGGTGGAACAGCGGCAGTACTTACTACCAGTCCAGCTGTGAATCGCTTAAACCAAAAAACAACATCTTGCAGAAACAGGGCGTGGAGGTTATGCAGGTCATCAGCAGATGCCGGGCTAATTATCAACAAAGTCGGTGGGACGAAGCTGCTGTCTTGTACGGCCTCTTTACAGCAGAAGAGTGGACTGATCAAGAAAACATCCGAAATTCTGCGAGTGCTAAGCAAGACGACAAGTTCTCCATGTTGCGCAAGCAGGTCGTGCGGTTGCTGGAAAACACTGGAACGCAAAAACTAGTTCTGCCACTGGAGACATGGCAATGCCTGCATGACGCTTTGAATGCTGGAGCAATGCGGCACAACTGTCACCGAATGGTCTCTAAGTTTGAGTACACCAGGACAAAGGACAATACACCCTGGGACATCGACGCTTGCAAGGTGTCGCAAACCACAGGCTTGGACTTTCCACGCTTTTTGTGGTCTGGCAGTAGCAGCAATCACGTCCCACTTGCTAAACTACACGCAGAGCAACTTGACCCCGAGCAGCGTCAAGCGTACGCAGAAAACAGACTGAATAAATTGATGCAAGAGCACATCAAGCCTGCATTCGACATGATGCTAAGCCAGAAGTTTATGGAAAAGCTGAAAAAAGACCTTTACACTGAGGCGTTTAGCGTGGAGGGAGACGAGCTGCACCAGCTGATTGACTGCGTGATTTTGGGCCCGTACAGTAGCGCTGACTTGAGCAGCAACGTGCATCTTGACAACGTGCAGCCTCTTCCAGTGCCGCAGTACCACCGTGGCAAGAAAGATTCGCGCAAGTTTGCAGGTGGGTCACAAGCCCGCAAAGATTTGATGAAAATGGTGTTTGAATTTGTGAGCGAAAAAGCAGAAAGCGTCACGAGTAATGCGACAGAACTGCACTTGCAAAAACTTGCACAAACGTGGCTCAATCCAGAGAATTTCCAATGCATCTGTGACACACAGCAACGGGACTGGAAATGCTGCACAGGCCAGCACAACTCAGTGTTGCTTGACGTCTCCTCGTCAGAGACAGAGTGGGACATTGCTGGCACAATTTTGAAAAACACGTTGCACATGGTTGCGACCTCCACGTTTCTTCGAGAAACATTGTACACAACATTCTGGGGCTCTCAAATCCAGTTGACCAATGAACACAGATCTTACTTGCAGGAAGCGCACCTGTTTGCTCATGCCATGCCTGTAGAAACGTACAGCGCCGCAGATACAGAGGACGCATTGAACAAAAATTCGCTTTGGGAGACGTGCACGAGTAAGGTGGCTGGTCTTTTCAGCACAATGCCGTTCACGGCGCCAGAAGTCAACCAATTTCAAAATCGTGGACATGACAAAAGCGTGCTAGACATACCCGTCAAACGCGTGGAGGAGTACGACCCAGTGGAGGATCACGACCCTTCTCGGGGGCACTCAATGGAGATGCTCGTCGACGCTTTACTTGAGCGCTCCAGGACTCTGACGCCACACTTCTGGACGCATGCGCACCGGTACGTGCCGACAGACAGCGTGTGGTGTGAAAACGGAAGTTCTGCACTATTTGAGCAACCAAAAACAGCGCGGGTGTTTCAGACCCCGACGCACCTTGAAAGCTTGGATGAGAATGATTCTAGGCTGCGCTCCGTCTCTCTCGACGCCCCAGAACAGGCCGATCTGTTGTATCCTGCACAGGTTTTGAAGTCCTGCGCGTGTGGATGGTGGAAAAACGGATGCTACATTCCTCAGTCCGTGTGTGATTCGACCACACAGGCAGCAAGCGACGAGCAAACGCTTTGGAACAAACTATGCGCTTCAAAACACTACAACACAACACGCGAGCTCCTGCTGGTCCTGCGCGTGCTGCGCGCGCTTCCCGCTAAGACACTTGAGCATGAAAACTGCAGCTCGCGCAGACCTTCCTTGGCATGGGGGCTGCTGTCTCCAGCAGATCAAGAAAATTGGTACGCAGGAGAAATGCAAAACTGGTCTTTTGACACGCAAAACCTTGCAAGCACTGGTCCGGCCGGCCTGCGGCTGGGCATGCTTAGTCCTGCGGAGAACGTGAGACTGGAAGAGTACCTGCAAAGCTTCAAGCTTGGCGAAGACCTGCGCGAAACCTTCAATGCAAAATATGAACACACCATTGGCCAGCCCGTGTGCGAAGGCACCTTGCACACACACACACCCGACGACCTACGCCAGTATTTTTTGAACACATTTGTGCCCATGGCCCACGCGGTGCAAATTGTACCAGCCGTCGAGTACTGCTCGCGTTGGGTGTTGGAGTACGCGATGCTGGCTGTTTTGCAGAAAGCAGCAGAAGCAGAATTTCCAGACATGCTCAAAAAGATGTCTCAGCAGCAAGAGTCTGTACATCACTGGCGTGGACGTTGTGCCGCGCAGATGCACGAAGTTGGTCTCTGCGCCCTGCGCGGCGTGTATGACATCACACCTTCTGACAAGAGCAAACCACCCAATCATTGTGCTTTCGCAGGACACACGATTTCGGACTGTCGAGCTTTCTACTACACAAGCTCTTGCTTGTTGTACTGTGACGGCCATTTCTATGATCCGTGTCTCTGTGCCACACAAGCAAGTGGCTGCAAGCCGCGCGACTTTTCTCCCGGAGCGTGCAGTGAAGGCCTGCTCGTAGATGGCCGCAGCCTGCTTCAATACACCACTGACGAGACGCTGCTCACCAGCAGCCTTCACTGGCCAATGGAAATCGATTCCACAGAGGCTGTCAACGACACACACTGGCTCAGTCTGCAAGTCTCTTTGCAAGCAACGCGCTCTGTCTCAAAGCTGCAAGACGTAAACTTTCAAAGCCTCTTCAATCTCACCAAAGCTGTGCTGCTGGCTCGTCCTGACAAAGAAAGCATTCCACACGCCTACTGCGACGACCTCTTTGACTACTGGCCAGACGTACAGCATCCGGTCGGTTACCATCCTACCACGGCGTGTTCGGCGCAAGACACAAATACTCGAGGTTTCGACGCCTGGATGTCGCGAGACGATTCGGGCACGACGCTTCTAGACCCCGTGCGCACGCGCAACATGACTCAAGCGTCACGCGTCTTTGGCGCCTCGCATTTGGTTTGCGACGCGCACGCATACGCGGCTCCAGGTCACGCATTGAATCCATACTACATGCAGAGCAAATGGGATCCATTTGCGCAGGCTGATCCTGCGGTGCCCATGCACCCTCCTGCTGTAGACCAACAAGAAATGTCTATGGTCGGTGATCCTTCGTATGACGACTCAGACACAGCAATGCGCACCGAAGGCCACTCAGGTGACGCCATTCTAAGACATTCTGTTGGCCTCGTGAGAGCCTGGGCTCGTTGGTTTGTTGACGAGAAATCCTGGAAAAATGAACAAGGGACATTGGACACAGTTTGGCCACACTGGCTTCCAGATGAAAGCAACAAAGCAAATGCTAAATTGGAGAATTCGGGTCTTTTTTTGGCTGGCACCCGCCAACAGCCTGCAGGCTGTGCCTTACCGTCGATTATGCGGTGTCGAAATGATGAAGATTGTCAACAAGAGGCCACCGGACTCGAGTGCCTGCTAAACTTCAACGAGGAGCCGAACTCTCGTCGAGGAGTTTGCATGAGCCCAAACACATGCTATCAACACAAACACTGCGAAACACAGAAAATGCTATGCTCGGGAGAGGGAAAGTGTGTCCAGCCAAAAATTTTTGTGACCACCAGCGCTGCCTGGGACTCAGAAGTTCAGATGTTTGGCAAAGACTGTGACACGTCAATGCAGAGAATGAGTCGCTTTGAGAGTGTAGCCGACTATGCACAAGCAAACGGCATGTGCAGCTTTCGCAACTGGTATCACTACTTGAACTCGACTTACGACGCGCAAACAATCGGCAGGATCAAACAAGTCTCAGGACACAAGGAGGTCTTTCGGACCAATAAAAAGGGATTCAGTACGCTTGAGGAGCTCGGTGTGCTCAAAACTTACCCTCACGCGTGCGACCGTTCGTACACACACACCAACTTTAAAGCGTGCACGACACTGCAGGCAACCCTGGGTGTTTCAAAAAAACCCGCTTTGAGCTTCACAGCGGCGCAAACGTGGAAAAACACGAATGGGTCGTGGCATGTTCAGTTTTGCAATATGCCATCCACAAAGGCCAGTGGTTTTTTGCATCCATACGGAAAAGACACGCTCAAAACAGCACGGCAAGACATCAGACGTTGCATTGAGTACAACTTGTGTCCTGCCACTCAGTTCCACGTTCTTGGAGAGGCTGTCGAAAACAGACGAGTTCAAGTTCAAGTTTTGAGAGTAGACGCGCTTCATGGAGTGCATGCAGAGCCCAGCGCACGAGAGTACTGCAACCTAGACGCACAAAAATGCTGGGCCATGGGGTATCTACTTGGCAAAAACTGTGAACAGCTTGCAGAAGACAACAGTATGCTGTGCGTGGTCGACATGCTAGTGCTGCCTTTCTTCCGAATCGTGTATGCGACAGAACAAGGAAATTTTCCGGAAAACTACAACCAATTTCGAGATCGCTTGACAGAATTACGAAAAACCTGCCAGCAGGCATTCGTGGATGATGTCAAGACAGAAAACGGCGAGCTGGAATACTTCATCAAAATTTACGAGTACCTATCTCAACCATACACTTGGACAGACTTTCCACGACGCGCATTAGTCGCAGAGTATGCCAACAGCCTTCTTTGGTTGGTTTTTGGCAAAAAGCGAGGGTTTGATAATCTTTCGCAGTACTTGCGACATTCTCAGTGCGCAGCCTTTCTGGCACAACGCCTTGCACAAGCAGAGCGCGTCTTTGATGTGTCAACTTCTACAGGTTTTGAGTATTACGCCAGCAGTCGCGAGGATGCCGTGCTTCCTGGATCGTCGTTGTATCTTATTGACCACAGGTTTCCAGTGCACATAAACTTACGATGGTTGATGCAGTGTGTCATACTGGCAAGCAGTGAAAAGGAGGGGGGGGTCAGATCAGACTTTGAAAAGCTCTTGGTGCAAGGAATCTCCAAAAACATGAAAACGCTGCCATGCACAAATTACATGGACATTACGACAGTAAAAGATACGACAGTAACGACCATGTCTTTGAAAAATCGGTTAGCAACTGCCACGTTTCTGTTCACTCAAACTGATACTGCTCAGCCCATCAATCCCAACCAGTTCATAGCTGACATCCAAACAAGCGTCGCCCGGGCACTCAGCGCTCTTGGAGTCTTTGACATGCCAGACTTGGTGTGCGTGTCCACGAGTGCTGTCAATGGCTGGCAAGATCTTATGACAAACAATCAATTCGACAGAATTGTTGGTGTGTCAGACACGCATTTGCATCGTTTTTCCCTCCCTGGACTGAGCTTCAAAGATGCTCAAGTTGCTAGCCAGATTTTCGCAAGCTCTGGCAATATCAGCATTTACAAGCAGGTGCTTGAGTTCTTGCTCCACGAGACATACGCAACGTGGGACTGGGACGACCAAGAATCTTTTGACAATCATTATATCCAGGATCTTATTGATTTGAAGGTTCTTAAAGAAGTGACTACAGATTTGAACCAAATTGTCCCACTCATGGATAGATACCCGAGATACTCTTACAAAAACATGGACAAGCTGGCCAACTTGTTTCACTCATTTACGGAAAGCCCCACCAATTACCTCAATGAGCCAATGGATTTTTGCAGCTGCACGCAAGAAGAAAAATCAGAAGACACAAAAGACAAAGACGACATAAATGTATGCTCCACTCGGAAGAGACTGGTCAAACCTGAATACAGATGGCAAGCTTGGCAAAATGTAATTGACAAAGAGCAAATCAAGTGCGAGAGTTTTCAAGGCATGCCGTGCTCAGCGGAAGGCGTCAAAGAACTGATGAACAGACGCAAAAATCTCGATCCTCCGTTTCTCTTGCAAGATGAGCTGTTGTATCTCGTGCTCTTGATTTTTCAATATGAAATTTCCTATACGGCAAGCGGAGGCTTCACCACCCTGCACAAAATCATCGACCGACAGCAAGCCCAATTCGTGACCGACATGTACACCAATGTCAAATTACCTAACAATCAGAATACGATTCAACTGCAAGAAGCACAGGATTTCAATCGCTTTCTCGATCGCCACGACGCACTGAACCTCAAATGCCAGACAACAGGCCTCAACTACAACGCAGAAACCAGCGAGATGCACATGCAAATGAAAGACTGTAAAAATGATCTTGAGAAACCACTTGGGTGGAAGCTGCCCAAAGACGAATTTCTAACACTCACGCCGGACCGAGCAACGCTTTTTGAAGGGTTCTACGTGTCGTACTCACAGGAACCCACCGAAAAAACTTTTCTGGACACTCTGACCGACACCTTATGGCACAAGTCAGAATTTTCATCCCCTGAAAAAGCTATTTGCCATTCTGACGAGCAATACGACGGAAATCCTAGAGTCATGGCTCCTTTTTGGGGGGAGTATTTTGACGTTGCCAGCAACATGGGCGACACTGCACAAGATCCAGCAAAGGCCTGTGATTTTGAGCGATCAAGCACCTCCAGCATTATCATGGTGTACAACACGCTCTGTGAAACATCCATTGACAACTTGCAATCCTGCCAGAATCATCCTGGATACAAATGGCACTTGCAGAACACTCTGCCAGATGATTGTACCCGAGACGACGGACACGTTGTGGTGCGCAGACACCTTGGCGCCCTGAATGACGAGCACCTGCCACTCTGCGACAGACGGCCGTCGTTTCCAAACACTTGCCACTTGAAACACGGCACCCTCAACGGCCGCACCGGAACTGCCGTGCATGATCTGACAAACATAGAGCTCGTTCTTGAAACAACTTCGGGTTTTTGGGAAACGGCTTTTCGCAAACAAGAGCAGCTAGGACTTTCCAACGTCCGCGCACTGGCACTCCACGAGAATGATATTGCCGGGCACTGTCTTCATTTTCACATCAGTGACCAGGGCATTCTGAGTCTGCGAAATGCGTTCTTGGCCTCAAAATGCAGTCCTGATCACAATACAGGACAAATACAAAACTGGCTCGCCACTGTGGAGAAAGATTGGGAGTGGGAACACTTGCAAATTGCGGCCCTGAACGTTGTGCCCAAGCAGGCCTCTTCTCCGTGGACGTGTCCGTTGCACTGGCTCCAGCAGTACCACGATGACAACACCCGGTACCAGGCGCGCAGTCCTTCCTGGCAACGCAACAGCGCACGGTTTGAACACATCACAAGACAGCACAAGTACGCACACCCAACTGTGCCGCAAGCTGCAAAGATCCGCGGAGTGCGTGCGCCGCGCTTCATCAGCGACGCCATGGCGTGCGTGGCCGCCGCAAAGGACTGTCACGGCAAAAATTACCTTCACCAGACGCTCACAAATCTACTCACTCCAGGAACGTGGCAAACCGTGCAATATGTGCCAGAAAAACATACAGAATGCCTTCGCGTGCTCGACTGGCCCGAAGACTGCGGATCATTTCGCCCCTTAACAAGCACTACTTCAAGCCAAGGCAGATGTTCACTGAGACAGTGACAATTGTAGTTTAATCAAAAAAAATCAAGTGTTTGCCACTAGGGTTGTGAGAATCATTAAAATGAAAAACATCATCACAACCACGTGCAGACAGACCGGATGTTCGAACTAAATTTGACAAAGAATGGGCGAGTTTATCAAACAATCACTGGGCCCCTTGCAGGTTTTCACACGCGGCCTAGGCTGGCGTGCGTATGCACTGAGGTGCAGAGGTTACTGAATCAAGTACCAATAAACAACATCATCTTAAATTATACACGGGCATAAAAGACACATCATCTGGGTCCAAAAGGTCAAAATGGACCCGGACGTGTGGTATATTGTTAAGATTGCCTGCCCACGTTACAGTGCCCGTCTGCCCCATCCGACTGCTGATACTGCTGCCCTCGGGGGTTCTCCATCTGATCACCTGCACTATGTCGCCAATGTTGAACGTTGTCATCTGTGCACTGACTCAGTCTCCTTTTATATACCATTGTGCATTTCAGGCCCTTGCGTGAATCTTTCTGAATTTGTCAAGTTCTAATAAAAAACGAAGCTAAAATGTTTAAATGCAGTTGTTTTGTATTTCACAACAACACGGACATGCGCAGTCGTTTCCTGCAGCTGCTGATCTGTATGGCTTTTTGTGACACAGTTTGTGTTCAGGCCACCCTCATTTGTACAGCCGGCACGAAAAATAAATCTCCCGATAAATACAACCAGCTCACGGTAGATCAAATGAACTTTGCAGACGAGATCACGCCAACCTCTGTAACTACTTGGTGCGGTGGCTCAAACTGCGGCTATGGCTGTGGGTCGTCGACTGTTTCGGTTGGTCCAGCGTTGTCGGGCACCATCACAGACAGCTACTTAAATTACAAAAACAGTGCAAACTGCTGGTGGCTCCTGTCTGCGACCCCGGGCGTTGAGATTCGATTTGCCTTTTTGTCGATGGACACAGAAGAAGGCAAAGACATAGTGCGGGTGTACCAATGCAGCTCTGATTCGAGCCCCACAGTGTGCTCTTCACCGTTACAAATGCTTTATATATCGGGATTTCCTGTTGGAACTGTAGCTCCTGTTCGTATGAGAGCAAGAGTCTACACATCTACGACAGGCTTTCTCAAGGTGCAATTCACTTCAGATTCCGGCTTGATGTATCCCGGTTTTGAAGCACGTTGGATCGCAGTAGCAGACCCAGCTTGCATCAAATGCGAGGAGGGCAAGTACTCGACGCCCACAGAATCTGGTAATGCATTGTACTTGTTGCAGCCTGGTCCTGAGGTCTGTATTGATTGCGCCCCCAACACGTACTCGCAGGCCGGTGCTTCAGTCTGCATTAACTGCGTCCCCGGCAAGTACTCGCAGGCAGGTGCTTCGTTCTGTTTGACCCCGACCACCTCCACAACGCCTGAGCCGACCACCTCCACAACGCCTGAGCCAAGCACTTCCACAACGCCTGAGCCGACCACCTCCACAACGCCTGAGCCCACCACCTCCACAACGCCTGAGCCGACCACCTCCACGACGCCTGAGCCGACCACCTCCACGACCCCGGATCCGACCACCTCCACGACGCCTCAGCCGACCACCTCCACGACCCCGGATCCGACCACCTCCACAACGCCCGAGCCGATTACCTCCACAACACCTGAGCCGACCACCTCCACGACGCCTCAGCCCACCACCTCCACGATCCCAACGCCGACTACCGTGTGCCCAGCAGGACAACACGGGCCAGACGGAGGAGTTTGCGTTGAATGTCCGGCAAACACATACAAAAATACCACTGGAAACAGCAGCTGCCAGCCATGTTCTAGTTGTACGAGAAACCATTATCTCAGCAGCTCCGTCGAATCGAAACTTGGTGATTTTTTTTCAGTGGTTGTGTCGAGTCAGCCAACCGTTGGCGCATACCCTTCGAACAAGACCAACAACGCGCCCATATTCAGATCATGGGGAGGATACAACAACAAATCCTATCTAATATTTGACAAAATCTCGAACACTCTGTCGCATAAGTATTTGGACGCTGCAGATCACCTTGCTTATGACCCTACCAAGTTTGGAAATATACCTGATGGAATTGGAGGTGCTGCTCCAATTATGGATTTCACAACAGGCTTAACAGTCGTGTTGGTTATACGCTTCACTGAAAACCTCAAACTAGACCTAGCTCAGCAAATCATCTGGGGAATGCAGAAACAGAACGAATATATTGGCTTCGAAATCGCAGTGATAAGCACTGTGGAATGTACATTTTGTCTCTGTGTAGGCACACTACGCGAAAATTTAGGCAATTTGCCGGTGAGACTCTGTTTACCGAATTCTTTGCCAGAAAACGTCTGGCTGCAAGTGTCATATACGTACGATCCTAACATTGCCAACAAGCAGCTCCTTAGGGCTCAGTACCAATTGAATGGTATTGTCATAGAGCAGACAAAAACGGATCAATCGCCCATATACGGGTTCACCCCCCGAAAAATCGTGCTTGGGTACTCGACTACGACAGATTGTTCCGGATGGTTTTCCGATGTTGTTTCACGGCAATCGGCATTTTGTGACCGGCCGAATTTCGACCTTGCTGGGTTCCACTTCATCAGAAGTTTCACTTCAGCAACCGATGTTGCTGTGCTCATGCAAGCCATCAGTAACGGGCAACAGCTTTATCCCAGAGCAAACTACAATATTCCAATTGTCGTTGAGGAATTGTATTTTGTTTGTAACTCCACACAGGACGTGATCTGC
>Ga0209552_1000347_pt1 | contig 14864 bp, 10 predicted proteins | sample LauGreFaBDMM15SD_2_FD_188214 | JGI IMG/M metagenome (GOLD analysis project Ga0209552, IMG submission 188214) | Freshwater lake microbial communities from Lake Michigan, USA - Fa13.BD.MM15.SD (SPAdes) (version 2) | ecosystem: Environmental > Aquatic > Freshwater > Lake | place: Lake Michigan, USA... | reverse complement strand
AATTGATTTCCGAACGTAAAGCGGATCTTGAGAAAGGCAAACAGTTTTGGGTGGACTCTTACGAAAAAGGAGTGCTTCCGCTGATTGAAAGTATCAAGAAGAACGGGAAAAAGGATTTTGGTCTTTCAGAGGAGTTTGACGAAGCCAAAGTTGCTTCAATTGAAGCTACTCTATTGAACAACTTCTACAAGTTCAACCCAGATGGGAGTTTGAATGTAAAACATTCTCTTGAGGTTGCTCATTTTTCATCCGACATCAAAACCTACACTCAGAAAATTGCAGAACGCGCAGTGGCGAAATACAAATTGAGCCAACTTAAATCTGGCACCCCTGGTGCTGGCAGTCCTTCGGCAGTTGCCAAAGGTGCTGAAAAAGGTGTAGCCGTTAAATCTATAGGTGACATTAATTCCCTACAAGGCAGAACGGTGATAAAACCTACAAACAATTAACAATTAAAAACTCGAAGAAATGGGTGTAATTCCTAATACCAATCCGAGTGCGCTGAACTACGCTGACAACTTGTTAGTGAACCAGCTTAACACTCAAATGAATCCGGGAGTTGTGTTTCAACTTTCAAACCGAACTTCGATCTTCAACTACTTCTTGAGATTAGTTGATGCAAAGTTTGGCGGATCAACTGCTTTGTACACTGATGAAATCGTTTCTGCATCTCGCGGACTTGATTACATTCAGGCTCGTGTGAACACTCGTTCTGGATCTGACTCTCCAATAACATTGACCTTTGACAGCCAAGTAGATGCTGCTCGCGTAGGCGACAAGATTTACTACGGCAATGCTTTCGAGCGCGTTGGTCGTATCATGGAAGTGAAGAATGGACCAGGAGGATTCGTAAGAGTTCAGCCTGCATTTGCTGGATCTTTCACTGCTGCTGACTTCCCTGCTGGCTCTTTGGTAGGTATTCACGGAGATATCTCTGCGAAACTTTCTGACCAGAAAGCACGTAGATTCTTGAATCCAACCTTGCAGTACAACAACTGGAGCATTCAGCGTGAAGGCTACCATGTTGCTCGTTACGAGAAGACATCTACTCGTGTAACGGTTAATGGCACTCAGCCAACTGTTTACGAAAAAGATGGTCAGTGGTGGACTTCGTTCCAAGAAGATATGATGGCTCGTTTGGAGTCTTCATTGGATTGGGATTTCCGTTTCTCTGAATCTCAAAGATTCGTAATTGACGGAGAAGAATACACAACTAACGGAGGTATGCGTTGGCACGTGAAGAACCGTGGTGGTGACTACTTAGGTTTCCGCACACCATTGGTTCGTGATCAAATCGACATGATTCTTTCAAAGGCAATGAACAAAAACATTGGAGTTGGTTGCAACTACACTTTGTTTTGCGGTCAAGGTCTTTTCAAGATTCTTAACGACTTCAACGAGAAGTACATTTTGAACGCTGGTATCTTGAATACTTGGGCAGGAGAAGATGTGAAAGGTCTTAACATTCCACTTTGGTATGTTAACGGAATTGCAACTCCAATTGCGATTGTAATTGATCCTCGTCTTAATGAAGCACTTGATGGTGGTTTGGGTACTTACTCAACTATCCCTGGCTACACTCAGTTCACCCTTGGTCAATTGACTGGCTTCTTAATGTGCGATGCTGCTGTTCGTACTCCAAACGGAGGCACTACACCACAATTCAAACTTTACCACTTCGGGGATCAGCCATACAACATGGGTATCCTAAAAGGTATTGACGGAAATTCTTTCCGCGGTAAAGGTGCGGTTGGTTCTGGTAACGTTCTTGACAATGATGCCTTGATGGTATCAACTCTTCAAGATGCTTCTCAATTCGGTCTTGTAACTCAGTATGGTATGGACGGTACTGGCTACGGCTGTGCATGGATCGAACCACTAGCGTAATTTTCAAACCCTAAAAACAAAACTAAAATGGGACAACAATCAACAACATCCTTTGGGTTTGCATTAAACTCAGTGGCAGCAGCGGGCGCAGATGTAGCGGCTGCTGACGGATTGATCACGTTCACTGGTCTTGGATCTTTCGTTTACGAAAACATTCAGGTTGGTGTAACAATCCAAGCAAGAGTGGCTCCGGTTGGTCGGGTGCAAACATTAACTTGTGCTACTCCAGCAGCGGTTGGTGAAGTTTACTCTGTAAACATTGAGCAACCACAACCAGGCGGAGGAACTTTCCGCGAAACAATTTTCGTAACGTCTGTAACAGGAAGTACATCTACAACGGTGGCTGCATCTTTAGATGCTGCGATTGACGCATACATTCTTTCTGGGCAATTGCTTGGAACGTCTGCTGCTGCTGCTGCTGTAGTAACAACTACTGGGGCAACTACTGCTCCAATGTTGCGAATTACAGGATCAACTGCAAACATCACTGTTGCAGTAACAACTGCGGGTACAGTAGGCGTGAACACTGTTTCACAAATGACTGCATTGAACATTGAGAACTATGTATCTACTAACAACTACACTACAGTGGAGTTTCAGTACAACGCATTTGGCGCATCAATCAACAATGAAGCAACAACTGGAACGTACATTTACGCGATCAATGAAGGCGATGCTGACGCTACCGACTTGGTTACTAAAATAACTGAGTTATTCAATGGATTAAATCCTGGAGCTTTGACAGCGAACCCGAATTTGATTTCGAAGCGTTAAGGTTTGTAATTTACGATGAGGAGCCCTGCACATTTGTGCGGGGTTTCTTTTTTTCTATATATTTGCTCATCGTAAATAAAAAACTATATGTCTGACTCAAAATCAAAAGAAATCCGTTTCAAGGTAATTCCTAACGGAGCGACAAACACAAACCTTTATTTCTTACTTTCTTACCAAGATCCACAAACAAGACAGTTTGTATGGATTGACGAGTACGAAATTGTTCACCGAGCGAATGAACAACCAAAGACTGGAATCAAGCAATTGATTTTTAATTCTCAGCTTCCTTTTTATGAAATTGTCATTCCTGAAAATTCTTTTTCAGAAGTGGTAAAGAAAAAAACAGCAGAGATTAATTGGTTTAAGCAGAATCCTAATATTGGCCGCGGACTTCCTGACGGAGATATGGATTCGTACCCGCACGAAAATCACAAGGTACAGTATGCCAACATTTATCAAAATGGATTGAATAAAGACGAGGCTCTTTTGCCTTCTCAGCAACCATTGAGATACATTGACGAAGAAGAGATCAAGGAGATTTCATTGACCGAGAAACGCCATTTCAGAAAGGTTTCTCAAGCATTGGATTTGCTTATTGATGACGAAGAGAAAATGACCAAAGTTGCTTACATGCTAGGCATTAATCCGTTCGGAATGGATAAAAGCGACCTTGAATTTGCAATTGACGAAGCCGTTAATTACGGATCTAAGAGCAATGAGTTCTTGAAGATCATTGCAAACGAAGAGTACAACAACACTTATTTGTACGCTGTAAAGAGCGCAATCATTTGGAATATCATTGTCAGAAACGAAGATGGTTTCTATCAGTACAATGGCAATCCAATTGCTCGCAAGGAAGAAAGTGTTGCTGCGCACATGAGAGAAAAGGAATATGATTTCAATGCGCTTATTTCTGACCTAGAAGAAAAGGGCGTGAAGATTTCAAAAGAGAAAGCTAAGAAAGAAACGACAGGCACAAAGAAAGGCGAAAAGCCTAGTGCTTCTGTAGTGCAATCAATTGATGACGAAATTTAACAATCAAATAAAATGGCAAAGAAAAAAGCAGAAGATCCAATTGAAGGAGAAATCATTCAAGATCAAGTTGTAGAAGAAACACAAGCAGAGCAAGCGCCTGTTGAAGAAGTGGTATCTGAAGAACCAAAGCCTGAAAAGCCAATGCAAATCGGCAAGGATGGCAACCCAATTTTGCCTGCTGAAGAGCATGTAAAGAATTGGGGCAAAATGACTAATGTTCCTTATGGGCAAAAGTCTGCCACTTCTGAATCTGAATAATATTTTAATTGTTTGGGTGAATAAAAAGTCGTTCGGTAAACTGAACGGCTTTTTTCTTATTTTTACACCATGACTGCGAAAGAGTTTGATGACATTTTCCAAATTCGTATTGATAAGAACTACAACGCTTATCAGTCGCCTCCGCAACGACAATTGTTGTACAAGCAGGCTCTTTACCATACGCTAGAATCTATTTACCGTTCGGGAGTAGATCAAGAGTGGACTGATGAAATTCGTTCAATGATAAAGGTGGAGGTTCCGCTTACTCTTTCTGGAAATCAAATTTCGATTCCAACGGGATTGCCTGACTATGGGCATTACCTTTTTGCAAGAGCTGAGTACAAGGCAAACAAAAGACAATTTGCTTCTTTCACATATTCAGGCACCGGAACAATTCAAGCATATTCTCAGTCGGTACTTCCGTACAGAACGGGAACAAAAGTTGAGATTGCCAACGTGCAGGAAATGCCAGAAGCCAACGGGACGTTTTACCTTAAACTAATTGGCAGAACGGCTTGGGCGATATATGCTGACGAGGAACTTTCTGTTCCTGTTACAGCAACCGTTTTTACGGCAACCCAAGGGGATGCTATCGAGATTCAGGAAAATGACTGCGTGATACAATTCTCTGACGAGAAGATTCAGAAACTTGATAGTCCGACTGAACGCAATCCAAAGATTCAGATTGCTGACAATGCTATCAAGGTTTATCCTTCTGGCGCGACAAGAATTTATTTGGACTACATTTCAAACCCTCCTGTTTTTATTACTGAAACTAATGGGCAGTTTGATAACATATTTGACTTGGAAACAATTTATCCTGCGAAATTCCTTTACGAAGTGATTGGAAAGGCGGTTGAGATATTTGATACCGAAAGAATGGATCCAAGAAGTTTCCAGCAAAATGTTCAACTTGAAAAACTGAATCAATGACAGGCCCTGAATACAACGATAGAATTATTAAGGTATTGACTGGCTCTGGAGTTAGGACGGACGAGTTGCAAGGTCGTGGTGAAGATTTCATTTCTTCCATTCGAGATTCTGCAAGGGGAGAGGTATTAAACCAACTTTATCTTCGCGGTGGTGGCGTTGCTCCTATTTTCTTCCAAGAAATGTATTTCGATGAGAATGGCATGGTGCAGGAAGATGACTGCGTAGTTAGATTCTTTTGTCCTCCGCCATTGTATCGACCTAATGGAATGCCTTGGGTTGAATGGGTTGGCGGAAAGAATTGGAGTCGGGATTCGCGCTTTAGATTGGCTGTTTCTCGAACTGATTTGATTGACAAGAATTCTCACCACATTACTGGACGAAGCGATTTAGTTCGAGCTTTCTATGATAACTCAATGGCTTGCTGGTGGGTTTACAGAAACAAGGGAACAAGTAATTTTGCTGTAAGGCAGATTTGTGCTAATCCATATAAAGTTCCTGAATATAATATTGACGTTGATGACTACCCTTTTCCAACGGATCAGGATGACTTCATGATGGATATTATTATCAAGCGTTATTTCAGGACTATCCAAGCTCCTATTGATTCAAGGTCAAATAGCAGAAACGATCTTCAACAAACACAAGAACGATAACGATGGCTAATTCTGTTACAGGCGGTGTGTTCAATATGATTCCACTTCGTGATGCAATTACGGAGGCGAAGATGTATTTGCAAATCAAGGACGATTCTTGCGATGACGACTTGGAAATACTTGCTTGGAATGCAGTGAGAAACATTGCCACCTTATCTTCATTTGATACTAAGGTTGAAAAGATTAAGGTTTGCAATAATAAAGTTGAGCTTCCGAAGTTGTGTGCCAAATTCCTTTGGTTTCGCATTTGTGGAGAGGTTCAAAAATCGGAGAATGATGGCTTGGCGAATCCAACCACTTTCTCAGCGATGACAATATATGCTGACATTCCTTTCTTGAATTCTTGTGATTCAATGATGACGGGAGATTATGCAGATGCAACAAGTTATGTAAGAATAAATGACGGATACCTTGAATTCAACAATCCCACCGATTACTCTTTTGACCACGTATTGGTCGCATATGTCGGTTACAAAACCGATGAGTATGGAGTATTTCGGATTAGCGACACAACCAAGCCTGCCGTTGTGTATCGAATTTGTGCCGAGTTCGCACTTATGCACCCCAACCGTTATGGTAAAGCAATAGATCTTTACGAACGTAAGGCGACTGCTGCAAGGAACTATGCAAAGAGTATTGATTGGAAGACTGAGTTCCAGAATAACATTGACCAGATCAATGCAATGTTTAGGGCTTACAATTATTCGAATGTTGTTTCACGAAGAAGATCAAGGTACTGATGGCAAGAAGAGCAATTCCAATGCCTTCTACGGGCAAACTTGATAGAGATACTGATTTAGAGAACATTCGTCCTAGCAATTATTCCAACCTTCAAGGGATGGATTTTTCTGAAAGCGAAGTGCCTTCTCTTACCACTCAAAAGGGAAATGTATTTCAGATTGATCTTGGAGAGGCTTCGTTGCAGAATCAGAAGACAAGGATTAACATAAACGATGTTACCGTTCCGCTTGTCGTTACGATTAAAGATATAAACGGAAACATTAAGGGTAGTTCTCCGCTTGGAATAACAGGATCAATTGCTGCGGTAAAGACTGATATTATAAACTATCTTTCTTCTCTTTCATTTGGTGTTCAATTTGAAAATACTGGCGCAGAGCCTTATTTGGACGTAACCCTTAACTTCTTGTATTCGGATTACGTTCTTGAAATAACAGGATGCACGACTGATATTCTAAAGGAAGCAATATCAAATACTGGCGTTGGAAGATTTATTCCGATTGGCTCTTATGATTTGTTGGATAATGTTTTCTATTGGTCAACGACTCAGAGAAATCTACCCACAAGGCTATCTAATGTTTCCGATGTTTATGCAACTTCACTTTCTGCGGTTGGCATTACTTGCGTTGGACATGGACTGCAGAACTTTGATTCCGTGGCAATCGGTGCCGTAAATGGTGTTCCGCAAGCAAATGGTATTTGGACGGTTACGGTAATTGATGATAATAACTTTTTCTTGAACACTTCTTTCTTCACGGGGGCTTACACGGGCGGAGGGAATGTTTACCGAGATATTTATGGTTACGGAGCGATTGGTGTTGTAGTCGAAGACTTCTTGACTGATAGTTTTTCCTACACTCCATTGCTTCGAAGTAAAGCATTGAACTTCTTTACCAAGAAGCAGATTTACACTCCGCAAGTTCAAGTGTCAGGGAATCTTTATCAGATGTACTACACTGATAATTTCAATGTTCCAAGGGTTACTTATTACCGTGGAGAGTTTATCGAAGATGGCGCAATCAAAGTATTGAATCCGACATTCGGTCAATATGCTTACGCCACATTAAGACTTGAAACTTCAAGGCAGATAAACTTTACCGGATACGATTTACAGTACGAAACTCAGATACAGACGGGTGGCAATATCCAAGCGGGAAATGCAAGGTATGCAATCCGTTTCTTGACCGAATCTTTAACGGCAAGCGAGTTGTCACCGTTGACCGGCCCGATCCCAGTTTATTCGCCACAGTATGTAAATGACGACTCTGTTATTTACGGAAATCCTTCGACTGTTTCAACGGGGAAAATAAACCGTTTGAGGCTTTCGGGAATTACTCCTGGCGTTTTCAAGTTTGTTGAACTGATTTATTTCCAATATTCAGGGGAGGCAACAACTGTTACAACGATTTCATTTGTAATTAGACGCGAAGCTCTTTCGGAAGATCAGACTGAGATTGTTTTAGAACATAATGGCAACGAACCAAGCATAACCTTCTTTGACACTCAGTTGGCAAACGAGGTTCAGCCGGATATTATTCGCACTACTGACAATGTTATCATTGACAATCGTTTGGTTGATGGAGGCGTGACAACGGGTAAGCAAATTGATTGCAGGGAATGGGTTTCGACTTTTAAGTATTCTTTGAAGAAGTTTCCGTTGTTCGGCTCTTTTGGGGCTGAAACATTCAATGAGTTCTATTCTCCAGAAGCGGTTGTTAATCGCGTTGGATATTCAGCCTTTGAGTGGGAACGATTCTATGCTGTTCCGGTATTGAAGTCTGGGAAATCATTGAACGCATTTTTTATGTTTGACGTTCGATTCGTTTCTCAGTTGGATTATGCTAACAATCCTGAGTATCAATTCTTGTCAACTAATGGTTACGATCGCAGGGATTTGAATGGTGACGAACTTACCAATTATGATCTAGGTACGGGCGACAATATCTTCTACCAATTCCACATAGAGGTAAAGAACATTGATTGGAACTATCAGATTGATGGCGTTCCCGTTCGTGATTTATTTGAGGAAATCAGGTTTTACAGAGCCGAAACAGTGCATGAGGTATTGCATACGGGCGTTATAAATATGGCGCAAGATAATACTGCAGCAGGACTTGACCCTGTAACTACTTTTGTTGACTTTCCATATTCTATCGGAAGAAGCCTTAGCGATCCAGCATCTCCAATCGCTCAACAAGATTTATTTTACAGCGATTATATTCCTAACGGACCTCAAAGAAGGCGTTATGGATCTTTCTATTCTCCTGACATTTTTCTTGGAACTCAGCCTTTTTCATATTCTGATGGCGATAAATTAATTGCATTTGGATCTCAAAAAACTGTTTTTATACAAGGTGTTACTGCGTCACTGCCTGAAGAATCTTTTTGGAGAATATTTAATAGTGAAGGAGTCGCATCTTCATCCATTGAATATTCTATTGAATCTGCCACAATAATTCAAACTGGATCTGAGGCTGAAGTAGAGTCTGGTATTATCTTTTCTAAAATAGCTCAAAATATATTCTCAGCCCCAGGAAATTCAACTGGAGGTGGTTTTGGTATATGCCAAGGAGCTCCTGTATTTAAGTTGTCTTCTGATGTACTCCATTCTGGATCTAACCCTGATAATGGTCTTTATCAATCAATTTATTTTAGACCTAAAGTTGATAAATATGGGAATGTTTTTCAGAATAATGTTTCAATTTATTGTGGAGCAAAATCAAGTGTTGGAGAAAATTCTTCTTTGGTTTTTGGAGGTAATAGTTTCTGCCAACAAACTTGGCTAAAAGTTCTTTATACACAAGAAGCTCAGCCAATTGTTGAAGGACGTGCCGCTGGGTGTAGTTTTGTTTCTCAAAATAGAGGAAACTCAAATCTTAGATTATGGGACAGCACTTTGCTGAATAACATTGTATTTCCCGTTTCAACACAAAGTGCTGCTACTTGGCTTGAAAACGATCCTGCTAATCTCGACCAACTTGAATCCAACCCTGCTTACAAAGTATTAAACCAAGTCCAAGCTCAGGCAGTTTACGATCCTGAGAACCAAGATACGGGCGAATACCTTTCGAGAAAATATTGGAGTCAATTCAAACCTAACAATAGTGCGGTTGACTTTTTCAGGATCATACTTCCATTTGACTTCCAAGATAATCCTGAAATTCAAGGAGCAATCAAACGCCTTGTCAACTTGAATAACAGATTGTTTACCATTCAGGAGCGTGGGTTTACATTAGAATACTTTAACAATCAAGGTCAACTTGTTTCCCAAGATGCAGGGCAGATTCTTATTGGTGACGGTTCGGTACTTAGCCGTATTGGTAATAACCTATCATTGTTCGGACTAAAACAATCGGGAGCATTTGTTCGCGGTAAAAGTCAGTCAGGAAAAGATACTGCAATGTGGATTAACACCACGTTTACCAATGTACTAAGGTTTGGTGACGATGGTATTAAGAATGTTTCGTTGAGGGACTTAAACCGTACTTTCTTCAATCGTTATTTGAAGTGGGCAAACAATGCTGACACTCCTGCGGATGGCTATGGTATTTCTGGCACTTGGGACAATGACAACTCGAACTATATATTTACTGTAAAGGCGTGGAAACCATACAAGCAATGGGATGCTAACATAACATATCTTGGTGATGATGCAGTTCTATTCGGAGAGATTGAACAAGGCATTCCTCAGATATGGACAGCCAACCAAGCAAGCGTTGGAATCGAGCCTGCGGATGGCGTTTCGCAATGGCAACGAGTTGACATTTTAGATCCGTTGTTTTACAACTGTTATAGTTTTGCTTACTCTGAAATCAAAAATGGTTTTACATTCTACCCTTACTTCTTACCTAACTTTTACGCCCAATGGAAAGGCAAGTATTTGACAGCGAATCCAAATTTAGAGAGCATAGACAAGTCAAAGATTTATCTGCACGGAGAGGGATTGCCAAATCAGTTCTATGGCGTAAATTATACAGGAGGCGTTATCGAATTAACTATGAATTGGCAGCCAAACATGAACAAGAAAGTTCTTGCTTTGATGATTAATTCAAACATAAAGCCTGAGAGAGTTGACATTGAATCGTTGTTCAGAAACGAACCGGACGGAGAGAGAATCAAGAAGTCTTTCTTAGTGACGAGTGACTTTGAAACTAGAGAGGGTTATCAGTATTCGACCATTAAATTAGAGTTGGATGAGAATGGTAACAATGATCGAAATACTTCTATGATGGAAGGTGTTTGGACCAAGTTTAGAATTCAATTCCCTGCGGGCGTTTCGGCAAAATTGAACGACTGCATTGTTTTAATTTCAGATTCTTTGCGTACATTTAACCCGATAAATTGATTTCCTATGGATCCAGCTTCATTGAGCATGTTGCTCCCTATGCTTTCCCAGATGTTTGGAGGTTCAACTCAAACTGCTAGTAAAGGTGGTTTGCTTTCAGGTGCAGGAACTGGCGCAGTAGGATTATTGCAGACCATTCCTTCGTTAATTAATACTATCAAATTAAATCGTATTGATCGTCCTGAGTACGAAACTACTCAAGGTGTGAAAGATTCAATTGCGCTTGCAGAACAACGTGCGCAATACGGATTTACTCCAACCCAAACTGCTGCTTTCAAGGGTAACCTTGCTAATACTTTGCAGACTGATTACAGAAATGCAAGGGATATGAGTGGCGGTGGATTGGCGCAAGCAATTACATCTCGGAATATGGGGCAAAGATTGGGTGCGTTGAATCGCTTCGCTTCTGACGATGCTGCTGCACAAGATCGTAATGTTCAAAATCTTTTCAGTGCTAGAAAGTTTGAACAAGGCGAAAAGAATCGTCAGACTGCACAGCAAATTAATTACCGACTTCGTGACGAAGGGCAGACGGGCGCAACGCTTGGAAGTGGCTTGAATAATATGGGATCGTATGTAAACCAAAATGCTGCCTTGGGCAACTTTGGTGGCGGTGGTTTTGGCGGAATGGCAGACGGAGGACAATCGGGATCATATTTTCCTAACGGCACAGATCCTTCTTTGGGAGGTTTTTCAAATCCAAATCTTCTTAACCAAAGTAGTGCTCCAGGAATTTTTGGCGCACCATTTCAACCATAATGGCTTACACATCTCCCTTCATAGGATTCGCTGGTTCTCCAAAGGACTACTCTTCGCTAGAGATGGCAAGGATGCGTCAGGCTGATGCTGAAAACAAGACTGCTAAGAGTAGAGCTCAGAAGGAATTGGATGACATTTACAAAATGACTTCCATTGATCCGAAAGGATACCTTCCATTTAGGCTTCCTGAGATTAAGGAAAAATTTGCTACGGGAATTGCAAAGATTCTTGAGGCTGCTTCTGCGCAAGACTATAACGCTTTACAGGAAGCTAAGAACGAAATATTACTGACTTCGGGAAACTTTGCTGCTGAAAAGAAAGATGTTGACGAGGTTATTAAAGGAACTGAGGGAGGTAAGTTATTTTCTACTGCTGATTTCAGAAGGCTTTATTCTGGCGCAAGCATAGATGATTTCAAGGATATGTTCGACAATGGATCAATTGAGATCCACGAACAAACGGGGAGGATTATACCTAGGACTTCTCAGAACATTATCATTGATAAAGAGCAAGTTAATTTAGTAAGCAAATACAAAAACAAGCCTACTACAAGATTTAATTCACTTGGTCAGCAAGAGTTTGAATTAGACGTTGATGCTGCTAAAAACGCATTATACGATCAGTATATGTTCCAGCCTGCAATTCAGGCAAAGTATAACGCTCTTAATTCAAACAGAATTTCAACAGAGGGAAAAAGTCCTGAACAAATTCAAGCTGATTTAGCGAACTTGTATGTTCAAGATGGCATTAGAAAGGCGTTGCCTAACACGACTAGAAATATGCCTAAAGGCGAAACCAATATTTTCAATATTGGGCAAGGTGGTGAATTGCCTCCTGCATTGAAGCCAATTGAACTATCTGAAATAAAGATGTCTCAGACAAGTCCTATTACTGGCAAAAAAGAAGTAGGAGTATTTAATTTAAATAACTCAAGAACACTTGGAGATGCTGTTGCAACTATTCCAAAAGGGGTGGGAGCTTATTATGCTGATACCGGAGATTCTGCTTCTGACTCTGATCTTCAAAAGGCTACGTTCAATGAGTTTGGTAACGCCCTTGTATTCGCTAAAGACGTAACGACAAACACTCCTAATGGATCTGTTACATATAAAAAAGGAACACCTATTTTGCAAGGCTTCGAAACGATAGCAATTCAAAATGGATGGGCAAAGCCAGCTATGGTTGTTTCCGCAGAAGTAGATGGTAGGTATGTGCTATCTGATGCAAGAAGATTCTTGCAGACAAAAGCAATTACAGCATCAAAAGAAGATACTCCTGTAATTAACCAAAATCTAATTGAGGCTGAAAAAGATTTTGAGCAATATGAAAAGGATTTTAAGAAAAGGGAAGCGGACCTAAATAAAGCCAAGGCGGATCGAGAAAAGAAATCGCAAGGTGGAGGTAAGCCAAAGACAACTCAAAATAAATCTACAAGCGCAAAGCCTTTATCAAAAGAAGCTCAAAAGAGATCAAGTGGTAATGCAAGCCTTCAGAAACTAATTCAACAAAACCAAAAGTAATGGCAGAAAATGCTACAAGTGGCGGTCCAGAAAAGTTCAAATTACTTTACGATGCAATGGCTGCTGATGAGGTTTTCTCACAAGTAGTTCCCGATAATTTTGATTCGTTTGTTGATCAGTACAAAGATCCTAACAAACTGAAGACTCTTTATGAGGCATTGAAAGCCGATGAAGTATTTTCTCAGGTAGTTCCGAGCGACATCAATCAAGCAATGGTTGAGTACGGCTTGGGAAAGCCTTCACCCACACCAACAAGCGCAAGTGGTTTGGGTACTCAAAAGAATGTTGGACAGACGGAAATGGTTTCCCAAGAACCGTCTATGCCTGCACCTTCTTCCGCGCCACAATATTTATCTCCAGAGGAACTTGGGGCACAGCCTCAGATGCCAACGGAGGAAGTGATACAGACTCAAACGGTAGTCAAGCCAGCACCGACTCCGCAGCAGATTGAGCCGTTCAAAGATCCGAAGGTTCAAATTGCATTAAGGGCAGAACTTCAAAAAAAGAAAGCACAAGAATCGAAAGATTTAAGCGAGTCTTTTAAGGGCAATCTCTTGGGCGCATTATACAATAGCGCAGTCGAAGGATCGGGTAAAATGCTTGAGGGCGGGGCTTATATGCTTGGCGTTATGTTTGGTGGCGACTCAGAACAATTTGGCGACCAAACAGAAGATGAAAGAATTGATGCCTTTACTGAGAGAATTAAAGAAGTTGGTATCAAGGAAACAGTTGACAAGTTAAAGAGCGAAGGCACAACTCAGCAATTTATTGACAAAGCAAAAGAAGAAGGTGGCATAATTGCAAAAGGTGTTTTTGGACTTGCGGAAAGTGCGCCAGCAATGCTTACCCCAATGCAAGTTGGTTTCTTGTTTTCTACATTTGAAGACGCTCATAAAGAGATCAGAAAGGAAATGCCAAACGCAAGTCCTGCTGCACAATTTCTTTATGCAGCAACGCAAGGATCGGTAGCAATGCTATTGGAGAAGGCGGGTTTCTCGAATCTTATTCAGAACAAATCGGTAATGAAGAATCTTACCGGAAAGATTGTGAATGAGATTAAGAGCATGGGCGTTAAAATGACTCCTGAAGTTCTTGAAAGCACAGCAGCCAAACTTGTTAACGGATTTTTAGCAGAGGCAGAAACGGGCGGTGCTCAATATTTTGCAGAAGAAACTGTTAAGCAAATTGCAGATGCTCTTGAAGGAGAAAAAGATGTTTTCGAGTTTGAAGGGTGGAAGAATTTTGCTTTAAATATACTTGATGCTTCAGCATCAGAAGGTATTGGAGGTTTTGTAATGACTGGTCTTGGGCAGGCCGCAGGCTCGTTAAAGAGTTCGGAAGCAAAGGCGAAAGCCGAGCAAGACATTACCCAGGTTTCCGACATGATGAACGACTTGTCGAATCCTAATGTTAGCCCAGAAGCCAAGCAAGCGATATCAAAGAAAGTGGACGAGAAAGCGGAAGCAATCTTGGAAACTTATGCTACCGAGCAAAGTAAAATAGAAGGACTTTCTGAGGAAGGCAAAAGAGAATTTACTTTCTTGTCTGACCAAGCGACTTCAATGGAGTCTGTTATTGCCGATCCTAATGTTTCCGATGCCACAAAGCAAGCTGTTCAAACTGACTTGGAAGAAACCAATAAGAAGATTGAAGCTATACTTGCTTCTGCCAAGGAAGCCCCTGTCACAGAGCAACCAACAACAAATTCTCAAGTTAATTTAGATGCAATAAAATATGAAATAGACCGTGAGAGAAAAAGTTTGGAAGAAGATATAAAATTTGAAGAAGATTACATTGCCCAACGCAAGAAAAAGGGATCTTTAGGTAAAGTAAAAGATTGGTTCTTGACAGAAGAATGGTTTCCTAAAAAGGATAAATTCTTAAATTCTAAAAAGGAAAATTTGAATTTATTAAATAATGATCCCAAAAAATACTTTGAGTTAAAACTTAAAGAACAAATGG
>Ga0209552_1000345_pt1 | contig 14877 bp, 8 predicted proteins | sample LauGreFaBDMM15SD_2_FD_188214 | JGI IMG/M metagenome (GOLD analysis project Ga0209552, IMG submission 188214) | Freshwater lake microbial communities from Lake Michigan, USA - Fa13.BD.MM15.SD (SPAdes) (version 2) | ecosystem: Environmental > Aquatic > Freshwater > Lake | place: Lake Michigan, USA... | reverse complement strand
GTTGTACCAGCCAAACGCATTGCTGAACTTGCTCACGCGATTGCTTGTGGGTTGCACACGCCATTCGGGTTCGTTGCCCACATACTTGGTGTCAGGGCTGCGAGGGTTCAATGCTTTGACATTGGCTTTTGCTGCTAGAGTTGCCATACGAGTCCTTTGCTGGTGTTTATGATGTAATTATAGCACATCAGGCTTTTTTGGTCAAGTCCGCGCACATGAGCACAAATGTCATGTCTGATTCTCTGCGGAACATGATGTAGTAGGGTGCGGATATGCTGTATCTCCGTTTTCCAAAATACGCAAGCCAATCAGAGTTCTTGGCCGCCCAGCCGCTGTTCAAGCGGGCTTGGCAGATCCGTTCAATCTGGGAGATTTTGTCTTTATGATCCCACCAGCTCTCAAATCGCAGGCCGGCTTGGTACCCGGCTTCTTTATGCGGTTTGTATCTGCGGTCTAGCTTTATGACTTTCATGCGAGTATTATAACTGAAGCAGACTTTCCGGTCAACCTGGGCATAAATACAGCACTATGCCAAGATTGTCACTTTATAGGCCTAACAGAACGGCCGACTATCGATTTTTTGATCGAACCATCTCCGAAATGTATCAGGTGGGGGGCGCCGACATGTATTTGCACAAATACCTGGGACCTCTCACCAACGACAATACTGGCAACAACGATGCTACCTTGCCCAAATACGACTCAACCAACCCGCTGTTTATTGAAGACCTGCTGCTGTTGGAAAACCGTGACCGAGCATACGACAACGATATCTATGTCATGCGCGGCGTTTATCGCCAACAGGATATCGACTTTGATCTCACCCAGTTTGGCCTGTTCCTGAACAACGATACCTTGTTCATCACATTCCATTACAATGACATGATCGACACCATGGGTCGCAAACTCATGAATGGGGATGTGTTGGAACTGCCCAATCTCCGAGACTACAATCCATTAGACTCGGCCATACCCAGAGCATTACCCAAATGGTATGTGATACAGGATGCGGCGTTTGCTAGTGAAGGTTTCAGCCAAACATGGTTACCTCACCTGTGGCGAGTGAAAGCCACACCCATGGTCAACAGTCAAGAATTCAATGAAATTACCAAACAGCCCTTTGAACCTCTCAACATCTGGGATCCGGGCAATTTCTATCCAGGCGGTGTCACAGTGCTTTCAGGCGATACTTACTATACATCAAACAAGAATGTGCCACCGGGCACAGAGATCAACAACACGGAATATTGGACCTTGGTTACCAATCCTACCACCATTGAAGAGCAACAAAGCACACGACCAAGAAACTTGGAGATCAATGATGCTATCCTGGCACAGGCAGAAGCAGAAGTGCCCACATCAGGATTTGATGTTGTGAAATTTTTTATTGTTGCTACCAATCCAGATGGCACACCTGCCAATCCTGAATCTGCCAGTTATACAGCAGACTACACCATTGCCACTGCTGACCGAACTGTGGCCAATCAAGGGATCACGCCCACTGCTGATGGGTACACCGCAGGTTACTTGACCGGAGATGGAGTTGCGCCCAATGGCTTGCCGGTCACAGCAGGAGTTAACTTTCCGCCCAATCCGGTTGCCGGACAGTTTGCATTGAGATTAGATTACTTTCCTAATCGCTTGTTCCGATACAGTGGCAGGACCTGGATCAAGATAGAAAGCAAGGTACGAACCAATCTCACTCCTGGATCCACCAACGATACTTTACGCTCCGGCTTTGTAAACAATACATACACAGTGAATACCACAGATCTTGGCAATGTACCTAGTCGTCAGAGTTTAAGTGAGGCCTTGATACCCGATGCTGCCAACGGTGATCAAGGTGGCAATCTGCCGGCCAATCCATATCCGCCTACACAACCATTCCAGAAAAGCAGCTAAATGAGTCAAATGTTTTTTTATGACGAACAAATTCGTCGCTATCTATTGCAGTTTACACGCATGTTCAGTTTGTTTGAAGTTGAATACGGACGCAATGAACAAGGTACTACTGACCTAGTGCGTGTGCCCATACGCTATGGTGATGCCAGCAGAAATGCACAGACCATATTGAATCAGAACTCTGCTAACTCATTAAATGCCACGCCCTTGATGACTTTCCACATCACTGGTCTTGCTTATGACCGTGAACGCATGCAAGAACCGTATCATGTGAACAAGATATTTGTGCGCCAACGCACTTGGGATCCGGGCACAGAAAGTTATGAAACCACACAAGGAAATGCTTTCCAAGTGGAACGACTCATGCCGGTGCCATACAAACTCACCATTGATCTGGACATATGGACCAGTAATACCAATCAGAAGATGCAGTTGTTTGAACAGATTGCCACGCTGTTTAATCCTGCGTTGGAAATACAGGCCACAGACAATTATATTGATTGGACCAGCCTCAGTGTGTGCAATCTTGACAATGTTAAATGGTCTAGCAAGGTTATTCCTGTTAACGCCGGTGACCCCATCGATATCATGACCATGACATTCAGCATGCCTATCTGGATTTCGTCACCGGCCAAGATCAAGAAACTGGGTGTGGTGGAGCGAGTGATTGCCAGCATCTTTGATGCACAGGGCGATACTGTGAATGCCATCAGCAATAGTGACTTGTTGTTGGGCACCAGGATCAAAGTCACACCTGGAGGATATCAAGTTCTGCTGCTGGACAATCAACTACAGGTACTACAATCAACCCAACCGCCGGTGCGTCCAGACAGATTAAGCCTAGAGCCATTTGGATTTCCTGTTGCAGAAAATCCGCAGATCACATGGCCAGCCGTGATTGGCATGTATGGAGTATTTCGTCCTGGAATCAGTTATATCACACTAGCCGACCCGTGGGATCCCGACAACGGATCTCCGGTTGTGGGAACCATTGCGGTAAATCCTGCCGATGATCGATTGTTGATCTTTAATATCGACGCGGACACTATGCCACAAAACACTCTAAGTCCGGTAGATGCTGTGGTTAATCCATTGACCAGCGCACCCGGAGATGGATTAGATAGCAGTCTAACTGGTCAACGATATTTGCTAAACGAAAGCACAGGCAATGTTGCCAACCCAAGCAATCCTACTGCCTGGCTTGGTACCAGTGGACAACCCCTGATTGCCAATGCTAATGATATTATTGAGTTTGATGGAGCACGGTGGGTGGTGGTATTTCAAAGTCAAGGCACTACAGATCCGCAATATGTGGTCAATATCACTACAGGCATACAATACTTCTGGAATAGCACTAAATGGGTCAAAAGCATTGATGGTCTTTATCCCGGAGGCGAATGGACTCTTGTGTTGTAAAAGCAGTAGGGGTCTGGTTCTATTGCGTTAGAACACGCGGGTATCTTTATCTACTACGCAATGATTCAAAATACCCAGACACATGGGGATTGGCCGGCGGCAAGGTAGAACCCAACGAAACACTAATCACTGCTGTGGAGCGAGAATGTGCTGAAGAATTAGGCAGCATGCCCGAGTATCAACAGTTGATACCCATTGAAAAATTCACATCACTCGACGGTGGATTTGAATATCATACATTCTGGTGCAGAGTGGATCACGAGTTCATTCCAGAACTCAATCACGAACACGTAGGATATGCTTGGGTACACAGCGGCCGACTGCCAAGACCGTTACACCCTGGCTTGTGGAACACTGTGAATCTAGATGCTATACAAAAGAAGATAGCAAGTTTAGAAATCACCTGCGTCTAATCAAAGAAGAACATCTGCCACAGTCGGCAGTTGTCGTTGTTGTATCCAAAATAGTCTGTGGCTGAATGCAAGTATCCGGCATTGAAGATCACCAAGCGGTTGTACACATTGCCAAAGTTGTCCACAGGTTCAAATATGGTTCTATCTAGATTCTGACTGCCAGGTCTGAAACATTTGGCAATGTCTGGATCACTAAGATGACGCACATCTGTGCCTTTTAGTGCATGGGTGGATGTGCCTGACTGATAAGGTGCATTGGGTGTTAGATACAGCATGCCGGCCCATCTCTGTGGATCACAGTGGTATACCAATGGTTCACCTTCTCGGCAAACTTGAAAGCGTCCATTCATGCCGTGTTCTTCCCACCGCTCAATCTTACGATTCATGATGTTTTCAAATTCTTCTTTCAATCCTGGAAACAAGAACTGCTGTTTAGTGCGATTGCCTATGTAATACTTTCCTATGCCGCCTTGATCATACTCTTGTTCCAAGGCCAACTTCCTAATAGCGTCAGGGTCTTGATAGAAGTTGTCTACGATCCACACACCCGGCCTAGGTTGTGAACTGAACAAGTCAGATTTTTTCCGAGACACATGCACAGCAGGTGCCGACTTTGTTTCCACCCATGGAGATTTAGGTAATCCGCAAATCTTCAAGTTGTGATCGATAGCATCTATATAAATCTGATGCAGAACAAAGTTTTCTTTGAGATGTACCATGATTTGTCTGCTCTGTTCAGTGAGTCCCACATGCCATGCGGCCACACCTTTCTGAAACAACAATCCACAATAGCCCGGATACTGATCAGTGGCCACGGGTGCAAGATCAAAGTTGCCATAGGTCAATCCCAATACTGCTGTGGTATAACTCTCCTGCCATTCACGGTGTTTCTCGTACAATCTGCTCAACAAGAAATATGCTTCTGGACGGTCTGAGATCAGTGAGATGGCTTTGAGCAACAGACCTTTTTCAGTGTCGTCTCGAGTTTTTTGTTTTTCCAAACAGATACAGCATCGCATGAGTGCTTCGTATTGTTGTTGATCAGTGGTGCTGCGTTCTGCGGTGCGTAGATAGAAACTCACTGCTGCACCAGTCTGCCCTATATTTTCGTATTCTTGTGCCAGCAAGAAGTTAATAACAGGATCTTCGGAATTTTCAATGTACGGATGTAGATATTTCATGTTACTTTACAAAGTTTATGACTCGTGGATCTGTGGCATTTTCACAGGAGTTGCATAACGAAAAACAAGTCTGATCTTCAGGAATCACATCTTCATATGATTGTTCATGCAAGTTGCCAATGATATGATCTAGACCATAGTCCATACAGCACAGACTCACATCACCATTAGGCAACAGCACATTGTGATATAATCCTTCTACACAGCCGCAGGTCTTCGGCCCTTCATGTGTGATAGCATTCCATCGATCTCTCAGGGTGATCAGTTGTGGTTTGGCCACTGCTTCACGGAACAGGTTGCCGGCTCTGCTCCACATGGCATAGCTAGGAGCACTATCAAATATGTGTCGGATGCTGGGATGTAGTTCAGCACCCATGCTCATTTTAGAAAAGTTCTTGATCCTGTGATGGTTGTCTCGGAACCATTCCAGAGTCTTGATATAGCCTGGAGTGATTGGATGTCGTGCCAACATTTCTGCATCGGGCAAGTGCAGCACAAAGCCGCCGTTGGGGTTGCCGGCAAATGGTATATGTACTATGGTTTCCATATCTTCCACACTCACACCCACGCCGGTGGTAAACACGCTCACAGGATGTCCTTGGTCATGTGCGTACACTACCATGTCTGTGCAATATTTGTTCATCCAGGGTTCTGTAAAGCCAGCAAAAGTAATACGAACATCTGTAGGCACCTTGTCGATCATTGACTTGTAGTCATCTAACGCTAGGATCCTGGTGCCTTTGTATACTTCTTCCAGAGTGCGTTGTGGGCAGAACACACAATCAACCACACAGCCTTTTTCCGGAATGATTGTGGTTATTTCAAGTGTGGGTGCAGGGTAGTGCTGCCATTTTTTCTTGTCTCGGGGTGCTACACTATTGTCAATGTACAGCATACATGCGGCATAGTGATCAATAAACCAGTCACTAAACAATGACCACTTGATATCCACATAGTCAATGCTGAGTATGTGAAAATTTGTGAATTCTTTCAGGTAAGTGTCTCTGAATTTGCGAAACTTGTCCTTGTGTGCAGGCGTGGCCAAGTGTATCTCCATGGCTATCTTACGCACATTGTTCATGATCCAATCGTGATTTTCATCTGTGAAAAAATCGTATTCGCCGCCTTCGCAGTCCATCTTGAGGAAGTCTATGTGTGTGAGTTTCTGCTGTTCAATCAATGTGCTGAACTTGATAGTTTCCAGTATCACGCCATCTGTGCCATCACTGTGTGCTTGTTTTGTTTCGTCGTAGAGTCCTGCCAGATAGTTCATGCCATCTGAATGACCCAGTGCCCGATTTATGGTTGTGACATTTAGGCTAGTGTGGCTGACATTTTTTACCAGTGTGGGATACAGTTGTTTGTGTGGCTCAAGGCAGATCACTCTGCTGGGCTGTTGTGGAACTATGCTCCACACAAATGGGCCGGCACTGGCACCAACATCAAGTACCACATCGCCGGGCTTGATCTCAAAGAATCTTTGATATGTGTTGTCCGCAAAGATCTCTTTTTTCACGGTGGCATGGAACCAGGCATTGTTGGCTGCCACACCCCAGTCAAACTCATGTTCCACACCGTCATCTGTGGTCATGGTAGGCACAACCGGAATACGATTTGCTTCAGCCAAGAACTGATCCACACATGATCGTGGCATCTTCAAGATGAATGCAGCATTGTCCTGGAATCCAAAGGTCAGCAAGAGTTCGTTGTTGTACCAAGCAGCACCAGTGCAGAATTCAATGTCTGCTTTCATGAGACTGAATGCATCTGTGTATGCCAACATGTTCCAGTCACGATCCCACATGAGGAATCTGTGTTTGTAGGTGGCATCTTTTTCGCCGGCTTCACTCTTGAACAGGTTTACTTCGTGTACCAAGGCAATGTAGTTGTCGCCGTATGGTATCACTTGACTGCCGCCACGAAAGTCTGGAACTCCGGGGATGCGTTGTGCAGGGTCATGATGTGTGGTTGTTGTGGTGCCAGTTTTGAGATCGTACTTGACCACTTCAGTAGGATTGGCCCATTTCACATAGGTGAACGGTTGATCCAGCACCGGCATCCAGTTTTTTTCACAATAGGTATCATCGGCACCGGGAGCAGGTATGCGTCGACGCAGGATCTCCTTCACACCGGTATCGGTAATTTCTAGTTCACTCAGTTCCATGCGACCTTGACCGTTTGTGGTGGTATCTCTACGCACACCGGTGATCCAGAGTCGATCGTCCCAGCGTTGTATCCTGGCATCTTCCAGACCTACAAATGTCCAGACAGGTTCTACATCATGAGAGGATGTGTCTATGGCCTGTGTGGTGGCTATGGTCATATCCGAATTCATGGTGAGCAAGTAGTTCCAGGTACGGAGATGGCGATCGTTTTCCGGATGCAGATATTGCAGCGGACCGTATCTGTGTTCAAACTTTTTGTTTTCGCTGTGCCAAAGTGTATAGTTCACATGGCGTAGATTTACCAGGATCCGACCGTCGTCTATAAAGATGCTGGGATTCATCAAGCCAGTTCCGTTGGTAAGTTCGGCTGGAATGATAAGAGGATGTATGGTTCCGCCCGCGGCAATCACAGGTTTGGTCAGACCATTTTGGTAAATCTGTTGGCTTAATGTCATACTAACATTTATGCCAACCAACAACGATGCAGATTATAAAGTTTTACAGTCTTCCTACCACAACTTCGATCACGCCAACTTCATCGCCTGTGTGGCCTTGAACCGCTTTACCAATTATCACACCTGGTTGATAGCGTGTGATATCCAAGGCTTCTGCAACACCTGCTCTATTACTGGTCACAACTCGATCACCTGCTGTGATGTTACCAATAACGCTTACAGGCACACGACCAACCAGTGCTACTTCCACAGTGTGTTCTCCTTGCAGTCCTGAGTTCATTATGTGTGCAGGGTTGGTACTTACTACACCGGCCACTCTGTGATCGTGAGTTTCTGTGCTCGTGGTAACTTCTTGATTGCCACCAAACACCAACACAGTGCCTGGAGCATATTTGGCATCTGTGGTATACATCTCTGCCAAGTCAGCGTACAGTGCTGTGGTTGCTTGAGCAAACAGTCTGTTGAAGAATGTGGTTGCGGATCCGATATTGCCTGTGGCATTTGATGCACCATTCACAATGGCAGTGGCTGCTGATCCTGAGTTCACAGTCAATATGCCAGCAGTAGTCACATTACCACCGGTGATATTGCCTGTGACCGACACCAGGCCACCTGTGTGGCTGGCCACATTAACGATCGTGGTAAACATGCCATTGTTGGCTGTGATGTTGCCTGAAAGTGAACTTGAAGTACCTACGATAGCACCTATGAAGTTACCGCCACTGATATTACCTGTGGTAGATATGTTGCCTGATCCAAATACGCCGCCCGCTGCTGTGATATTACCAGTGACTGATACTGAACTACCGGTCATGACTCCGCCCACAACCGACGCACCAGTTACTATACCAGTGACTGATACTGAACTACCGGTCATGACTCCGCCCACAACCGACGCGCTGGTCACGGCACCTGTTACTGATACTGAACTACCGGTCATGACTCCGCCCACAACCGACGCGCTGGTCACGGCACCTGTTACTGATACTATGGTTCCAGTGTGACTTGCTGCACTCACAATGGTGGTTGCTATAACATTATTGGCTGCTATGTTACCAGAGGTGCTCAATGTTCCAGAGGTGTTTAGATTGCCACCGGTGATGTTGCCTGTGACTGATACTATGGTTCCAGTAAAGCTGGCTGTATTGATTATAGTGGTTGCTATTACATTATTGGCTGTGACATTACCCGATGCACTCACTGTGGTTGCTGCCACAGCACCCACAAAGTTGCCGCCTTGGATATTACCCGTGGTAGATATGTTACCACTAGCAGCCACACCCACTGTGACCACATTGCCTGAACTTGATACAGTAGCACCTTGAACTAGTGCTGCTGATATCAGATTACCGCCATTCACATTACCTGTAACTGAAACAATAGTTCCTGTGTGACTGGCTGCACTCACAATGGTGGTGGCTATGACATTATTGGCTGCTATGTTGCCCGAAGTGCTTAATATTCCAGCGGTATTTAGATTACCACCAGTGATGTTACCAGTAACTGATACTATAGTTCCTGTGTGACTGGCTGCACTCACAATGGTGGTGAATACTCCATTGCCGCCCTGGATATTGCCTGTAGCTGATATATTGCCCGACGCAGCTACACCAACTGTAACCACATTACCCGAACTTGATACCGTAGCGCCTTGTACCAAGGCCGCTGATATCAAATTGCCACCATTCACATTTCCACTTACCGATACTATGGTTCCGGTATGACTGGCTACGTTCACAATAGTGGTAAACATGCCATTGTTGGCAGTGATGTTACCTGAAAGTGAACTTGATGTTGCAAATATATTAGCAATGATATTGTTGGCAGTGACATTACCAGTTACTGATACCAAAGTACCTGTATGGCTGGCTGCACTCACAATGGTGGTAAACACACCGTTACCACCTTGAACATTGGCAGTGGCTGATATGTTGCCGGTAGCAGCCACGCCAACTGTGACCACATTGCCTGAGCTTGATACAGTGGCACCCTGCACTAGTGCGGCTGATATCAAGTTACCACCATTCACATTACCAGTTACTGATACTATGGTTCCTGTGTGACTGGCTGCACTTACTATGGTGGTGAATACTCCGTTGCCACCTTGAACATTGGCAGTGGCCGATATATTGCCCGATGCGACTACACCGGCTGCTGTGATGTTACCAGTCACACTCACCAGGCCACCTGTGTGGCTGGCTGCACTCACAATGGTGGTGGCAATCATGTTGTTGGCAACCACATTGCCTGTGGCACTGAGTGTGGTAGCGGAAACTGTGGTAGCGGAAACCACATTGGCACCAGTGATATTACCGCCAGAGCCGGCAGTAGAAATATTGCCACCAGTGATGTTGCCGGTGACGCTTAGATTAGCAGCAGTTGTGACATTGCCAGTTCCGTTTGGTGTGAATGCGATGTTGGCATTACCAGCATTAGTGCTGATGGTCATCGTGGCACCGGTAACCACTGTGGTGTTCACATTGCCACCAGTGACATTACCTGTCACTGATACTACAGCACCTGTGTGGCTTGCTACATTCACAATGTTAGTGAACATGCCATTGTTGGCAGTGATGTTACCACTTAATGAACTTGATGTTGCAAATATGTTGGCGATAATGTTATTGCCAGTGATGTTACCAGTTACTGATACTATAGTTCCAGTATGACTTGCTGCACTCACAATGGTGGTGAAAATCCCGTTACCGCCTTGAACATTGCCTGTGGCTGATATGTTACCACTTGCCGCTATACCCACAGTGACTACATTACCTGAACTGCTTACAGTAGCACCTTGAACCAATGCAGCAGATACCAAGTTACCACCATTCACATTACCTGTCACACTTACCACAGCACCTGTATGACTGGCTACATTTACTATGTTAGTAAACATGCCATTGTTGGCGGTAATGTTACCTGTGACACTTACCAAAGTTCCTGTGTGACTTGCTGCACTCACAATAGTGGTGGCTATAACATTATTGGCAACTACATTGCCGGTAGCACTGAGTGTGGTAGCCACTAGGTTGGCACCATTCACATTGGCGGTTATGGATATATTACCACCGGTGATGTTACCTGAACCAAATGTTCCACCGGCCGCCGCGATGTTACCAGCAGCACTCAATCCAACATTTGACGTAAACGTATTTGCTGAACTGTTGTAAAGGAATGTGACATATGGGCTGCCTTGAGGACCCAGCTCAATGCCACCATTGTTCACTTGAGTTATGTTAGAGGCATTGTTTCCTAAATTGATTGCCACGTCGTTGATGGTAACCACGTTGCTGCTGATGTAGGTCACATTGCCCGCAACACTTAAATTGCCAGTGAATATTGCGTTGTTGCCAGTGATGTTGCCAGTTGCACTGATTGCTCCGTTGGTGTTTAAGTTACCACCGGTGATGTTGCCTGTGACACTTACTACCGCACCAGTATGACTGGCCACATTCACTATGGTAGTGAACATGCCATTGTTGGCAGTGATATTACCACTTAATGAACTTGATGTTGCAAATATGTTGGCAATGATATTGTTGCCGGTGATGTTACCGGTTGCTGATATCAAGCCTCCTGTTAATAAGTTACCACCAATGATATTACCAGTTGCAGATAATAGACCTGTTATGTATTCACCTGTGGTAGCAAACACAGCAACATTGCCAGTGCCTCCCACTCCCACTGTGATGTTGCCACCGGAACTGACCACGGTGACATTTGAGGTGCCGTTGTTGATATTGGCCACAGATGTGATCACACCGGTGAGACTTGCACCATTGCCCAGGATGTAGTTGCCGGTTATGTTACCTGTGATAGATAGAGCACTAGTTGAAGCATTGAATACAAATCCGCTGGTGGTGACATTGGCCAATTGACCACTGCCAGCAGCACCAACCATCACAGGGTATAATGTGGTGGTACTGGTATTGTTGGTGGCGTCTATGATGTTGCCCGGTCCGATTGCGCCCTGTGTTCCAAGTACACCTTGTGCTCCGGTAATACCTTGGATACCTTGGATACCTTGAGTTCCTGTTGTGCCTTGAGTACCTGTTGTGCCTTGAGTACCAGTTGTGCCTTGTGTTCCAGTGATACCTTGGATGCCTTGTGTGCCTGCACCGGTTGTACCTTGTGTTCCGATAACACCTTGTGTGCCTATATTTCCTTGGGCTCCAGTGATACCTTGCGTGCCTGCACCAGTTATACCTTGTGTTCCAGTAATACCTTGAGTACCAACAGTACCTTGTGTTCCAGTAATACCTTGGATGCCTTGAGTACCTGCACCAGTTATACCTTGTGTACCAAAAGTGCCTTGAGTACCAACAGTACCTTGGGCTCCAGTGATACCTTGTGTGCCTGCACCAGTTGTACCTTGAGTCCCAAAAGTGCCTTGGATCCCTTGGATACCTTGAACACCCTGAGTACCTTGGATACCTTGAGTTCCGACAGTGCCTTGTGTACCCGTAGTACCTTGTGTACCCGTAGTACCTTGAATGCCTTGTGTACCAACAGTGCCTTGTGTGCCTGTGATGCCTTGGACACCTTGTGTACCTGTAGTGCCTTGGATACCTTGTGCGCCTGTTGGTCCAGGTGCTCCTGCAAGATTCACTTGCCAACTAGAATAAGGTCCAGGGCCGCCTACTGAAACAGTAACATTTACAACCAATTCACCAGTGCCAGAGTTGTAAGATGTACATGTGCCTTGCATGTAGTTGGAACCATCAAAGGCAACAATAATGTCTTGTCCAGGACTGTAGTTTAATCCAGTACCGACCGTCAAATTCTTGCTTGCATTACTGATTGTTAGGCTGGTGCTACTGGTTGTGGCATATCGATCTCCAAGCCCTTGTAACCCTTGGATGCCCTGAGTACCTTGGATGCCTTGTGTTCCTGTTGTGCCTTGTGTGCCAGTTATGCCCTGGGTTCCTTGGATGCCTTGCGTTCCGGTCGTGCCTTGGATGCCTTGAGTTCCAGTCGTGCCTTGGATGCCTTGAGTTCCAGTCGTGCCTTGAATGCCTTGAGTTCCAATTTCTCCCTGGATTCCTTGAGTACCTGTGATACCTTGGATCCCTTGAGTTCCGGTCGTGCCTTGTGATCCGGTAATACCTTGTGTGCCTGCACCTGTTGCGCCTTGTGTTCCTAGATCACCCTGAACCCCAGTAATACCTTGTATGCCTTGTGTGCCTGCACCTGTTATGCCTTGTGTTCCTGTTGTGCCTTGAATGCCTTGTGTTCCTGTTGTGCCTTGTGTTCCTGTTGTGCCTTGAACCCCAGTAATACCTTGTATGCCTTGTGTGCCTGTAATACCCTGTGTACCTATGGTTCCTTGAGCACCACCAGTGTTACCCTGTGCGCCAGTTGTGCCTTGTGAGCCAGAGGGAGTAAGATTGCCACTTCCTGACAGAACAAAAAATCCTCCAGTGGGGCTGGTTATGGTGGTGGCAGTGGCATTGGCACTGATCTGACTGTTGCCAAGATATATGGTTGAATTGCTCAACCAAAGATCACGCCATCTTTGTGACGAACTGCCCAGATCATAAGTGATGTTGGCACTGGGAAACAAATCTCCTGCTAGTGTCAGTCTACTAGAGCCAAACACTGCTACATTGCCAGTTCCACCCACCCCCACAGTGATATTGCCGCCGGAACTTACAACATTGACATTGGAAGTTCCGTTTGAAATTTGCCCTGCCGATCCAACACTGATACCGGTCAGTAACGCACCGTTGCCAAGAAAATATGTGCCACTTACGTTTCCTGAGGCAATCACATTGCCCACGGCAGTTACGTTGCCTACACCAACAATGTCACTACTGATCAAAGATAAATTATCGCCGGCTGGCAATTCTTGAATTTGGCCGGTGCCTGAGTTTATAATTAACGGAACTCTATTTGTCATTATCTTTTTCCAATCTCTGTATTTATGTAGTATACACCGCTACATTTCCGCCGCCGCGAAGGCCGACGTTGAAAGTATTGTTACTTGCCAGCGGAACTGTTACTGGAGTAGTACGTGTTCCCACTGTTAATGTTCTAGTAAAAACTGTGTTGCCAATGTAGATGTTTCCTGTGGCTTGCAAATTGCCGCCAGTGACATTGCCGCCCGCTGACATGAATCCAGTAGCACTGATGTTGTTGACCGTGATATTCCCAAAAGTCAAAGAACCTAATATGTTTAATCCGCCTGTACCTATATAGACTGAATTGAATCGGCGACTTGGACTGCCCAGATCATAAATGTTATCCAGCGCAGGAACTACTGTTGCGTTGGCTTGTATTTTTCCAATACCATTAGGAGCCAGGATTAGATTACCATTGCTGTTCGTGGTTTGGATTGTGTTGTTGGCGATGGCCACATTACTCAGCACCGGCCCTGCTGCAAAAACCTGATCAAAGTTTAAATTGGTATAATTAAACGCGGTGCGTAACGGATCGCCTTGCCCGTCATCTGGTGTCGCGCCGATGTCAATGGTGTATTGTGTCATTTGTAGAGTCTCTGATCGTATTTACCAGACTCTTATCAAAGGTAGTTCTGGCTTACAGCCCGTCGTTGGTATCCAGGCGGTGACGGAACAGTTTGATGTCTATGGTATCAAAGTTTGCGATGTTCTTGAACTCCTTGATTTCGGCACTAGTGGGTCCGCAAACACGGATAAATTGTGCGGTTGGAAAATCTCCCGCTATAGTCACCAACTGGCGTATCCAATTTCCTGTAAATGTAGGTGCCGCATCTGGCGCTTTGTAGAATTCTGTGCCGGCATATACATTGTTGAATCGATTGCTAGGGCTAGGTCCCATATCAAATCCCAAGAGATACATTTTTGAATGCCCGTCTAGTGCGGCAAGAGCGCAGGCAATAGGTCCTGAACTGTTGCCGTGATACTTTCTAGGAACCACTTGAGCACCCAAATCAGGCAAAGGTCGTCTTGTGTAGAATCTGTTTTTTTTACTATAACCCGAGCGTTGTATGGCTTCGGCAATGGGACGATCTGTGGCCACGAGACAGTGAGGTTCCCAGTCTCTGTACAGCCCATTACAGCCGTAGATGGGTCCCAGTTGCTGAAGTTGCACTAGATCTACGCTTGCTCGGCTTTGTCCATTGCCCAATACAAATGCTATGGTCATAAAAAAATCCTCTCAGTATGTAGCTGAGAGGATTCAGGGTTGCTAAACTTTAAGAAGTGACGTTGTCCACAATGGCCAGATCTAACAGATTTTGCTGGCCTGCGGTCACTGTGCCAGTGTTGGCAGCGCCTGTGGTTCCTGACTTGATCACTGTGCCTTCATCAGTGAAGAAGTTGGTGGCATATCGTTTGTCGGCAATCACCGAAGTGGCTGCGTAAGT
>Ga0209552_1000340_pt1 | contig 14943 bp, 20 predicted proteins | sample LauGreFaBDMM15SD_2_FD_188214 | JGI IMG/M metagenome (GOLD analysis project Ga0209552, IMG submission 188214) | Freshwater lake microbial communities from Lake Michigan, USA - Fa13.BD.MM15.SD (SPAdes) (version 2) | ecosystem: Environmental > Aquatic > Freshwater > Lake | place: Lake Michigan, USA... | reverse complement strand
TCCTAGGCCCGTTCTCGTTGCGCAGAGGGGTTGCCGCCTTCAAAGGAAGAAAAGCTACCCCGCAGGCCACAATGAGTTAGGGAATCTAAGCCAAAAAAACGATCTCCGCGGCCTACGCGGGTAACGCGGCCTCGGAGACCTAGGGAAAGTAAACGAGTTCGGGAGTTTAGGATGCAGTCCAAGGCGATCCGCCTTGATTGCCCGTAGCCATGTTTGACGCGCCGGGAATGTTCACTGGAGTGTAGAATCCCGAAAGACCTCCGTTGGTACTTCCTGACAACGTGAAGTCGTCGCCCTTGTTCCTGTAATCTGAAGCCCATATCTCGTTGCCGTCCCCCGGACTAAACACGACATAAGCAGTCACTCCTGCATCCGGCTTGTCAGGAACCCAAGTTTCTATGACGTCCCAGATCTGATTGTAGCTCCCGCCAGCAGCCCACTCGGAATTGTAATTTCGACCATTAAAACAGTCCGCTGGCACATTAGGGGGTGAGTTCCTTGATGCAGTACACCACGCCTTGCCGTTCCTTGATATCGTGGCTTTCCCGCCAAGGATCGGGTATTGCTTCCCGTCTGTGTGCGTATACGTCCCTTTTCCAACTGTTACCTGTGGGCCTGCAGGTGCAGTTCCTTGGTAAAACATTGTTCCGGAGCAGACGCTGTAGGGAGATGATCTTGACATTGTCAGAGTGGGAACTCCGCCTGACAGTGCGCCCATTGCGCCTGAGTCATGCCCTCCGAGAGCAGGAATCGGAGTGTCAATCGCACCGCTGTAACCAGATATCGTGATTGTGGTTGGCGGAACAATCATCGGAGGCGTAGGCGGAACATAATTGTATGTGCCGTTGTAAGGCACATTAATATTCATTCCGTTAAACCACGTCGAGTTGGAGTTCAGTGTGATCGAAGACGATGCGCCCGGAGTCCAGTCGCACTTCTGACCACTCCATTTGCCGTCAGTGGTCGAAGCGTTGGCAGGGTACGTTGCCGCACCGTAGAACGTCGCATTGGAGTTTGCTGGATCAACCGTTGCCGTAATGACAATCGGATTTGCGTCCGTTGGTTTCGGAAGCGTGACCGAGACGTTTCCGCCGCAGCCAAGGTCGATCACTTCGCCTTTATATGTGTACTTCAAACAATACTTAAATGGCGAAGAACACAGTGACGCAAAGGTCGCCATCCATATTCCGCACGTTCCGTTGCCACTACCGCCAGCAGGCCCAGAAGAGATTGTCATCTGGTACAGCGTCTCGCCCTGCTGCTGATCTAAGGCTAAAAAAAAAGCACCTGTCCCGTGCGCGGATCCCTGTGAGCAGGCCGAACCATGCCGATTGTGACGTTCCCGTTGTTGTACTCGTAGGCTGGATCATACGAGATGTTCCCCGACAGCGTCAGGTTGTTCCACTTGCCAGTTTTATCGCGGTAGACTTCAATCCAGCCATACTTCTTTGGATTCGACGTGTCGTTCGACGTAAGCCGGATATCCAAGTCGTAAACCAACGCCTGCTTAGGAGATGCATCTTTCATGGCTTTGGACATCCTCCCTGTAGGAATCCCAGTGTTCGGCGGATCGGAAGCGCCTTGTATGTGAACGAGAACTTCACCGTGCATATGTCGTTGGCCGAAAGCGTTACCGTGTAGTCGGACAGCAATATCCAGCCTTCGACCAGAAACGTCCCGCCCGTGACAATCATGTATGCCCGCGTCCCTGCTCGCCCCGATACGGGATCGCTCGCGTGGTCGCCGTCACTTGCCGCCAAGTAACCTTCCACCGTGCCAGAGATTGTCGTAGGGCTTGCGTAGCTGTCCGTGAAGCCATTATACGCTGTGGTTCCCACCGTTGTAACGCTGGAAGATTCCGTGGTCGTCACCGTGGCGTGATCGACCAAGAGCGGGTTGGCGTCGCTTGGTCCTGAACCTATCGCGACCCATGAATAGTTGAGCCTGCCTCCAGATGGAGTCTTCAGCCCGTGTCCCGTGAAAGGTTGCTTCCATACCGCCATGCGTGAACTCCTTAGACGGCAATCGTAACTGGTGGCTTAGGAGCTGTCGAAGCAACTCCATAGTAGAACAGGAGATTCGTGAAATCCTGATAGTTGTAGCTGCGGTAAATGTGGGAATTGTTGATCGGCCCACTGGCAACCCCGTTGGTGATGACAGGAGCCATGCTCGACCATGCCATCAGGTCGGACGTTGCGCCCGGATACTTCGACCGCACAGATTCCGTTGGCCGAACATCCATCGGTGCGTCAATCAGGTTCCAATCCTGCGGTTTGCTCTCAAAGTTGTGCGTTACCTTGTACCCGTCATAACCCAATGGACTCATGCTGTACTCGATGTCGCTACCCAAGTAGAGAAGCGTCCCAGCAGCCCAGATCGAGATATCCTTCCGGTTGACGCATCCGCGTATCGTGACCATCGTCGAAAGGTTTACCAAGGACGCATCAACCCACGGATACTCAACGCGGATCACGTCCTTGCTATCCACCCTTGGCATCGGCTTGTTGAGCGGAGCAAACGTGCCGTTGGCATACGCGGAACCCGCCCCGCCAGCAACCCCGGCTGCGGAATACTTGGCCGCGATGGTGTTCGATTCGCCGATCTCCACGAACTCGCCAGAACCTTGCATCATCACCCAGCAGCAGTTGAGTCCGAGTGTGTTGGCTGGCTCCTGCATCCACTCGACCGAAACCTCAGCCAAGTCTGCATTCTCAAGCGTATTGATGCCCGAATTGCTGTCTACCGATGTGCCGTCGGCATTCATGGTATTCGGTGCGTAAGTGTCCAGAATCTTGAAGCTCATTTTCTGTGCCGTCAGTGCCGACAGCAGCGTCTGGACGATCTGTTTCTTGCCCACATAATCCTGTGCTGGCCCGCCTAGCTTGCGTGCCGCAAACCGATCCTTGCAGTCGATCAAACGCAACGCCAGCTGTAGGTTCGCTGCCGTGCAAGGCACAATCCAGCGTCCCGTGTAGGAAACCGAATTGGCCTCGGCTGTGTAGCCAAAGCCTTCCGTAACTGGAGTCCATCCGGGAAATATCATGCTCTTATGCTCCTACCAGTTGTGGTGTTCGGTCTGGACCAGCCTTCTTTGTCGCGACCTCGACTGCCCCCGCGGCCTGAACCTTCTTGGTGTTCTCGGCAATCTGCTTCATCAGATCCAGCTGCTTGTCTTCCTTGGCCGTGGCGTTGTTGAGCAGCGAAGCAAACCCCATCCGCTGTGGGCCTTTGTCCTTCTCCTCCTTGGTCGTAAGTGGCTTATCCTTCATCTCGCCCAAAGCACCCTCGCCCTTGGTCGGCAACTCTACCTTGAGTGCCGCCATCAACGCGGCCTTGTCAGCGTCCCGCTTCGCATTGGCCTCGGCAAGCCTCGCTCCCGCCTCCTGATCCGCGGCCTCACGCTGCTGCCCTAACGACTCCACGATGCTGCTCATGCCCTCGCCAAGCGTAATGCCCAACTGCTTGGCAACCCACCGGAATGGCTGGATCATCAGGTCGATGCCCTGAGCCAAGCGATAGGCCAACTCTAGGCCCATGCGACCGAACACGCCTTGGAACCCGCCAAATGCGACAATCGTGTCCCGGAAGAATCCGCCCACAGCCCCGACTACGCTCATGAACCAGCCACCGACCGTCATCAATGCCTGTCCCATCGGGATAATCACGTTCACCACAGCAATCGCAAGCCCGTCCGCCATGTCAATCAGCACGCCTTGGATCTGCGTAATCAAGCCCGTGAACCCGCCTACGGACATGCCGGATATGGCTTGGAGGATCACCGATTTCAGATACGCAAACGCCTGTGACACCGGCTGGATCGCCTGCCCGAACCGCGTCATCATGCTCTCGATCATGTTCGTATTGCTTCGGCCCATGTTCGCTGTGGAGAGCCGCGTGCGTGCGAAGTCGCCCTTGGCCCGCGCCGTCTGCTCCATGATCCCTTGGGCAATCGCTTCCCCTAACGGCAAACCCGTCTTCTTCAGGGAATCCATGTCCATGAATACCTTGTACTTACGCATCACCTGAAGCTCGCCGGCAAACGCGGACTGGATATCCTCGCGGATCTGCTTGGGATCAATGTTATCCTGCGAACCGATGTCTCCGACCCGCTCTTCCAGTGCCTTCGCCATCTCAATGGCCTTGCCCGTCTCCATACCCATGCCCTTCATGGCCATTGCGGAACCCGTGATGGATTCTAAGATATCCTTCATCTGCCCCTGCCCACCGTCCTGCAAGGCTTGGGCAAACTTCACCGCGTCCTGACTTGCCCCTCCCAAAAGCACCCCGGTCTTGCTCATGGTTTCGTTCAAGTCCGCACCCATCCGCGAAGACTGAGCAATGGCCGATCCCACGGCCATCACCGAGTCCTTCGCCATCTCGAAGGCTTTCATGCCCGCGGCAATCCCTGCCCCCATCACGCCTCCGCCCATGAGACCAGCAGCCATCCCGCCGCCACCTCCTCCGCCACCTCCTTGGCCCGCTCCCTTGCTCTTGGCGAACCCGTTGAGCATCGCCTTGGCCCGCTCCAGCCCGCGTCCGAGAGCAGTGGTTCTCGCCCCGATATCGACATATACGTCAGCTATTGATGCCATTACATTTCGCTCCAGTCCGGAACCATTTCGCTGAGTTCCGCTAAGGTTTCCATCGTCAACTGTCCGGTTGTGTCCGGTTTATCGACCATCAAAACCATGATCTGCCAAGGGGTAAGCTCAAGGACGTCTTGGTATCGCATGTGGCCTTCCAGAACCAGTCGCCTCATCAGGTTGTGCCAGTTTACGCCTGTGAGGAGCTGTCTTTTGGGTCGTCAACGCCCCGCCCCGTAATCGCAAACATGAGCAGTTTAATGAGTGCGGTCTGGTAGGGTATGGCGTCAACGATTGCCCGCACATCGTCCTGTGTGGTTTCCTGATTCCGCTTCATCGCGTGGTAGAGTACAGCCACCTGAACCTCCTTGGAACTGAACAGGTAAGCCTGCCCGTCCTCGCTCTCAGGTAACGGTGGCCAATAAGCGTACTGCCGCTTGGCCTCCTTCCAGACTTCCTTGGCCGTAGCCGGTGGCAAGTCGCGACACGCCTCCTTGGCGTCCGTCAGAGGATTCGGAACCACTCCGCGAAGCACGTTACCGACCTCGGCACGGTCGCCTGCCGTCAGTTCCGAGATCACCCACTTACGACCATGTATCTTGAACTCAAACTTGCGTGCGATCAAATCGTCAATGTCGAATACCACGGTGACACCTGTGCGACGCCTCGATTAAAAAGAATCCCTGCACAGCCCCCCCGTGTGCGGCGTCAATACACGGATGAGCCATGCAGGGATGTTCGCTTATCCGCAGGAGACAACGCCTGTCTTGCGGAGCGTAAGATCGCCACTGGATTGCAGCGACATCTCGACTGTGGTCATTTCCTGTGGGTCCAAGGATGCCTTGAACGACTCCACAATGAACTCGCCACCGTAAGCCAGCATCCCGTTGGTGACGTTGGCCTGAACCAAGTCGCCGGGCAAGAAGCCCGGATCAACGCCTGCCGGCGTGTACGGCGAATCGGAAATGTAGACCGTGAACGACATCGTACAGGAAGCAGCACCCGCTGCCCGCAACGTGCCGACACAATTGCTTGCTCCTTCGCTGATCGCCACCGTGTCCTCGATGGAACCGGACTTGATCAGGAAGTTGGTCGCGTTGGCTGATGTGCCGTTGGCCATTTTAGCCATCGTGACAACGCCACTTTTGAATGTTACCGGATTGCCCTTTTTAGCCACCTTACGCTCCTTGTTCCAGTATGGAATATTTACCCGTAAACCCGAACGACCATACGTTCATGCTGCCGAGTTCCGCAGGCGTCGCCATTTCACTTGGCGTAACCTGTGCATTATACAGCCCCTCGGCCTCCAGTTCGGACATGGCCGAAATCGCTTTCTGGCCTGCTTCCCATGTCTCCGCGGCCTCAAGCCCGATCACCGTAAATGCTACGTTATATGTGTCGAACTGAAGGTTGCCGTTGCCGTAGTCACGGTTGAACCCGTCGAACTTGAAAGCAGCCAGTACCCGCGTGGTCGCGATAGACTCAAATTCCTCAATCGGAATGTACTGGAACCGCAGCGGAGGAAGTCCCGCCTTTGCCGCCCACTGTGCGTGAATCGCTTCCGAGAGCAGTTTCATGGCTTTGCCTCCAAGGGAACCGTGGGCTTGCGAACTTCAATTGTCACCTTGATGTGGTGGGCCATCAAGCCCGGTTGACTGGTCGTCGCCACTTGGCCGATAAGCTCCTGCCCCGTATCGGCAACGACCTTGATCCAGTGCCTAGGAGTCAACTCCATCCCGCCATTGAGCCAAACGGAAACCGTGTGCGGAGTCTGCATGTAGTCTCCGCTCTGCCGGGGTATGCTCTTGAGTTCCCCGCGTCCACGCACGTTTGCCACTACAGCCAAGGTCTGCTTAGGTTCGCCCGAAGCACCCATCCCGTGCTTCTCAAGGTAAACCGTCAGCGACGCATTCATCAGTGCGGCAGGAATCACTTGAGCCTCCGTTTCACAGCGTCGATCAGGATCCGTCCAATCGCAGCACGGTTTGCAATCAGCGTAGGACGCAAGTACGGTCTGGCAGGGTAGGATCCGGGGCCACCCAACTCCTGCCTGCGTGCGTAAACCAGCTCGTCACGCGGCCCAACGCGGCCTGACATCTTGGAATAGTCCAGTTGCTTGTCAATCGAGTCCCGCAAGGCACGAGACTGTGCGTGCGGTGGCTTGCCGACCGGACTGGCCTGAACCCACTTGTTGAGTGGTTCACCGTAGAAGTACATGCCAGCGTGCTGCCCGCCTTTGTCGTCCGTAAACGTGCCACCGTGGGCCACCGTCCGGTTGTTCTTGCCGAGACCGATGAACTTCAGCCCGGAAATGCCAAGCAGACCAGCGTCAAACGAGTGTGGCCCGTCCTTCTTGCTGATCCCGAATGCCTTCTGCAAGGCTTTGTTTGGGCCTGTGGTATTGAGTGCGAATTTGGTCTGCTTAATCATAAAGTCACAGGCTCGACCAACGCCCGTCATGACCGCACTGTTGACGTTCGCAAGCAAACCGGACGTCTTCATCTTAATTTCGATGTCGCGTGCCATGTCAGTATGTCCTTACGGGCATCAACGACGAGAGTATGGTGCTGACACGCACCGGCACGCCTTTAACAAATGCGGAATTGAGAACGTAGCTGTAATCGCCAATCGACTCGCTGGAAACCACTACGCTGCGTCCGTTTGCGTCTAGCCACCAATTGATGACCTCGCCAACGTACAGGTCAAACATGGTCTGCGACACGCCCTGAGATGTGTAGGTGACACGGATATTGTTGATGCCCGGAGACCAGCCCGCCAGTTGGTTCCACTTGATGCCGTAGCGTGAGCCGCCAAGCGTCATCTTGCCGTCGCGTCCAACGTCGACGTAGGTCTCAAACTCCATCCAGTCGCGTCCGTTGATCTCGACCGATTGCACCCCGCAGATCGGCGTGTCCGGAAGGAACAAGACCTGTTCGCCCATTGAGGAAAACGTGTGGCATCGCTGCCCGCCTTGGATGTTCCGACCGTACTTCTGCTGTATCCACTCGACGACCGCAGCCGTGAATGCCTTCAGTGAGGCGTCCGACATGCCCGCCAGCGTAGGATAAATCAGTTTTGCCGAGTCTGAGAGCTGCATCTGGTTCACTTGTGACTCCGCCTTTTGACAGTCGCCTTTGGCTCGGATTCATGCTTCTGCGGATGATGCTCGGGATACGTTCCAGCAGAGCGAACCAAGGTAATCTCCAAGCCCTTCTTGCCTTCGCTCACCGCGTCAAGGAAGTTGGCCCAAGCCTCGCCATTGAAGTGCCTCTCCTCGCAATCCCAAGTCGAGAAAGCACCAGACACAAGCGAAAATGCTTGTGCCTGAGAGACGCCCAGTTTATCCGCCAGCTCGCCCAGCTCGACGCTGAACGAGTGACGGCCTTCTGCGAGACTATCCAAGAGACTGGATATTCCCATGTCAGATTCCCTTCATGCCAGCAGCGGCCCAAGGCTGAACCACGCGGCCTCCGTAACGTGCGCGGAGAACGAACTGGTAGCAGCCTGCCGTGTACTTCGGCTGGTCAAGCACGCGGATGGTCGCACCCACGCGGGTGGTCAGGATATAAGCCTTGTTCGGGACAAGGTAGTAAATGGCTGTCTTACCCACGCCAATGTCGTCCATGTTCTCGGAGATGATGTAAGGTCTGCCGAGCAGCATGCCGTCCCACCAAGTTGCACCTCCGCCCGGAACGTTGCCGATGTAGCCATAGTTTGGCTCCCAGATCGGCCTGTCGTTCTTGTCCTTGAGCTTGGCAATCGCTGCCCAAGTGTTGGAATTGATGACCCAGACGCCTTCGGCACGGTACTGTTGTGGCAGCTTGGCCTTCAGGTTGACAAGATCGTCATAGCTGATAACGCCTGTCACGCCTGCGTTGATGCTCGGAATCACGCCGGTTTCGTTCAAGCCCCAAGGCTGCGGATTGGCCCCACCCGTTCCTGTGCCTTTGATAATCACCTTATCCAGCTCAACGTCCAAGGTCTCGCGAAAAACCTGTGGAATGTAGGAGTTCATCGAGTAGATGTTGTCCTCAAGCAGCGAAATGCTGAAGTCGCCGGAAGCGTAGACTTCGGCTGCGGTGATATCGACCATGTCGGTCTTGAAGTTCGCACCTTGTTCCGGCAGGCTCACTGGCGTCTCGCCACCCCACGTGACCGTCACGGGAGATGCCGGATAGTTGACGTTGGTCGTCTTGATCCGTGGGAAACGCTGTGTCAGAACCGTGCTTGGAAGGTTGCGAACCTGCGTGCGTAGCATCGAGTTCATCGGCGGATTGGTAATCAGTTCTGCCCACTGGATAGGAACCAGCACGCCGCCGTCACCAGCCTCGGTCATGGCTTTTGTCATAGCCTCGCCACCCATGCGGCGACCACCAGACTTTGCGTAGGCAATGAACTCCTTGGCGAACTGGTCGGTCGTGGCCAGACCAATCACGTTGTCGGAATAGCCATCCGCCTTCAGGGAAGCGTAGGTTTCCTCGCTGATTTCCTTGACGGTAAAATCTGCACGACGAATCTTGAGTCCGCTCATGACTTCTGCCTTATGTGTGGTTCTGCTGGTTTCGCTGCTTTGAGCGTACACAGGCCGATTGGCTTGCGGCACGCTGTCGGACAAGCCCTTTGTGACTGCCAAGGCGTTGGCAAGTGCCGTCTTCTTGACGTTCGTTTCGTTGTTCGCGGCAAGCTCGTTGCCCGCCTTCATGATTTGCTCAGTCAACGATTCCAGCTCGGCAAGCTCTTCGCTTGTCGTTGCTGTCTTGGCAAGCAGTTCCTCGGCACGATCCTGAAGCTCTTGAAATTCCATGTCTATCTCCTTTGGTAAACTCACTGTTCTGTCGCCAGTTGGTAAAATCTTATCAGGATTCCTTGGCGAATTGCGAAGTTTTTTTTAGAAGTTTAACCTTCCAAACGCAAGACCCTTCCGCTCCCATCCCGCAAGGTCGCTCAGAGCGAAGCTGTCGCCTGCCCTCAGCATGTGCGAAACCGTGTTCGCGTCTGCCCAAAAACATGCAGCGGAAATTCCGCATTCGCCCGTGAAATAAGCACCCCACGAGTTGGCAATCAATGCGCCCGGTCTGTCATGGCGGACACCGATCACGCACATCTGGTGGCCCCAACTTCCCTGTGGCTTTGCGAACCCCTCGGAGTCCCGCTGCTTGCTGAATCCTTGGTTGCTCGCAATCGTCACCGGATACCCACTCTCGACTGCCGTTGCCAACTCCTCAAACGTGTTGACTTGGGCGTAAGCCTTTACTGGATGCTGCCTTGCTATGGTCTCTAAGGAATCGGGAACCCCGGATTTCGCGCGGCCTCCACAGCAGACGCCAGCATCGTATTTTGACAGGTCGATATCCGGGTACTTGGCTTGTGGCAGGACTCCGTAATCCTTGAGGTACTTCGCTGCCCACGCCCCCACGGATCCCTGTCCCCATAGCTTACCCCCTCCGATTTCGACCCGTGACCCCCAGTAAATGGTCATGGGATCGGTACGGCCTACGGGCTTTTCCATGCCGTGATCGACAATCTGGATTGCCGCAAGCACATCGCACGCCAGAGCCGCTCCAAAGGCTACGCATGAGCCACATGATCCCTGATGCAAGTACCACTGGTCGCCATGCACTTTCTTTAGATAAACGGATAAGTCTGTCTTTATGGGACGGTCGCCGGTTGCACCAATGTGGCTTGATATCGGCTTGATGCCGTCACCCTTAATGACCGCTTCGACTGCCAGCGGATCAGCAATCCAGCCTTGGCCTAGGTTGAGCGCGTCAAAATCTAGGCTCATTTGATTGCCTCCAGTCCGCGTTTGAGTTCCTCGAAGGCTTTAAGCAGTTGCTCCCGTGTGGTGATGTTCGCACCCGCCAGAAGGTCGCCCAGACGCCAGCCCTTGAGCAGCACGTTTACCTGTGCCGCCTCGGCATTGCTTGCCAGAAGATTGATAATCGCCTGCGGATCGGTTGTTCCAAGCCCGCCCGCCTCGCTCACTGCCGAGTCTACCGCGGAGATCAACGCTAAGGCTCCCTGCTTGCGCTTAGAGGCGTCGACCGGGACTGCGTTGATAGAATCATAGACCGTCTTTGCAAAGCCCTCTAGCGCAATCGTAGGAGGCGTCGGTGGCTGAGGTGGGGTAAACGGTGCGGAGCCGTCTACCGCAATCACCTTGCCCGTTGTTACTCCAACGATGTATGTGCGTCCACGATCCGAGAAGACAATCGACCGCTCGGATGTGGGCGGGACAAACACGCTGACAATGGCCGCGGGAGGCGAAGCTCCCACCATGTTCTCTGCCGGTGCTGCCACTAACGCCACGACTGTTGCTGAGAGCAATAAAGCAATGAACGCCTTCATGACGACATCTCCGCTGCTGTTTCACGGATCACGGTATCGTGGTTCTCCAGCATGGTTCGCACCTGTTCCGGTGTGATCTGAGCCACGCCTCCCTGCTCGATGGAAGCTGCGATCTCCCGTAGGAGATCTGGCAGCAACTTCGGGATGAGATCGGCCACAAACCGTTTGAGGATGTTCTCGAATATCATTTGCAATTCCCCTTGCACTTGCCCTCAGCCTTGGCCTCAGCCACCGTTGTGGTCACTTCGGCGTAGGTCGGAATGAGCCTGCCGAACAAGCCCCGCTTGTACTTGACGACTGTCTTGCCGGGAAGCACGGGTGCTGCCACAACGACCTGTGGAGCAAGGACGTAGCTTGCGGAGACAACGGCTTGTGGTGGGCAAGCACCGTTGGCACATGCTGCATTTAAGATGACGTAGTCGATCATTATAGAACCCTTTGCGAGAAGTCGGACAATAGAAGTTTGACATTCACTACCTCAGCGGAATCCTCGGACACTTTACCATGAATCCCGCACATCACAAAGCCTGCCAGAAACGCATGATGCTTTTCCGGTATCGGAACACTGACCATTGTGATATCTGATTCGGCATGGTAGACCACAGTGGAATTACCCTCCATCATGGAAGACGCAATGATTACCTGTGATTCCGCCATGCCCGCATGTATAAACGGTGCTTTATCCAAGCCCAGTTTGAGCCTTGGAAACCGCTCCTTCAGGTTCGCTGGCCCTGCGTAGCCAATGAGCTTTGTGGTATTGCCAGCCAGATCGACAGAAAACACAGCCACGCCTATCCCGCCTGCTCGCTCGCAGTCCTTCAGGAGTGGCTCAAGTAGCTTGCTCGCTGTGCCTGCGTCGAGTTCTGGCGTCTTGTCCAGTGCCTTGATGGCAAGCCTGCGGATTTCCCCTTCCGCGTTGTAAGCTAGGTACAGACTTCCGCCAAGCAAGGCAATGATAAAAGCGACAGCCACATCCGCCACCTTGCGTGCGGGACTCGTCGCTTCGAACCAGTGGGCGATAAACGATGTGATATTATCCCACATCAAATTGGCCTCGGAACGTGCGTGCCGGGACTCGGATGAGCCTGTGCCGCTGCGATAATGTCATATCCAATCCAGTGATAATTTGGATCGTTTATGAAGTCTTGGAGGTTTGGCCTCGGCGTGACAATTCGCTGAACTGAAGCCATCGCCATTGCTCTGGTGGCCTCGTTGCAGGCTAGCAAGGCTCTCTGGCGTGCTTCCCGCTTGGCCTGCTCCTCTGGGCTGATGTGGTTGGTCGGAATGCCAGATCCGCCATTGAGGATGTTCGATAGGTGGTTCGCTGCTCCAGCAGTCGGACTGCCCGGTCTAGGCGGTAGCGTAGGCGTAGGCGTAGGCGTAGGCACGGGAACTGGTGCTGCCGCGTTGGATTGACGTGTTGCGTTTGCCAGTGCCGCAACTTCCCGCTGTAGTTGCTGTACTTCACGGATGAGATCGTCGACTGTCATGGATTAAACCCTCGCAAAGTCAATGTGAGACACGGAATCAAGTGGATACATTCGCTGGTAATGCATTCCCGCTGACCACAAGTGGTTCAGCCCACAACTAGGGAAGAAGTACACGTATTTGAAATCGCCCGCCAGCTCGGCAATGGTGAAATCGCTTCGGCCTCCGTTGCCTGACACGGTGGTGTTAAACTCGGCCAAGGTCGTTGCCGTCAATCGCTTTCCAGTCTTGTTAACTAGTGCCGTGACGCCAGAGAAAGGCTGTACGTTCCAGACGACCCAGCTATTCCCTGCCGCCGTGATCTTTGCGTTGTCCGACAAGTCGATATTGGTACGCAAGAGCAGGCATGTCGCCCCGTAATTTGCCAGCGTTTGAAAGAACACGAAAAGTGGGTCGATCCTGTTGGCCCAAGGCGATACCACCATTGAGCCGTAACCCTGCCCGCCCGGTTGCCACGCATAGGACGATGTGCCGACGATTAAGGTCGTTGGCCGTGCCGGATTGGTTGCCGAGTACAACTCGCGTAGTGCCGACAGCGACCTTTCCAGTCCGGCTACCCGTGCCTCATAGTCCACCGCCGAACTGGAAAGCGTCCCGTCACTTGTCACACTTAAACCTGTGCCGACCTTGACTCCGCCCAGTCTCGTTGCGTTTGCCGTAGGAAGCACAATTCCGAGTGTCCCGTTGGCATCAATGAACGATGTCACCCCGTCCGGCTTAACCACTCCCGCATCCGCAAGTGTGGCAAGCGGAATATCCGCACCCGTCAACTTTACCGCTCCTGTGCGGTTGTTGAGGCTGAACACGTTATTGCCAAGATCCGTGCCTTTGAGAGTGACGTTACCCGTCAGACCGTTGATGGCCCAGACGTTGTTTTTAATGTCCTTCCCGAATAGCTCCACGTTGCCCGTGAGGTTGTTCACGGATGTGACGCAAGCCACATTATTCAGCAGTTGCACCCAGTTCGTGCTAACGTTCGCTGGTTCCTTTTGGAGAATGAAAGTCTGGCCGATCTCCAAGTCGACAGCGACATCTCCCTTACTTGCGTCAAGTGCGTTTCGTTCTGTGACGTTGGCAACCACGAACGTGTCCGAGATGGCAATTGCCGATATCTGGCTCGCGGGAACCTTGCCGATTGCGTCCAGCGAAGCTACGCCGTTGGCTGTCCCCTTCTCTAACTGCCGGATATACACCGTGGGATCGACGTTCACTGTGCCGTTGTTGGCTATGAGGCTATTGCCTACGCGGATGCCACCGAGCGTGCTGATGGTCGCTTCCGGGAGCGTGTACCCGCCCGTTGTGGACAGCACGCCCTGAGCGGAGACATTCAGACCCACGCCGACCTTGATCCCTCCCAGTTGAGCCGCTGTCGCCTGTGGCAGTGTGTAATTCGCGGCCTGACTTGCGAGCTTATCCAAGTTTGCCTGTAGCCCGGTGATCGTGGAGATTGGTTGGCAGTGGTTCAGCGGTGCGTAAGCCAGACCCGCATTCGCCTCTGACACCGTTGACGCTAGTGTCGTACGTGTCTCGGCCATGAATATCGCAATGTTGTCCAGCTTATCCTTGAGCGAAACCACATCCTCGATGATGTGCGTATGCACCTTGTTGGCAAGGTTCGGCAAGGCGTTATTGATGGACGTAAGGTTGCCAGAGATCGTTGTCAGGCAAGCATTTAAGCCTGTTACGTCACTCAGTAGGTGCGTGTGGACGTCCGGTGGGTAAACCGTGGGCTTGCCCGTGATGTTCGCCCAAGCGGAGGAAGCTGTGGCGTCCAGCGTACCGTCTGCCGAGACCGTGAGATTCCTGCCGATCTTGACCAAGCCCGCAGTGAGGACTGTGGCGTACTTGCTGCTATCGACCTTGCTCGCCAAGGCTGCGTTGATGGTCGATATGTCCGTGGATATTCCGGACAGCGTCCCTTGTAGCCCCGTGATTTCACTCACCGTATGGTTGTGTTTCCCTGCGGTGACGTTGGCAAGCGCGGCACTCAGTCCGGAAATCTCGCTCATCGTGTGCGAGTGAGCCTTGTCCGCCTTGCCGTCTAGCAAGCCCTGAAGCCCTCCTACGTCGCTCACGGTGTGAGCGTGAACAATCTGTGCCTTGCGACTCAGCGAACCCGTAAGCCCGGCAATCTGCCCGTCGACCATAGCCTGCCAAGCGTCCATTGCGGGATCATCTGGATCTGGCACGGTTACGCTCAGATTGCTTTCCAAGGCATCAACTCGCTGCTCCAAAGCCATAGCCTGAGAGAAGATTGTCACGTCCACCGTTTGGAGGCTCAGGATATCCGCCTTGGCGTTGTCCAGTTCATCCGACAGCCCCTGAAGCCCGGTGATATTGGCGAACGTGTGGTTATGTGGCTCAGGCGGGAACAACGCAGGCTTGCCCGTAATGCTCGCCCACGATCCTCCGCCTCCTGTGTTCGTCAGTGGGCCTGACTTGACCAGCACCCGCACATACTTTGTTGTCGGAAGGTTCACTGAATACCCCTTAGAAGTCACAGGCCCACATCGTAGATAATTCC
>Ga0209552_1000336_pt1 | contig 14977 bp, 21 predicted proteins | sample LauGreFaBDMM15SD_2_FD_188214 | JGI IMG/M metagenome (GOLD analysis project Ga0209552, IMG submission 188214) | Freshwater lake microbial communities from Lake Michigan, USA - Fa13.BD.MM15.SD (SPAdes) (version 2) | ecosystem: Environmental > Aquatic > Freshwater > Lake | place: Lake Michigan, USA... | reverse complement strand
ACCTAAGACAGACCATCAACGTCTGAAGGAGCTTAAAGAGCTGATGATTAGGAGTGGAGGTAAGGATGTGGCTCAGAAGGTTATTGAGATAGCCCTTAATGATGACCATCCTCACCAATTAGTAGCCCTGAAGATGTGTTTAGATAGGACTCTTCCTGTTTCTTTGTTTGAAAAGGACAAGAGTCAGAGAAGTGCTGTAACCATCAATATTACGGGACTAGGACAAGAACCCACCATAATCGACACTGAACAACCTGAAGATGTAGAGGCTAAATATGGCTGATCTGAACTTCTCTCTACTTCCTTGGCAACAAGAGGTATTTAAAGACCAAACAAGGTTCAAGGTTGTGGCTGCTGGGCGTAGGTGCGGTAAGAGTCGTATGGCGGCAGTTACCCTTCTGATTGAAGGACTCAAGTGTCCACAAGGCTCTGCGGTTCTTTACGTTTCACCGACTATGGGACAATCAAGGCAGATTATTTGGGACTTGTTGCTAGACCTTGGTAGAGAGGTTATTCAGAGCAGTCATGTGAACAACCTAGACATTACCCTGATAAATGGGGCTAGGATATACGTTCGTGGTGCGGATAGACCTGATACCCTTCGTGGCGTTTCATTGACCTATGCCGTTCTCGATGAGGTAGCCGACATTAAGCCTGAAGCATGGGAACAGGTTATCAGGGCCAGTTTGTCTGATAAACGGGGTAGAGCACTCTTTATCGGAACTCCAAAGGGTAGAAATTGGTTCTACGATACCTTTAAGTTGGGTGAGTCAGAAGATGACCCTGATTGGAAGTCGTGGCACTTCACCACTGCTGATAACCCCTTGATTGACCAAGCAGAGATAGATTCTGCTAAGAAAACCCTGTCATCCTTCGCTTTTAAACAAGAGTTTATGGCTTCCTTTACCAATGCGGGTTCTGACATCTTCAAGGAGGAGTGGATCAAATACGGGGTAAAGCCTGAACATGGAAGCTATTACATTGCTGTTGACCTAGCGGGATTTGAGGAAGTTGCCAAACAAGCGGCTAATGCTAAGAAGCGTCTAGACGAGTCTGCCATCTCAATCGTTAAGGTCACAGACGATGGAAAGTGGTTTGTTGAGAAGATTGAACACGGGCGTTGGGACATCCGTGAGACCGCCTCTAAGATTCTGATTGCTATTCGAGACTACCGCCCTTTAAGTGTGGGGATAGAGAGGGGGGCGTTAAAGAACGCTGTTTTGCCCTATCTTTCGGACTTGATGCGAAAGAACAACACCTATGCCCACATCATAGATTTAACCCACGGGAATAGAAAAAAAGCGGATCGGATCATCTGGGCTTTACAAGGTAGGTTCGAGCATGGCAGAATTGTGTTAAATTCGGAAGAAGATTGGGATGAGTTTGTAGACCAGTTAATCCTGTTCCCTGCTCAAGGAGTCCATGATGACTTGCCTGACTCCCTCAGTTACATTGACCAACTGGCTGTTACATCTTACATGGAAGAAGATGACAGCGAGGATTGGCAACCTGTAGATATTATTAGTGGGGTATAAGAATGGAATTCCAAGAACCTAGCGACTCAGACAAAGAGATAGTTAACTTTGTTGTCAACCATTGTGATAGATGGAGGGATTGGAGAGATGTCAATTGCCTTGATGATTGGCTAGAGTATGAGCGCATCTTCAATGGTGAGTGGGATGCCCAAGACAAAACCCGTGAGTCCGAGCGTAGCCGTATTGTTACCCCCGCTACCCAACAAGCCGTAGAGACACGCCATGCCGAAATCATGGAAGCCATCTTTGGTCAGGGTGAGTTCTTTGACATTCAAGATGATATTCGTGATGTCAATGGTAGCCCCTTAGATGTTGCTGCCATCAAAGCACAACTGATGGAAGACTTCAAAGTAGACAAGATTCGCAAGTCCATTGACCAGATTGAACTGTTGGCTGAGATTTATGGTACGGGCATTGGTGAGATTGTTGTCAAAACAGAAAAAGTCTATGTTCCCGCTACTCAGGCAATACCTGGTCAAATGGGACAAGCGGCTATCGGTGTAGTAGAACAAGACCGCATTGCAGTCAAGATTGTTCCTGTTAACCCCCGTAACTTCCTGTTTGACCCAAATGGAACATCTATTGATGACTGTATGGGTGTCGCTATTGAGAAGTATGTCTCTATCCACAAGATCGTTAAAGGCCAAGAAGAAGGCATCTACCGCAAGGTAAAGGTCGGCACTGACTCTATGGATACAGACTTAGAACCTACACAAGAAGTCTCCCAGTACGAAGACGATAAAGTTAAACTTTTGACTTACTATGGACTCATTCCTCGTGAATATCTTGAGCAACTAGAAAACGAAGAAGATGCAGAAGACTTATTCCCTGAAGACTCTATTCAGGATGAGTATTCCGATCTGGTTGAGGCTATTGTCGTTATCGCCAATGATGGTGTTCTTCTGAAAGCAGAAAAGAACCCATACATGATGAAGGATCGCCCAATCCTTGCTTATCAGGACGATACAGTCCCTAATCGCTTGTTGGGTCGTGGTACTGTTGAGAAGGCTTACAACTCACAAAAAGCCATAGATGCACAAGTTCGTTCACACTTAGATTCACTAGCTCTAACAACTAGCCCAATGATGGCTATGGATGCTACCCGCCTCCCACGGGGTGCTAAGTTTGAAGTAAAGCCAGGCAAAGCTATCCTGACAAACGGCAATCCCAATGAGATTCTGTTCCCGTTCAAGTTTGGCAATACAGATGCAACTAATCTGACAACTGCTAAAGAGTTTGAGCGTATGCTTTTGATGGCAACAGGCACTCTTGATTCACAGGGAATGGTTACTGCTGTCTCCAGAGATGCGGGTCAGGGCGGCATTTCGATGGCTACTGCCTCGATTATCAAGAAATACAAGCGTACATTGGTGAACTTCCAAGAGGATTTTATGATCCCCTTCATCACCAAAGCCGCCTATCGCTATATGCAGTTCGATCCAGAGCGTTATCCTACTGTGGACATGAAGTTCATTCCTACGGCAGCACTCGGTATTATTGCTAGAGAGCATGAGCAACAACAGTTCATTGCGCTACTCCAGACTCTTGGCCCTAATACACCTGTTTTGCCTATCATTTTGAAGGGCATCATGGCTAATTCTTCTCTGTCAAACAGATTTGAGTTGATCGAGATGCTAGACAAGATGTCTCAAGTTGATCCACAGGCTCAACAAGCGGCTCAAATGCAACAACAATTGGCTATGCAAATGGCTCAAGCACAGATTGCTGTCCAAACTACACAAGCAGAGCAGAATAAGGCTGAAGCGCAAAAGTTATTGACTGAAGCGCAATTGATGCCTATTGAGTTGCAAGCAAAGAGTATGGCGGCTAATACCAAGAACCTGCCTACTGATGACGCTTTGGCTTCACGAGAGTTTGATAAGCGTGTCAAAGTTGCTGAATTGATGCTTAAAGAAGCGGATATTCAGAACAAGGCTAAGATTGTTGAAAAGCAGATGACTAGACAATGAATCCAGAACTTCAGAAGTACTACGAAGAGAGATTTTCCATGATGTCCACTCAAGGGTGGATAGATTTAATGGAAGATGTTGACAAAATGATAGAACCTTTAAATAATATCTCAACAATTGCAGACGAAAAAAGTCTACAATTCAGAAAAGGTGAGTATTCAATCCTTATTTGGCTGAAAAACTTGAAACAAGTCAGCGAAAGAGCATTTGAGGACTTAAATGAGAAGAATGTATGAATTTGCCTGTATAAACGGGCATAAGACAGATAGATTTGTTGATTATGAGTTAACAAGTCTTGTGTGTGATTGTGGTGAGGAGACTCATCGCATTTTATCTGCACCAGCTTTTAAGCTAGAAGGGTGGTCTGGAGCGTTTCCATCATCGCATGGAAGGTTCGAGAAAAGCCACTTAGATAGATTGAAAGCGGAGCAGAAACTCAACTCATAAGCAATTATGCCGAGTTGAATCTCCTACAACCGATTGACGGCAGGAAAAGGAAAAAGTATGTTGATTGATGATGACAAAGAAGAGTTGGGTGAGTTAGAGATTGAGCAACAGAAGATCGAGCAAAAGCCTGAACTTCCTGATAAATACAGGGATAAAAGTTTAGACGAGATTGTGCGGATGCACCAAGAGGCTGAAAAGCTCATTGGAAAGCAAGCACAGGAAGTAGGCGAGGTCAGAAAGTTAGCCGATGAACTTATCAAACAGAACCTTGGTTCACGACAGCAGACTAGACAGGAAGAGCCTGAAGTAGATTTCTTTGAAAATCCACAGAAGGCAGTTCAAAGGACTGTTGATAATCACCCAGACATCCTAGCGGCACGACAAGCAACGCTAGAAATGAAAAGGGCGCAAATTCAGCAAAGGTTAGCGCAAACTCATCCTGACTTTGGCGATATTGCTAGAGATCAGGATTTTGCAAATTGGGTGAAGTCTAGCCCTGTTCGCATTAGAATCTTTGAGCAAGCCGATTCTGGATATGATTTCGACTCAGCCAATGAATTGCTATCTACCTATAAGCAGCTACGTTCTGTTAAACAGAAGCAGTCTAGTGATGATGGCGAGGTAACTCGCAAGCAGAACTTAAAAGCAGTAGGTGTTGATGTAGGTGGTTCTGGTGAATCATCAAAGAAAGTATACAGAAGGGCTGACCTTATTCGGCTCAAAATGCAAGACCCAAATCGATATGATGCTTTAAGTGATGAAATCATGCAAGCCTATCAAGAAGGTCGAGTTCGTTAAACTTTAGGAGATTTAATCATGGCATATCCAACACCAGCGGTAACAGTAACCACCGCAGCAACCTTCATCCCAGAAATCTGGTCAGATGAAATCATAGCCGCTTACAAGAAAAATCTTGTTTTGGCTAACATCGTAATGAAGATGAACTTCAAAGGTAAGAAGGGCGATGTAGTTCACATTCCCGCACCTACCCGTGGTTCAGCTTCAGCAAAAGCGGCATCTACTGCCGTGACTCTGATTGCCGATACTGAGACAGAAATTCAAGTGTCTATTAACCAACACTTTGAATATTCACGTTTCATTGAGGACATCGTTGAAGCACAAGCCCTAAACAGCTTGCGCCAGTTCTACACTGCTGATGCGGGTTATGCGCTTGCCAAGCAAGTAGACACTAGCTTGATCCAAGTGGGTCGTGCATTCAATGGTGCTACTGTCGGTACTAACGACTACGCAACAAGCAATACATCCACCAAAGCCTTCATTGGCGGTGATGGTACTACTGCTTACAACAGCACATCTTCCAATGCTTCCGCTTTGACTGATGCCGCTATTCGCAGAACCATTCAGCGTTTGGATGACAATGACACTCCTATGGATGGTCGTTTCTTTATCATTCCTCCTTCAAGCCGCAATACGTTGATGGGTCTTTCCCGTTACACAGAACAGGCTTTTGTGGGTAATGGCAATGCAATCCGTACTGGTGAAATCGGTAATCTGTATGGTATCCCTGTGTTTACATCTAGCAATGCTGATACTGGTGCAGGTAACACTGCAACAGATCGTATCTGCTTGATGGGTCACAAGGACTGTATGGTTCTGGTTGAGCAAATTGGTATCCGTTCACAGACTCAGTACAAACAAGACTACTTGGCTACTTTGTTTACATCTGATACTTTGTATGGTGTGAAAGCACTTCGTGCAGCCGCTACAACTGGTGCAGCTTTGTCTTCTAGCGCATTTGCGTTAGCAGTTCCAGCCTAATAGTTGCCTTTTCCCCTCGCCTTAATCGGTGGGGGGATTTTTTACATCAAGGAGATTTATTATGGCAGCAGCAACAGCAGTAGTTTCCCGTAGGGGAACTGACCAATTCCGAGGTCTTTTTTCGGATACTTGGTCTGTAACAGCAACACTTAACGCTTCATCTTTAGCTGATGGCGCAGGTGAAACAAACACCATTACAGTACCTGGCGTAAAGCTAGGCGACATTGTGATGAACATCAGTATGGGTGTAGATGTCTCTGGACTCTCCATCACGCCTTATGTCTCAGCAGCAGATACTGTTTCAATTCGTTTCCAAAACGAAAGTACAGCTACTGTGGACTTAGCAAGCACTACAGTTAAGTGCGTTGTGGTTCGTTTGGTATGATAAAAGGGGGCTAATACCCCCCTTTTTTTGGAGTTTTTTATGGCTACTTTTCGTTGTTTACAGTCAGGTACTCTAATAACTTTCACCTATCAGCACGATATTGATAGCATGAAAGGTCATCAAGGATACGTTCTTGTTGAGGAAACTCCAAAGGAAGACAAACCTAAGTTGGGAAGACCAAAAAAAGAGGTTTCAAATGTCGGAAATTGATCCAAGAGAATTTGGTAAACTTGAAGCCCAAGTTGAGGCTCTACAGGTAGAAGTTCAAGCACTTCGCCAAGATATTAAAACGCTTTTAGAAATGGCAAACAAGTCTAAAGGTGGCTTTTTCGTTGGAATGGCTATCGCCTCTGTTATTGGCGGTATCATTTCTTTTGTTGCAACCAAGCTAGTTCGATAGGAAAAATCATGTACGGAAAATCACCCAAAATGTCTAGTCCCAAAGCGGCTAAAAAGGATTCTAAAAAAGGAATGCCTTTGTCCATAATGATTGCTGTTGGTAAGCCTAGAGCTATGCCTACCCGTGGTGGTCGCACAGCTACTAATATGATGAAAAAGTCTGGAAGAGGTAAATAATGGCATCTTTAACTACTCCAGTTACTCTGCTTAGTGCTGTTGTTGCAACTGGTGCTTCTAAGGCTGTTCAAGCTGATGCGGGTCAACCTGCGTTTCTACAAGTTACAGGCATTACAACGGCTACTGTTGCTCTTCAAGGAAGTCTTGATGGCACAACCTACGCAACCATTGGCACTGCTTTAACTGCTGATGGCATCATTACTATTGCAAATGCTCCTAACTATTTAAGAGCCAATTGCACGGCATATACATCTGGAACAATTACAGCAAAGGTTTTGTACTGACATGGCAACCAAGTCCAAGGTCAATCAAGCAAAGGTTTACACCAAACCTACCATGCGTAAAGCCTTGTTTGAAAAGATTAAGGCGGGTGGCTCGGGAGGTGATCCTGGTGAATGGTCTGCCCGTAAAGCGCAACTTCTTGCTAAAGAATACAAAGCCAAGGGCGGAGGTTATAAAACATGAGCAAAGAGAAAACACACTATTTGCCTGATGGCAAGGTCTATAAAGGGCCAACTCACAAAGAGGGTGATAAGCTGATGACAGGTGCTAAACATACGCCTGCAAGCAAGTTTCTTAGCCATACACCAAAGAAGAAGAAATGAAGAACCCTCAACAATCCCTAAAAGATTGGTCTAAGCAGAATTGGCGAACCAAGTCTGGTAAACCTTCATCTGAAACGGGTGAAAGGTATTTGCCAGAAGCGGCTATCAAGTCTTTGTCTTCCAAGGAGTATGCAGCAACCACAAAAGCCAAGCGTGAAGGCACAAAGGCTGGTAAACAGTTTGTTGCCCAACCTAAAGCAATTGCAAAGAAAACAGCAAAATTTAGATGAGGTAGATATGAAGAGTCCTGCTTGGCAAACAAAAGAAGGAAAAAACCCCAAAGGGGGCTTGAATGCCAAAGGCAGAGCATCGTATAATGCAGAAACAGGTGGAAATTTAAAACCACCCGTCAAATCGGGAGACAACCCTCGTAGGGCATCCTTTCTAGCACGAATGGGCGGCAATTCTGGCCCTGAGATGAAAGATGGAAAGCCTACCCGACTTTTACTTTCTCTTAGAGCTTGGGGCGCAACGTCCAAGGAAGACGCTAAAGCCAAGGCTAAAGCGATCTCTAAGAGGAATAGTAAATGAGGCCAGTATCTGTCAGTTCAAATCCAACAGCTAACACGCTGACAACTTTGTACACAGTGCCTAAAGGGTACTACGCAAGGGTGGCTTTGATTCACGCTAACAATGCTACTGGCTCAAACAAGCACGTTACTTTTAATTGGACTGACACTAGCGCAAGCGTTACTGTGAGCGTAATTTTTGAATTCACAGTTGCCTCCAAAACCTCATTGTCATTTGGCTTGCCTTACTACTTTGTCATGGAAGAGGATGACATTTTGAAGGTGATAACTGAGTCAGGATCAATTATGGGAGTTGTTGCAACATTTGAAATTGAAGGGTCACAAAGAACATGACTTACTTAGAACTTGTTAACGATGTGTTAGTTCGCTTGCGTGAAAGCACAGTATCTACTGTTGGCGAAACAACCTATTCTTCTTTAATTGGCAAGTTTGTCAATGATGCAAAACGTCAAATTGAAGATTCCTATAATTGGAATGTGCTGTCTCAGACAATTACAGTTACTACTGTTAGTGCCACAAGTTCTTACTCTTTGACAGGTGCGGGTCAGAAGTTCCGCATCAATGACGCTATTAACACTACCAGTGTTATTACTTTAGATAACACAACTACTGCGGATATGAACCGCAAGCTCAACTTTGGCACACCTTCACAGTCTATTCCTAGCGAGTTCTGCTTTAACGGGGTAGATGGTAGTGGAGACACAAAGATTGACCTTTTTCCTGTTCCTGATGGCGTATATACACTGAAGTTTGATCTAACCATCCCACAGGCTAATTTGTCTGCTGATGGCACTTCAGTCAAGGTTTTGGACTATTTGGTAACTCAGAGTGCCTATGCCCGTGGTCTGATTGAGCGTGGTGAAGATGGTGGGACTGCTTCTTCTGAGGCCTATGCTCTGTTTAGAGGGATGCTCTCTGATGCCATTGCATTGGAAAGCACTCGTTATCCTGAAGACAACTTTGTGGCGGTCTAATGGCAGCACAACTTCAAAGTTACAGTCTTTCAGCACCAGGCTTTTATGGCCTAAATACTGAAGACTCACCTCTTGATTTAGGGGCTGGCTTTGCTTTGGTTGCAACTAACTGCATCTTGGATCAATTTGGTCGAATTGGTGCTAGAAAAGGCTACACAAGGGTTAACCCCTCTTCTGGCAATCTAGGTGCTAATGATGTGGGTGTGATCCATGAATTAGTGCAAAACGATGGCGCTTTGACTGTTCTATTTGCGGGTAATAACAAGTTATTTAAACTTGGTACTGCTAATGCGGTAACTGAGTTGACTTATGGTGGTGGCGGTACAGCTCCAACCATTACGGCATCTAATTGGCAATGTGCATCTTTAAATGGCATTGCATACTTCTTTCAAACTGGTCACGATCCTCTCATCTATGACCCCGCTGTCAGTATCACCACATTCAGAAGAGTCTCTGAGAAATCAGGCTATGTGGGAACAGTTCCATCTGCCAACATTGCCATCTCAGCGTTTGGTCGCTTGTGGGTGGCTAATACTGCATCGGAAAAAGTAACTGTTTCTTTCTCTGATCTGATAGCGGGTCATGTGTGGGGCGGTGGTACTTCAGGCTCGTTAGATGTTTCACGGGTTTGGCCTAATGGTGCAGATGAAGTGATGGGCTTGGCAGCGCACAATGATTTCTTGTTTATCTTTGGTAAACGACAGATTCTTGTTTACTCTGGTGCTTCTACCCCTGCCTCTCTCGTTCTTAGCGACACAGTAGGCTCTATTGGGTGTATTGCAAGGGATACGATTCAAAGTATTGGCTCTGATGTTGTGTTTTTATCAGACTCAGGTGTTCGATCCTTGATGAGGACTATCCAAGAAAAGTCTGCACCCCTAAGAGACATTTCTAAGAATGTTCGTTTTGACCTAAATTCATCTTTAGTTGGTGAATCATTGGTTAATATAAAATCTGTTTACTCAGAAAAAGAAGCGTTTTACTTGCTTGCTTTACCTGCAGCCTCTGTAGTCTATTGTTTTGACACTAAGCAAACATTGCAGGATGGTGCTTTTAGAGTTACTAAATGGGATTCTATTGCTCCCAAATCTTTAAAATCACTTCGTAATGGTGACTTATACATTGGGAAAAATGGCTTTATTGGACAGTATAGTGGTTATATTGATGACACCACAACTTATCAATTTGTCTATTACACCAACAATGCTGACCTTGGAAATCCAAACCAGATTTCAATTCTAAAAAACATTTCAGCAATTGTGATTGGTGGCTCAAACCAGTTCTTAACTATCAAGTGGGGCTTTGATTATTCAGGTTCTTATCAAGCACAGAATGTTTTTATTCCAACTCAAGCAAGTTATGAGTATGGAGTAGCTGAATACAACGTAGCCGAATACAACGCTGGCATTGCTATCAAGACACTAAAAGCAAATGCTTCAGGTGCGGGAAAAATTGTTCAAACTGGTTATGAAGCAACAATAAATTCTGTATCCTTTTCATTGCAAAAGATTGAAATTCAAGCCAAAGATGGCAAAATGGCCTAAGAGGTAAACCATGAGTAATTACACTAAAACCACTAACTTTGCGACTAAAGACAATCTCTCACCTGGCAATCCCTTAAAGATTGTTAAAGGTGCTGAAATTGACACTGAGTACAACAACATTGCTACTGCTGTTGCAACTAAGACAGATAACTCTGCTGCGGCAATTACGGGCGGTACGATCACAGGCATCACCGATCTAGCGGTGGCTGATGGCGGAACGGGTGCTTCTACAGCCGCTAATGCAAGAACTAATCTTGGTGTGGCCGCAAGTGGTGCTAACTCTGACATTACGTCACTCACTGGACTTACAACACCTTTAACAGTGCTTCAAGGCGGTACAGGAGTTACAACCTCTACAGGCACAACAAATGTAGTGTTGTCAAACTCGCCAACACTTGTAACTCCTGCCCTTGGTACACCAAGTTCCGCAGTCTTAACAAATGCTACGGGTCTTCCAATTTCAACGGGCGTAAGTGGTTTGGGTACTGGTGTAGCAACTCTTTTGGCAACACCCTCTAGTGCTAATCTAGCCGCTGCAATTACTGATGAAACAGGTTCTGGCGCATTGGTGTTTGCTACATCACCAACCCTTGTCACACCAGTTTTAGGAACTCCTACAAGTGGTGTCGCAACAAACTTAACGGGTCTTCCTCTTACTACAGGCGTAACAGGTTTACTGCCCATAGCTAATGGTGGCACAGCAACGGCAACCCCTAGCTTAGTAGCGGGAACAAACGTAACTGTTACGGGTACTTGGCCTAATCAAACCATTGCGGCATCTGGTGGATCAGGCTCAGTTACAAGTGTTGCGGCAACAGTACCAAGCCTTTTAAGCATATCTGGTTCGCCAATAACAACCTCTGGCACGTTAGCAATAACCTATTCAGGAACAGCTTTGCCTGTTGCTAATGGTGGTACAGGGGAAACTTCTTATACCAATGGTCAACTTCTTATTGGTAACACCACAGGTAACACCTTAACTAAAGCAACTTTAACTGCTGGAACAGGCATAACAATTACCAATGGCACAGGTGCAATAACAATTGCGGCTTCTGGTGGCACAGGCGATGTGGTCGGCCCAGCCTCTTCAACAGACAATGCAATCACAAGGTTTGACAGTACAACTGGAAAAATTGTACAGAATAGCTTGGTGACTGTCGCTGACGATGGTGCTATCACTGCGCCTCAAGTTGGATCGATAATTCCTTTCTACTATGCCAACCAAGCGGCTTTCCCCTCTGCGGCTACTTATCACGGGGCATTGGCCCACAGTCACTCAGATGGTGCAATGTATTTTGCTCACAGTAGCGTTTGGTATAGGCTGCTTGATGCGAGTACCGCAGTAACCCCCGCACAGGGCGGCACAGGCGTAGCAAACAATGCTGCCATGACAGTCACAGGCTCTGGCAACTTTGCTTACACAAGGACTCTGACAGGCACTACAAACGTCACATTCCCCACAACTGGAACACTGTCTACTTTGGCGGGTACAGAAACCCTAACCAACAAAACCATAGCTTTTGGTAGCAACACCTTGTCTGATGTGGCAAGTCTGTCTACAGCCCAGACCTTTACAAGTACAAAGACCTTTGCTGGTTCATCTTCAGTGCTTGCGGAAGTTCTAAGCAATGCGGCAGAGGTTGCCACTGTAGAAGCCACAGCCGCTACAGGCACAATCAACTACGACATCACCACTCAATCTGTGCGTTATTTCACAAGTAACGCATCAGCAAACTGGACAGTTAACTTCAGAGCCTCATCAGGTACATCTTTAAATACTGCCATGTCAACGGGTCAGTCTGTTACTGTGGCTTTCTTGGTGACTCAGGGTGCTACTGCTTACTACAACTCTGTGGTGCAAGTGGATGGCACAACTGTGACCCCCAAGTATCAGGGCGGTACAGCGTATGCGGCTGGTAATGCAAGTTCAGTTGATGTCTATATGTACACCATTGTCAAGACAGGCAATGCGGCATTTACTGTGTTTACTTCACAGACTAAGTTTGCTTAAAGGAAGACCATGCCATTAGTACAAACAAGGGGTGCGGCTTCTGCTCAAGGCTTTGGTGAGTTTGCACAGGCGACTGCTGTTAACTACATTGAGGATGTGTTCAGCACATTTCTTTACGATGGGACAGGTGCATCACAGACTATTACTAATGGAATTGATTTGTCTACTAAAGGTGGTTTGGTTTGGGTTAAATCTAGGGCAGGTGCATCCGGTACTTCAGACCATATTTTGGTAGATACTGTTCGTGGCATTTCATCGGGCATTAAAACAAACACAACAGATGCGGCCAGTGGTTCTGGTGGCTTTACATCTTTTAACGCAAATGGATTTAGTTTTGGTAGTGGTTTTGGAATTCGCAACGATGCAAGCACTACATACGCCTCATGGACATTCCGCAAGCAACCAAAGTTCTTTGATGTTCAGACATTTACATATCCTTTGAGCGGTTCTATTACTGTTCCACACAATCTAGCAAGTACACCCGGATGTGTGATGGTTAAAGTTACTGATGGTGTAGATGGTTGGTATGTCTATCACAGGATGGCTAACAACGGAACAAACCCAAGCAATTACATCCTCCAGTTGAATACAACTGGTGCTCAGATAAACAACTTCACTTCTTGGATAACTGTAGGTAGCTCATCAATCACATTTCCAAGTGGAGCATTAAACCCCGGCTCTAATTTTGTGATGTATCTATTCGCCCATGACGCAGGAGGCTTTGGCCTAACTGGTACAGACAATGTGATTACTTGTGGGTCGTTTACTACTGATGGATCTGGGAATGCAAACGTAACGCTTGGGTACGAGCCTCAATGGGTACTAATCAAATGTACTTCTTCTGCTCAAGGTTGGTATCTTACTGACACCATGCGCGGAATGCCTGTAACGCCCGCAACCAATACACCTTTTTTAAGCCCAAACACTTCTTCTGCTGAAGCATCTTGGGGTTCTGTATATGGTGTAAACGCTACTGGGTTTAATACAACTGGTTTGCTTAATAGCGCAACCTACATCTACATAGCCATTCGCAGAGGCCCGATGAAAGTGCCTACTGATGCTACTAAAGTGTTTAGTCCAATTGCGGCATCTAATTCAGGGGATTATGTAGTTAATGCAGGATTTCCCCCTGACACAGTGCTTGCAACAGTTCGTGATTTTACTTCGGGGTATAACCATTCATTTTTTGATAGGCTTAGAGGAAACTCAAACTATTTAGCATCCTCTTCAACAAACGCAGAGTCGGGAGTTATTGTAAGTCCAACAGCCCAAATAGCAGATTTTTCTAGAAATCAAAATGGTATCTTTATTAGTAGTGGTACTGTTTTTGCCTACAGCACACTTCTTGGAATAACTTATGCTTGGCATAATTTTAGGCGTGCGCCATCGTTTTTTGATGTGGTTTGCTATACAGGGTTAAGAGCAATCAACAATACAACACCACAGGTAGTAAGCCACAATCTTGGTGTTGCCCCAGAACTTGTTATCTTTAAGTGTCGCAGTGCTGCCACCATTTCATCTACCGCAACAAACTGGGCAACTTCTACAATTTTAGGTGGGGTATACAGCAATGCAGGCTACTTAAACACTAACGACAGTTTTGGATTTAGTAGCAACCTTAACCCTGCTGATGGCGGTGGTGTTTCTTCTTCAAGTATCACAATTGGCTATGGTGCTGCTGAAACCAACGCCACTGGAAATACTTACGTAGCCTATCTTTTTGCAACCTGCGCTGGTGTTTCCAAAGTTTTCTCATACATAGGAAATGGCTCATCACAGACAATTAACTGTGGCTTCACAGGTGGTGCTAGGTTTGTAATGATTAAGCGCACCGACTCTACTGGTGCTTGGTATGTGTGGGATAGTGCTAGAGGCATTGTGTCAGGAAATGACCCATACTTTAGTATGAATACAACTGCTGTTGAAGTTACTTCTGACGATAGTATTGATACCAACAGCACAGGTTTTGTAGTTAATCAACTGTCAGCAACTGACATCAATGTATCTTCTGCAACCTACATTGGACTCGCAATAGCGTAAGGAACATCATGCAAATCAGAACACAATCAGGTCAAGTAATGTACGAAGCAGAGTTTCGTGCATATCAAAAAGCCAATGGTGGCCCATCATGGGAAATAACAACAACCGAAGTCTTAGAGGCTTTGGGTGCTAATGTAGTCTTTGAAGGCCCACAAGCTACTGGTGGTACTGTTTACCAATACTCTCAAGCCTCTGGTGTTGAGCAGATTGATGGTAAGTGGTACACCAAATATATCCTTGGCCCTGTGTTTACCGATACTACTGTTGATGGCGTAACAACTACAGCCCTTGAGCATGAGACTGCTTACAGGGCTACTAAGGATGCTGAACAGGCCAAGTCTGTGCGTCAAAGCCGTGATGACAAGCTGAAAGAAACAGATTGGATTGTTATTAAGAATCTTGAATTAAATGCCAACATACCTGGTGTTTGGGAAGTTTACCGCCAAGCCTTGCGTGATGTTCCGAATCAATCAGGTTTCCCTTGGACTATTACTTGGCCTGTTGAGCCACAATAAGGAGCAATCATGGCTATTTCTGATGCACTGCGCTATCAACTTAATACAGGTGGTTCTGCGGATACC
>Ga0209552_1000334_pt1 | contig 15024 bp, 10 predicted proteins | sample LauGreFaBDMM15SD_2_FD_188214 | JGI IMG/M metagenome (GOLD analysis project Ga0209552, IMG submission 188214) | Freshwater lake microbial communities from Lake Michigan, USA - Fa13.BD.MM15.SD (SPAdes) (version 2) | ecosystem: Environmental > Aquatic > Freshwater > Lake | place: Lake Michigan, USA... | reverse complement strand
GGTAGGCCGCCCAATTTTTTTGACTGACCTGGGCTGGCGGCAATATCAGCTTGGGAATACTGGGAATCAGCTTGGCTTGTGCCAATTGCGCTTTGACCCACTTGGGGTCTAGCTGATTTTCCTGAGCTATACGCTCAGCCCATGCCGTGGCATCGGGCCTTTTGCCATAAGAAGCTCCCGCAGCAGGCACGGAAGATCTATTTTTTAACTTTGATTTTTTGGAACTTTCGGCGGCTTGTGTGCCTGCTGAAATACTCAGCCACAAACTGATCAAGATCAAAGACAAAATTCGCATGTCTTGAGTTTAGCCTTTGAAATGCGTGCAGGTGTCGTGATAAGCTGAGAGTCTCACATTTTGTCCCTTTTTTTGAATAAAAATACCCATGGGCGCTACTGGTTATTTCACACACTCTGATTGTCGCCTTCACGAAATGGGCGAGGGTCATCCTGAGTGTCCCCAGCGCCTTGATGCCATTGAAGATCGTTTGCTCATCACTGGGCTTGATCACGCCTTAGACCGCAGAGAGCCATCGCCAGCTTCTTTGGCAGACATTGAATTGGCCCACGGCCGCATGTATGTGGCTTCGCTCAGGGGCTTGAGTGACGCACTGGCCGAGGACATGCAGGCGGGCGGGCCGTCGCACACCGCGCTAGATCCAGACACCTCCATGAACGCGCACACATGGAAAGCTGCCTTGCGCTCGGCTGGCGCGGCTTTGGATGCCACCGATGCTGTCATTGCGGGTGAATTGGAAAATGCGTTCTGTGCCATTCGTCCGCCAGGTCATCATGCCTGTCGCGACAAGGCCATGGGTTTTTGTTTTTTCAACAATGTCGCCATTGCAGCCAAATACGCACTCGAGCGTCATGGGTTAAAGCGCGTGGCCATTGTTGACTTTGATGTGCACCATGGCAATGGCACCGAAGACATTGTGGCGGGTGACGATCGTATTTTGATGGTCAGCTTCTTTCAGCATCCGTTTTACCCTGAGGGCGGCGCCCTCAAGCACGACGCCAACTTGGTCAATTTGCCGGTACCTGCTTACACCAAGGGCATGGACATACGGGAATTGATCGAGATGATGTGGATCCCACGCTTAGAAGCCCATCGACCCGAACTCATTTTCATCAGTGCAGGATTTGACGCCCATAGAGAAGACGATTTGGGGCAGTTGGGCTTGGTCGAACAAGATTATGTGTGGATGACTCAGCGCATCAAAGACATGGCGCACAAATATGCCAAAGGCCGCATTGTGAGTTGCTTAGAAGGGGGCTACAACCTCAGTGCCTTGTCTCGCAGTGTTGAAGCGCACCTGCGTGTCTTGGCCGACGTTTGAAAATTTTCAAGGAAATCAACTTTGACCACTGCGCCTAGCATGATGAACAACCCCGTTTTTTGGTGGTCACATCTGAATCCGCAACAAGCTGGCCAAGAGCTCCTGCTGTTCTTGGCTTGCATTGCCATGACTTGGTTTCTCGCATGGGGTGTTCGCCGTGCAACACCGCAGTGGGATTTGTCAGTTCTGTTGGGCCGGCGACTGTTTGATGGTGTGCTGTTTCCGACGCTTTTGTTAGTCTTGGTTTTCATCACGCGGGCAGTTTTGGCGAAATCACAAGCCCTCTGGATTTTTGATTTCCTGGTACCTGTCTGTTTTTCTTTGGCGATCATCCGATTGGGTGTGAAGGTTCTTCAAGTGACCTTCAAATCTGCAGAATGGGTGCGGCCCCTTGAAAGAAGTCTTTCATGGTTGGCATGGGCTGCTGTTGTGCTTTGGTTGACTGGTTTGTTGCCATTGGTACTCGAAGAGTTAGATCAAATGAAGTGGAAGATAGGTTCTTCACACCTGTCTGTCAGAACCCTCATTGAAGGGGGCTTGACTGCTGTCTTGGTTATGTTGCTTACCCTCTGGGTGTCATCGGCCATCGAAGCCAAATTGCTCAAATCATCTTCTGGCAATGAACTGTCTCTGCGCAAAGCTGTGAGCAATGCCATCACTTCTTTGCTGTTGTTTGTGGGCTTGATGTTGTCCTTGTCGGCGGTCGGCATTGACCTCACGGCGCTATCTGTATTAGGGGGCGCGGTAGGCGTTGGTATCGGTTTTGGTTTGCAAAAGTTGGCCGCCAATTACGTCAGTGGATTCGTGATCTTGGCCGAGCGCAGCATGCGCATTGGCGACAGTGTCAAAGTGGATGGCTTTGAAGGACGCATCTCTGATATCAAAGCACGTTACACCGTCATTCGCTCACTGACTGGGCGTGAATCCATTGTGCCCAACGAAATGCTAATCAACAGCCGCGTTGAAAATTTGTCTTTAGCCGATTCACGCATCTTGCAGTCCACCCAAGTCACTGTGGCTTACGGCACGGATGTCGATGAGGTGATGCAACTTCTGCTGGACGCCTGCGAGGCGCAAAACAAAGTCTTGAAAGATCCTTTGCCATTTGTCACGCTCACCAATTTTGGCGCTGATGGCTTAGAGTTCGGCGCCCATTATTGGGTCGATGAACAACAGGCTGGTTTGTTAACCTTGAAGTCAGAAATTAACATTCAAATATTGCAGCTGTTGCAGGCAAAGGGCATTGAAATTCCATACCCTCAGCGTGTGGTTCACACCCGCAACTTACCCTGACACTGCGCTTCATGAAGCCGCTCAATCACCGCTTAAGTTAGCGCACTGCTTTTACCGGTGTAAGTTAGCCTTCAATGCAGATGCACACACACTGACCGCTGTATTGGCCTCTTGTATCACGCGCCCCATGGTGATGAAGCCATGAATTTGCCGTTCAAAACAAATGTATTGCGAAGAGACGCCGGCTTTGGTCAATGCGTCGGCATACATCAAACCTTCATCGCGCAAAGGATCGAAGCCCGCAGTTATGACAAAAGCGGGCGGAAGACCTGCATGACTTTCGGCCAGCTGAGGCGAGGCGCGCCAATCTTTGGCATCTTCGCGGTTGCGCAAATAATTTTCGGTGTAGTAGGCAATGGACTCTTTGGTGAGCATGTAGCCTTTGCCATTGGCGTGATAGGACGCTGTGTCTTGCCACATGATGGTGGCAGGATAAATAAGCAGCTGATAAGCGGGTTGGACTGCCAGGCCTTTTTGATCGCGCAGTCCAATGCAGGCTGCGGCCGACAAATTGCCGCCGGCACTGTCACCACCCACGGCAATGCGATGGGGATCAATGCCTAAACTTGCGGCTTGCGAAACGGTCCAATTGAAAGCCGCCACGGTATCTTCGTAAGCAGCTGGAAATTTGTGTTCTGGGCCCATGCGGTAATCCACTGAAACCACCACCACCTCGGCTTGTAGGCACAGACTTCTGCACAGCACGTCGTGCGTGTCTAGATCGCCAATGGTCCAGCCGCCTCCATGAAGGTAGACCAAGCCGGGTAAGACCTTTTGAGTTTGTGAGGCGTGAGGGTGATATACCCTGACCGGCACATTCACGCCGTTGGCTGAGAACACTTTGTCTTCTACTTTGAAAACTTCTGGTGCATCGGGCTGCGTGAATGCGCGGCGAGATCGATAGGCCGCACGTGCTTCTGTGGGCGATAGGGTGTTCACGGGAGGCACACCCTTATCAATCATGAGCTGCATCAGGGCTTGGGCTTGAGGGTCTAACATGTTCAATCCATCATCGAAGGTAACCACAGGCTGATGCCTGGGAAGGCTAGCAAAATGCCCAGCGTGATGATCAGCACCAGCACCATGGGCCAAACGCCCCGAAAGATGGCACCGAGGCCGACATTGGGCAACAGGGCGTTCAACACAAATAGATTCATGCCGACGGGTGGGGAAATGAGTCCAATTTGAATCACCATCACAATGAGGACGCCAAACCAAACGGGGTCAAAACCCAATTGAACTACGATGGGAAAAAACAGGGGGATGGTCAGCAAGACCATGGTCAGCTCTTCCATCACGGTGCCCAAAAGCACATAGATCATCATCATGGCCGCGACGATCATGATGGGAGAAAGGCCTAAATGGGTGATCCAGTCTTTCAGCTCAAAAGGCAAGCTGGTGTAGTTGACGAAGTTGGCAAAAATAGTGGCAGCAATGAGCAAGGTAAATAGCATGCCGGTGGTTCGTGCTGATTCGACCAGAACTTCCATGAGCACTTTCCAACTCAGGGCTTTGCGGGCCAGCGCAAATAGAAAAGCACCTGTCGCACCCATGCCTGCGCCTTCGGTGGCGGTGAAGAAGCCACCATAAATGCCTCCCAACACCAGTACCACCAAAACCAAAACACCCCAGATACCTCGCAAAGCTTGTAAGCGTTCTGTCCAGCTGAACTTCTCACCTGCTGGCGCGTGTTCTGGATCGTGCCAAGTCATGAGTACAACCGCCACCATCATGAGACACGCGGTCAAAATGCCAGGAAGAACCCCAGCGGCAAATAATTTACCAATGTGCGTTTCTGTGATGATGCCGTAGATCACGAGGATGGTGGAGGGCGGGATCATGATGCCCAAAGTGCCGCCTGCTGCGATCACCCCCGTGGACATGGAGTCGCTGTAACCCAATTTTTTCATGGAGGGGTAAGCCACCTTGCCCATGGTGGCTGCTGTGGCAATGGACGAACCGCAAATGGCGCCAAAGCCTGCACAAGCCGCAATGGTGGCATGTGCCAGCCCGCCCTTGCGGTGTCCAATGAAGGTGTATGCCGCATGGAAAAGCTCGTGTGCCAAACCAGCGCGTGCCACAAAATTGCCCATCAGAATGAACAGGGGTATGACTGACAAGGTGTATGCAAACCCTGTGTCGTGTACCACTTGGGCAGTGCTGGCCATGGCCGGCATCCAGCCACGTGTTAACCCGATACCTACAATACCGACCAACCCCATGGAAAAGGCCAAGGGCATGCGCATCAAGGCCAACACGAAGATGGCCAAGAATCCAAGCAAGGCGGCCGTCATACTGTGCCACCATCAGAGGCATTGTTTTCATTGCGTAAAAAAGCTTTTGCCAAGTGCACCAAACCGGCTAAACCACACAACAAGCCCATGCCTTGAATGAAGGGCGCTTTGGTGATTTTGAGTTGGGCTGTGGTTTCGCCAGTGATTGCAAACTGACCACCTGTTTGCCACATTAAATAAGCCAGACCAAATAGCAAGGCCGCGCAAACAATGTGAATCAGGGCTTGTTGAAATTTGCGAACCCAACTGGGCAAAAATCCATCTAAGGAGTCGAACACCACGTGCTCACCCTTGAGTGAGACCAAAGGAAGCGCCGCAAAAATGACCACGACCATCAACAATTCGGTCAACTCCAAAGAGCCAGTGATAGATTGCGACAGGAATTTTCGGCCAGAGACATCAAAAAATGTGAGCACCATGATGGCAAAGAGGGCAACACCAGCAAGTGTCCCGCACAGAATTTCAAGTATCTTTTTCAACTGTTTACCCATCAAAAAAGCGGTATTTGCTGAAGGGGCAAATACCGCTGGTGTTCTGCATTTTCCTGAGGTGATACCCGAGGAAAACTCAGATTACTTTTGCTTTTGCAACTTGGCGATTTCTGAGCGGAATTCAGACAATGTGCCAGAAGGGTCTTTCAGGCCTTTTGCTCTGGCAGCTTGTGCCCAGTCACGCTCCAGCTTGCTGGTGCGTGCATTGACGTCTCGCACAAAGAAGTTGTCGGCTTTGACGACTTTAACGCCATTTTTTTGCATGTTCACTAAGGCCTGATCGTCCACACGGTCCCAGGCTTTGCCAAAGCGACTTGCCACGGCTTCGCCAGACAATTCGTCCACAATTTTTTTGTCTTCAGCCGACAGGCTGTTGTATTTGGCTGGATTCATCATGAAGACGAAACTGGTGTTGTAGAGACCACCAGGGAACTGAGTAGCGTGTTTAATGATCTTGTCAATTTTGAACGAGTCAGTCGACTCCGCGGGAAACAAGGTTCCGTCCATCACACCGCTAGACAACAATTCATAAGATTCCGGCGCAGGTTTGAGCGTGACGTTCATGTCCAGCGTTTTGGAGATTTCGTTGACCATGCCACCGCCCACTCGGAATTTAAGACCGGGGAGGTCTTCAACGCGGATGATGGGTTTCTTGGTGTTGAAAACGATGCCGGGGCCATGGGTGAAATAACCCAAAACCTTAACGCCTTGGTGTTCGGCTGCAAATTCTGGGTATTTACTGGCAATGCGGTTGAAAGCCACAGACAAGGGCTCTGCACGGTCACCCAGGAAGGGAAATTCGGCCATTTGTGTCATCACAAATCGGCCAGGCGTGTAACCGTGCACGGTGAATGAGACATCAACCAAGCCGTTTTTAACGGCGTCAAAAGTGCCTGGTGGTGGGGTGACGGCGCGGGGAAGGATGTTGCAACGAACGCGATTTGAGGTTTTGGTCGCCAGGTCATCACACCATTCTTTTTGAGACATTGACAGACCGTGCGTGGGGGGTACCCAGCTTGATGCGGTTAAAACTGTTTGTGCTTGAGCCAAGCCGCTGAAGCCGACGAGGGTTGCGGCTGTCATGGCCAACAAAGTTTTGTTCATCCGAGTGCTCCAATAAATGGTTAAAAATACAATCGCGAAGCCGATTATTCAGCGGACAAATCTTAACCTCAATTAACCTACCGATTGGTTGGTGAATTCCCGAGGGTACGATCAGCATATGATCAATGAGGATTTAATAAACTGATCTAAAATGCGAACGATCGTGCTTTTTTGTCGGATCCGAGGTCTATCAAATGAATTTTTGATGCACAATTGACGTTTACGTAACGTCAATTGAAGGCGGCCTTGTCTGGCGCTTGGGTTTTGATATCAATGGAGAGCTTTCATGAAAATACTTGTGCCCGTGAAGCGGGTTGTTGACTACAACGTCAAGGTGCGCGTGAAATCGGACGGCACAGGCGTCGATATCGCCAACGTCAAAATGAGCATGAACCCCTTTGATGAAATTGCTGTTGAAGAAGCCGTTCGTTTGAAAGAGAAGGGCTTTGCCACTGAAGTGATCGCCGTCTCTTGCGGTGTGACGCAATGTCAAGAAACATTGCGCACCGCCATGGCCATCGGCGCTGACCGCGCCATCTTGGTTGAAACCACCGAAGAGTTGCAACCTTTGGCGGTGGCTAAATTGCTCAAAGCCTTGGTTGACAAAGAGCAGCCTGGCTTGATCATCTTGGGTAAGCAAGCCATTGACGACGATTGCAACCAAACTGGCCAAATGCTGGCCGCATTGGCTGACTTGCCGCAAGCCACATTCGCATCCAAAGTAGAAGTGGTCGACGGCAAAGCACAAGTCACGCGCGAAATCGATGGCGGTCTCGAAATTTTGTCAATCGCCATGCCCGCTGTCATCACCACAGACTTGCGTTTGAATGAACCGCGTTATGTGACATTGCCTAACATCATGAAGGCTAAGAAAAAACAACTCGACACCTTCAAGCCTGAAGACTTGGGTGTCGATGTATCACCTCGCATCACGACTTTGAAAGTGTCCGAGCCACCAAAGCGCTCTGCGGGTATCAAGGTGCCTGACGTCGCTACGTTGGTTGATAAATTAAAGAATGTATCGAAGGTAATTTCATGAGCGCTTTAGTGATTGCAGAACACGACAACGCATCAATCAAAGGTGCAACCCTGAACACCATCACAGCCGCTGTTGCTTGCGGTGGCGATGTGCACCTTTTGGTGGCGGGTTACAACGCCAGTGCAGCTGCGCAAGCCGCCTCGCAAATTGCAGGTGTGACCAAGGTGATCCATGCTGACTCCGAAGTTTTCGCGCATGCCTTGGCAGAAAATGTGGCCGCTCAAGTTCTGGCCATCGCTGCCAACTACACCCACATCTTGTTTCCAGCCACTGCTGGCGGCAAAAACGTATCGCCTCGCGTGGCAGCCAAGTTGGATGTCGCTCAGTTAAGCGATGTGACCTTGGTGCTGTCTGCCGATACCTTTGAACGTCCTATCTACGCAGGCAATGCCATCGCTACAGTGCAAAGCAAAGATGCGATCAAGGTGTTAACAGTTCGCACAACGGGTTTTGATGCGGCCGCAAGGACAGGTGGTTCGGCCAGCGTTGAAAGCATTGCGGTCATCGCTGACAGCGGCAAAAGCGCCTTCAAGGGCAGCGAAATTGCCAAAAACGATCGGCCTGAACTGACAGCAGCCAAGATCATTGTGTCGGGTGGCCGTGCCTTGGGCAGCGCAGAGAAATTTGCCGAAGTCATTACCCCTTTGGCTGACAAGTTGGGAGCTGCCATGGGTGCCAGCCGTGCTGCGGTGGATGCAGGTTACGCGCCCAATGATTGGCAAGTGGGTCAAACCGGCAAAATTGTGGCGCCTCAGTTGTATGTGGCTTGCGGTATTTCGGGCGCCATTCAGCACTTGGCCGGCATGAAAGACAGCAAGGTCATTGTGGCCATCAACAAGGATGCTGAAGCACCCATCTTCAGTGTGGCTGATTATGGTTTGGAAGCCGATCTGTTTGTGGCGGTCCCTGAATTGGTCAACGCTCTTTAAAGCGATTGATTGAGTTTGAATGTCAGTTTGAAAGGCATCCTGTGAGGTGCCTTTCTTTTGTTTGGAGATACAGATGAGTTACGTTGCCCCTTTAAAAGACATGCTTTTCAACATTGAACACTTGGCCCAAATTGACCAAGTGGCGCAAATGCCTGGTTTTGAAGATGCGGGTTTAGAAACTGCACAAGCTGTGTTGCAAGAGTGCGCCAAGTTGAACCAAGATGTGCTTGCACCTTTGAATTGGGAGGGCGATAAAAATCCATCTGCCTTTTCAAATGGTCATGTGAAGACCACACCAGGTTTTAAAGAAGCATTCAAGCAATACGGTGAAGGTGGCTGGCAAGGTTTGCAGCACCCCACTGAATTTGGCGGACAAGGTTTGCCTAAAACCATTGGCGCAGCTTGCGGTGAAATGCTCAACTCGGCCAACATGAGTTTTGCCCTCTGTCCTTTGCTAACAGATGGCGCCATTGAAGCTTTGCTGACGGCTGGTTCTGACGAATTGAAAAATATTTACCTGGAGAAGTTAATTTCGGGTGAGTGGACGGGCACCATGAATTTGACGGAGCCCCAAGCCGGCTCCGATTTGGCATTGGTGCGCACACGCGCTGAGCCTTTGCCTGATGGCACCTTTAAAGTTTTTGGCACAAAAATTTACATCACCTATGGTGAGCACGACATGGCTGACAACATCGTGCACTTGGTGCTGGCTCGTGTGCAAGGCGCGCCTGAAGGCGTGAAGGGCATCAGCTTGTTTGTCGTACCCAAGTTCATGGTCAATGCTGATGGTAGCCTCGGTGCTCGCAACGATGTTCACTGTGTCAGCATTGAACACAAGATGGGCATCAAGGCCAGCCCTACCGCTGTGCTTCAGTATGGTGATCACGGCGGCGCCATCGGCTATTTGGTCGGCGAGGAAAACCGGGGTCTTGAATACATGTTCATCATGATGAACGCAGCGCGTTATGCCGTTGGCGTTCAGGGTGTTGCCATTGCAGAACGTGCCTATCAAAAAGCCGTTCAGTACGCCAAAGACCGTGTGCAAAGCCGCCCTGTCGATGGCAGCATGAACACATCGGCCCCCATCATTCATCACCCCGATGTCAAGCGCATGCTCATGACCATGCGCGCCACCACAGAAGGCTGCCGCGCTTTGGCAACGGTTGCTGCTGCGGCCTACGATGCGGCCCATCACCACCCAGATGCAGAAGTGCGCAAACAAAATGCATTGTTCTACGAATTCATGGTGCCTCTGGTCAAGGGCTACAGCACAGAGATGAGTTTGGAAGTCACTTCCTTGGGCGTGCAAGTTCACGGTGGCATGGGTTTCATTGAAGAGACAGGTGCTGCGCAGTACTACCGCGATGCCAAAATTCTGACCATTTACGAAGGCACCACAGCCATTCAAGCCAATGACCTAGTGGGTCGCAAAACCAGCCGTGATGGCGGCCAAACAGCCAAAGCATTGGCGGGCCAAGTTGAGCTCACAGAAAACGAATTGTTAGCCCATGCCCATGCAGATGCCAAAGCAGTTGGCCGCAGACTGAAAGCGGCTCGCTTGGCTTTTCTAGATGTCGTTCATTTTGTGGCAGGTCAAGCCAAAGCCAATCCCAATGACGTGTATGCGGGCAGTGTGCCGTACCTGATGTTGACAGGCAATTTGATGGCGGGTTGGCAGATGGGCCGCGCCATGTTGGTGGCTTTGACGCAAAGCTCAATGGGCAATGACAAAGCTTTTATGGATGCCAAAGTCATCACGGCGCGTTTTTATGCAGATCATTTGTTAAGCCGTGCGCCTGGCGTGCGTGACAGCATCGTGGACGGTGCAAAGTGCGTGACAGAGCTTTCTCTAGAAGCTTTCTAAAATAGCTAGCGTCTACCGCTAAAGACAGCCCATACAAATACATTTCAAAATTACAGGAGAACTCATGTCAAAACTTCCCGCGGCTTTGGCCAATTTACCTTTTCCGGTCATTGCCTCACCTTTGTTCATTATCAGCAATCCCAAACTGGTCATTGAGCAATGCAAGGCGGGAGTTGTGGGGTCCATGCCTGCACTCAATGCGCGTCCCGCAGAACAACTAGAAGAATGGCTGATTGAAATTACTGAAACATTGGCCGCTTACAACAAAGCCAATCCAGACAAGCCAGCCGCGCCCTATGCCATCAATCAAATTGTTCACAAAAGCAATGATCGGCTTGAGCACGACATGGCCATGTGCGTGAAATACAAGGTGCCGATCATCATCACGTCATTGGGTGCACGCGAAGACATTAATCAAGCTGCTCACAGTTATGGTGGCGTAGTGCTGCACGACATCATCAATAACAAATTTGCCCATAAGGCCATTGAAAAAGGCGCCGATGGATTGATTGCAGTGGCTGCTGGCGCGGGTGGACATGCTGGCGAAAAGAGCCCCTTTGCATTGATCCAAGAAATTCGCCAATGGTTTGATGGCCCCGTGGCATTGTCTGGCTCAATTGCCAGCGGCGATGCTGTTTTGGCGGCGCAAGCCATGGGTGCAGACTTTGCCTACATTGGCTCGGCATTCATTGCCACCCATGAGGCGCGTGCTGCCGAAGCCTACAAGCAGGCCATCGTTGATTGCAACTCAGACGACATTGTCTACAGCAATCTGTTCACAGGTGTGCATGGCAACTACTTGGCGCCTTCCATCAAAGCTGCTGGACTAGACCCTAGCAACTTACCAGTGTCTGACCCCTCCACCATGAACTTCGGCGGCGATGCCAAAAAAGCTTGGAAAGACATTTGGGGTTGCGGTCAGGGTATTGGCGCAGTGGATGCGGTGGTCAGTACCGCTGATTTTGTTGCTAAATTGAAGCAGCAGTACGCTTTCGCCCGTGCTCGCTTGGCCATTTAATTTCAAGAGCGTTCAGCTTGAAGTCTGAACGCTTAGAGGTCATCGATCTCTTTAAGGCTTTCGCCTGCGTCCTCATTGTTTGGCACCACCTGGCGCTTTACAGTCCCATGGCCAATGTCGTGGCAGTGTGGGTGCCCCTACTTGAAGTGTTTCTTCTTGATTACGCGCTGATGGCGGTACAAATTTTTTTGGTTGTAGGCGGATACTTGAATGCCAAGTCTTGGGCCAATGCCGTCCCAAAATCTGCGTTTGATTTTTTTCCAAGATTGTTGTTGCGCTATCAAAGATTGACCATCCCATTGCTAGCTGCCTTGAGTGTGGCCGTTGCAATCACAGCGCTTGTTCGCCCTTACTTTGATCACTCGTCGCTTTCAAATGCGCCCACCTTGATTCAAGTTGTTGCGCACATTTTCTTACTTCAAGACATTCTTGATTTAGAAGCTTTTTCAGCGGGCGTTTGGTATGTCGCCATAGATTTTCAACTGTTTGCAATGGCGATGGCTTGTGCGTCGCTTGCACAGGTATGGCAAGGTCTCTCGGGCAAGGGTTCTGTCGTGCGCAAGGCATTTGGCTTTTGGTTGATGCTCACATTGTGTTCAATTTTTGTTTGGAATCTGAATCCTTTGGGTGAAATGTGGGGCGCTTATTTCTTTGGTGCTTATGGGCTGGGTTTGTGCGTTGGATCGTGGCGCTCCGCTGGTTTCAAATTCAGTGTGCGAAATTTAGGGCTGTTGATTTTCATGCTTGGTGTTGTTGCTATGGCATACCACCCTAGAGACAGACTGATGCTGGCCATTGCAACGGCTTTGTTGTTGTGCTGGTGTGAGGCAAATGATTGCAATGCCATTCAGTACTTTAAATTGAAGTGGATTCGCGAGCTGTCAAACGCTTCTTACGCTATTTTTCTCATTCACTTCAGCGTCAGTTTGTTAGTGAGTGCGGTGGTCTTTAATTTTTGGCCTGAAAATATACCCGCCAATGCATTGGGCTTAGGGGTTTCATTCGGACTATCGGTTTGGATGGGGCGATTGATTCACCAGGCCATTGAAACGCCAAAGCCGACTTGGACGCGATGCTTGCAGTGGGCTGCCACTTTGATGGCTACCAGCACATGCGTCATGTTACTTGGCTAAAGCCACTTGACTATCGTTTACCTTGCCTTGGATGTAGGCCAGTGCAGCCTCTACCTGGTCAATCAAGATCAGACATAAGTCGCCTTCAGAAAGTCGCGCCAGTGCCGTATCAATGGCATTGAACTCACCTAGAATGTCCTGAACATATTGGGTTCGGACTGCGCCATTGAGGCCATCGCGAAGCAATTGAATCACTTCGCCATCGGTGCGGCCGCGTTGGCATGCATCTTGGTACAAAATAACTTCGTCAAAGGCGGTGCCCAAAATTTGAGTCTGGTCACGAATGTCTTGATCACGGCGATCACCTGCGCCACTGATGACCACCACTCGCTTTTGCGCCGGCATGTTGTCAACCGCGTGAACCAAGGCTTGAATGGCATCGGGGTTGTGACCGTAGTCGGCAATTAAAGTGGCACCCTTGTAATCAAAGACATTGAATCGTCCCGGCACGCCTTGAATGTCACTGATGAATGTGGACAAACCTTGAGCAATGGTTTCCCAAGGTACATTGAGGGCCCAGGCTGCACCTACTGCCGCCATGACATTTTCAGTTTGGAAACCAATTTGTCCTTGGCGAGTCAGTGGCACATCACTCAGTGGGATGCGAAAGTACTTCTTGCCTTGTTGCGCCACAATGCTGCCATTTTCTGTGTAAACCACTCGCTTGCCTTGAGCGCGGTGAGTGGCTAAGACAGGGTGGTGTACGTCAAGCGCAAAGAACGTGACATCACCGGGACACATTCTGGCCATCATGGCTACCTGTGGATCGGTTGCGTTCAAAACGGCCATGCCGTCAGTTGCGACATTCAGCACAACAACACGTTTTAAGACCGATAAATCTTCAACCGTGGTGATGTAGTTCAGACCTAAGTGATCACCAGAGCCGATGTTGGTGACGATGGCTACTTGGCAACGATCAAAGGCCAATCCCTCGCGCAGTAGGCCACCTCGGGCTGTTTCAAACACCGCAGCATCGACATCGGGGTGCATCAGTACATTGCGCGCACTGCGCGGGCCACTGCAATCGCCATCGTCAATTTGACGGCCGTTGACATATACGCCGTCGGTGTTGGTCATGCCTACGCGCAGTTGGTTGGCTTTAAGGAGATGGGCTGTCAGTCGCACGGTGGTTGTTTTGCCATTGGTGCCGGTGACTGCAATGACAGGAATACGGCCGTTGTCCCCGTTGGGGTACATGTAGTCAATGATGGCCTTGCCAACATTGCGACCTTTGCCAAATGAAGGACTGATGTGCATGCGCAAGCCAGGCGCCGCATTGACTTCCACAATGCCACCATTTTGTTCTTCGAGCGGCTTGAGAACCGATTCGCAAACGACATCCACACCACAAACGTCAACGCCCACCATTTGGGCTGCGACCACGACGCGCGCAGCCACTTCTGCGTGAACATCGTCTGTGACATCGGTGGCTGTGCCGCCAGTAGACAAGTTGGCGTTGTTGCGCAAAATGACACGGCGACCTTTTTCAGGAACTGAATTAGGTTCCATATCTTGGAGCTTCAAGCGAGCGATGGCAATGACATCAAACTTGATTTTGGTCAGAGAAGTGGAGTGGCCATCACCGCGGCGAGGGTCTGCATTGACTTTGTCGACCAGTTCTTTGACGGTATGAATGCCATCACCGACAACCAGGGGAGGCTCACGTCTGGCAGCCGCAACCAACTTATTGCCAACGACTAGCAGTCGGTAGTCACTGCCAGGCAAGAATTTTTCTACCAAAACTTCGCCATAGCGAGCGGCCGTTTTGTAGGCTTGGTTAAAAAGTTCGCGCTCAACAATGTTGACCGTAACGCCTTTGCCTTGGTTGCCATCTTGTGGCTTGACCACAATAGGAAGTCCAATGCTGAGTGCAATTTGCCAAGCATCTTCTAAATTCTTGGCGGGTCGCCCGATGGGAACTGGCACGCCGGCCGCCAACAACAAGGACTTGGTGAGGTCTTTATCTTGCGCAATGGATTCGGCAATGGCACTGGTGGTGTCTGTTTCGGCAGCTTGTATGCGACGTTGTTTGCTACCCCAGCCAAACTGCACCATGCTGCCTTCGGTAAGGCGACGGTAGGGTATGCCTTTGAGAACCGCGGCATCGACAATGGAACCTGTGGAAGGCCCGAGTCGGACATTTTCATCCAGATCTCGCAACTCAGTGAGGGCTTGGTTTAAATCGAAGGCCGTTTGGGCTTTCACTGCCAGGCAAAGTTTTTCAGCCCATTCGAGGGCCAATCTGCCAACCGCCTCTTCGGTGTATTGAACAACAACTTGGTAGACGCCTTCTTCTTCGGTGGCCGTTGTGCGGCTGAAAGTGATGGGGCAACCCGCTTGGTTTTGCAGACTCAGTGTGATTTTTTCAATTGCATGGGCCATGCTGGCGGGTTGGCCAGGACGGGTGCCTTCAAGGGGGCCTAAGGATGGAAAAATTCTTCTGAGTTGTTTTTCAAACGCATTGCCGGGCATCATCTCCCGCTCTTGAGGCTCGCAACTCACAATGGCTTCGATGCTGGTTT
>Ga0209552_1000332_pt1 | contig 15045 bp, 11 predicted proteins | sample LauGreFaBDMM15SD_2_FD_188214 | JGI IMG/M metagenome (GOLD analysis project Ga0209552, IMG submission 188214) | Freshwater lake microbial communities from Lake Michigan, USA - Fa13.BD.MM15.SD (SPAdes) (version 2) | ecosystem: Environmental > Aquatic > Freshwater > Lake | place: Lake Michigan, USA... | reverse complement strand
ACATCTGTCTTATATAACCGCCTGCGCACGCTTTACGCCCAGTAATTCCGATTAACGCTCGCACCCTACGTATTACCGCGGCTGCTGGCACGTAGTTAGCCGGTGCTTATTCTTACGGTACCGTCATTAGCTCCCCGTATTAGGGGAAGCCGTTTCGCTCCGTACAAAAGCAGTTTACAACCCGAAGGCCTTCATCCTGCACGCGGCATTGCTGGATCAGGCTTGCGCCCATTGTCCAAAATTCCCCACTGCTGCCTCCCGTAGGAGTCTGGACCGTGTCTCAGTTCCAGTGTGGCTGGTCGTCCTCTCAGACCAGCTACAGATCGTCGCCTTGGTGGGCTTTTACCCCACCAACTAGCTAATCTGATATCGGCCGCTCCAATCGCGCGAGGTCTTGCGATCCCCCGCTTTCATCCGTAGATCGTATGCGGTATTAGCACAGCTTTCGCTGCGTTATCCCCCACGACTGGGCACGTTCCGATATATTACTCACCCGTTCGCCACTCGCCACCAGGATTGCTCCCGTGCTGCCGTTCGACTTGCATGTGTAAGGCATGCCGCCAGCGTTCAATCTGAGCCAGGATCAAACTCTTATAGTTCGATCTTGAATTTTTGCGTCTTTCGACGCCACTCATAAATTGGAATCGACGTGAATTTCATCTCTGATTTCCACATCTATTACTTCATGAGCGTTTGTTAGCTAATTAAAGCTAAGTTCCAAAGAACTTGGCAATCGCCTTCAAACGCCCACGCTTATCGGCTGTAAGTTTTTAATGAACTTTTGCAAACTTGTTTGTTTGCTTTTCGACTCGCTGCGATCAGCGAAGCCTTCTACTATAGCACAGTCTTTTTGACTGCACCGACCAAATAAAACTTTTTTGTTTTGGCGCTTTCTGCTTATCGCCGCCTTTGGCCTCCTCAGTGTCTCCACCGAAGCCCTCAATTATGACACACATATTTTAGGGAGTGGGATGCTTATGAAGGATTTTTTATAAGGCGAGCGCGAGATGCTTACTGCTTAGGGCAGCACATCTGCAAAAGGGGTTTGGCGATCGGGTCGCACCCCTTTTTTCTATTTTGCAATGCGCGTACAGGGCGTCGCATCCTGCGGCGCACAGGCCTGAGTTCTTGATGGAGCTACCACCACCAGCCCAGAACCGCTTGCATGGAGTGCGGCACCGTTAGGCGCCGGGGTATGAAGCCTTTTTTGGTAGCTTTAGCCATGGCATACAAACAAATCCCAGCTGCGATGGCCTCTTGTGGCGCACCCGTTCTTTCCTCGATCTGTGCCTCGTTTTCATTGCGCTGCCCTAGCGCGCCTGCCCTATGGGCCTGTCTCGCGACGGACATCTTTGGAGCCCTTGGTCGGATCCAATCGCCTAATGGGAAATCTTTATCTGGTGCGACATGGGCAAGCCTCCTTCGGGAAGGCCGATTACGACAACTTGAGCGACCTGGGCAGGCAGCAAAGCTTACGTCTGGGTCAGTATTTCGAGCATCGGCGCTTAGCTTTTGACATGGTCATCATGGGCCGCCTGCGGCGCCACACCCAGACCTGGGAGGCTATTGCGCAGGGTGCTGGCTTTGACCTTAAGCCCCTGGTGTGGGCAGGGCTTGACGAATATGACAGCGAGGCAGTGGTCAAGGCCATCCATCCTGCTCGTTTGGAAAAGCCCGATACGCCTGAACTTTACAAGCAGCACTTCCGACTGCTGCGTGACGGGCTCAGGGCATGGATGTACGGCACAACGCGGCCGCTCGGAATGCCGGACTATCCGTCCTTTGTACAAGGCGTCGTTGGCGCACTAGACCATGTGCGTACCAGCAATTGTTCAAACGTGCTAATCGTCAGCAGCGGTGGGCCGATTTCCACTGCCGTCGGGCAGCTATTGGGTACTTCTGCGGAAACGACTATTGAACTCAATTTTCGAATCCGAAATACCTCGATCACCGAGTTTTCTTTCAACCCAAAGCGCCATGTGCTATTGAGCTACAACCATTTGCCGCACCTGGAAGAGCCAGCCTACACCGACTGGCACACTTACGCTTGAAGCAAGGTCGCGCCGCGCAGCGTGTGGACCCCTGGCTCAACCAGGAAAGCGCTTCTCTCTTGGGGGTAGGCTAAGCGCCACTGGCTTGACCTTGTGGCGAGCGTGTGCGAGAGAAATCGCCTCAATGGGCCGTGTTATTCAAGGTGCTTAAGTCAACACGCTCGATCTCCGACAGCAGCGCGGCCAGCGAGCGACCGGCTGCATCTAAGACTTTATGGCCTTTGTCAACCGTGGCCGCGGCTGCGTTACCGGCAGCGCCAGCGGAGTTGTAGTCCTGCATTTGCCAAGCGAACTTAGCCGTCTTGCCGTTTCCAAGAATATCAAAGCTGCTTGCGCGAATTTGGGCACTGGAGGGGAAATGCGAGGCCGCCGCCATGTTGACATGCTGCGGATGTATGGCCAGCATCATGGACGTCTCAAGGTCGCCAGCGTGCACACCAAAGCGCTGCTCTTGGACACTAAACAGGCTGCTTAAGTCCTCGCCATGCGGGTCAGCAAGCGGAAGGGCGTACCAATTGACACTAAAGACCATCATGTCAAGGCGGGCGCGAAGGTCACGCGCAACCGGGTCCATTAGATTGGCCTGACCGCCGTGGGCGTTAAAGATCAGCATTTTGCGTACGCCGCTGGCTGCAACGCTTTCAGCCAACTCGGTCCAGACGCGCAATACCGTCTCTGCTTTGAGGGTGAGGGTACCGGCAAAACGCGCATGCTCGGGGCTGAAACCCACGGCCTGGGTCGGTAAAAACAAGGCCTTAGAGTTGGCAGGCAGATGTGCAACAGCCGCTTGAATCACGCCGTCAACAATGGCGCTATCCACTTTCAGCGGCAGGTGCGGCCCATGCTGTTCAGTGGCTGCCACCGGCAGAACTGCCACTACCTCACGGATAGCGCCACTCGCTTGCAACGCCCGAAAGTGCGTAGTCGCACAATCGGCCCAAAACGGCGATGGATGGACCTTGCTAAGTGGCATGTGAAGATCTTTCTTGGCTAGGGGATGCGGGCTGTGGGTCTAAGCCGGCCAGATGCCGGCGCTGTCTGCCGCTATGGCGCGCGGAGCTTTCACCGACCGCAGATTGTGCAGTTTTAGCGCGGGTTAATTCGGATTGGAGGACTAGCGGTTTAGCGCGGGCACCGCTGCCTCGGTAGTCGGCCAATAAGGCTGCGTGCACGATCGGTGCAGGCAAAGCGCGCACCTCCGTAAGGTAGGCATACAGGGCATCAACCAAGGCCTCAGGGCTGATGCCGCTGGTACGTGTCGTCGTGGTCCACAGCCAACGTGAAAAGTCAGCGAATGCCGCAAACGCCGACGGACCCTTCAGAATCAGCGGCAAGCTGGCGGGAAATCGTCCGGAATTGGCGATCAAATCCCAATACCGTGCCAAGCGCGTAAAAGCTACTACTTGCTCGGGCGACAGCGCATCCGTTTGAATGACCGCGTAGGGCGGACTATCCTGAAAAACCATCGCCGGGCCTGCGCTCAGGGCGAGCGGGGTTCCACGCAAGCGTTTGAGAAGGCCGAGTTGAATTTCATGTGGACCCCAGGCCCAAAGCGTGTCAAAGCCCTCAGCAAAACTCTCCCAACTCTCGCCAGGCAGGCCGAATATCAAGTCGGTGTGCAAATGCGCCTGGCTTTGCGTGACGAGCCAGTCAATATTGGCGCGCGTTTTGTCCGTATCCTGGCGTCTTGCAATGGCTTTTTGGACTTGCGGATTAAGGCTCTGGATGCCAATTTCAAACTGCAAACTCCCTGGCGGGAAACGCGCGATACAGGATTTAAGACTATCGGGCAGGTGATCCGGTATCAGCTCGAAATGAACAAACAAAGCGTCCTGTGGGTCACGCGCAATGCGATCTAAAAAAAACTCCAGTATGCGCACCGATGCATCCACCTTCAAATTGAAAGTGCGGTCCACAAACTTGAAGGTGCGTGCACCGCGCGCAAAGAGCGACTGCAAATGGGCAAGAAAGGGTTCAAGCTCGAAAGCCCAGGCGGTTTTGTCTAGGGCACTCAGGCAAAACGCGCACTTGAAGGGGCAACCCCGGGACGCCTCTACATAGAGCACCCGATGCGCCAGGTCATCGGCGGTGTAATAGTCGTAGGGGAAGTCCAATTCAGCCAAAGGCGCTTGCACGCCCGCAATGACTTTCATCAAGGGCTTGGGTCCGTGGATGAGTGCGTGGCAAAGACGGGGAAAGCTGACGTCCCCCCAGCCAGTAATAAGGTAATCGGCCTGTGCCACGATGGCTTGATGTTCCCATTCATGGCTGACTTCGGGGCCGCCTAGGACCAGCCGGATGTCGGGTCGCTGGTCCTTGAGCAGACGCATCACCGCCAGGGTTTGCTCCACGTTCCAGATATACACACCAAAGCCAATGATGTGCACCCTTTGGGCATCCCAGGGTCCGCATTGGACGACTAAATCATCCACGATCTTTTTTACAGCGCTGTGGATGGTGAACTCGTGCAAGCTGGTGCAAAGCGTCAAATCCGGCCCACCGTAGCGCTCCATATTGGCCCGCAGATAACGCAGGCCCAGTGAGGCGTGCATATATTTGGCGTTCAGGGTCACAAGAAGAATGCGGTGTGGCATGGCCTTATTATGGAAGCATGGCTGGCGCGCAAGCGGAAACCTTCTTTCGCTGGGACAATAGTGCATTCGGCGGCCCAAGCGGCCACCCGCCTTTGGTCCGTTTTGGTGCGCCTTGGCTTGCATTTCCTTATTTGTCTATGCAATTGATGCTTATTTATCGTTTCTTCTTTTGGGATCTTTTCCAAGCTGCAAGAGCCCATGCATGCCAGGCTCTCATGCTGCTTTTGCTGCTGGGCAGCGCAAACCTCGCCACTGGCAAGGCTTTGGGGCAAGCCGGTGCCGTGGTGCAATATCCTGAATTGAGGGCCGAGTTGGTGGCCTATGCACCCCAAGGCATTGGCGCAGGCAAACCATTCAGCCTGGGCTTGCTGCTGGACCACCAGCCCGAATGGCACACCTACTGGGTCAATCCCGGCGATTCCGGTTTGCCTACCGAACTGCAATGGACCTTGCCAATGGGTGCACAAGCAGGCGCTATTGACTGGCCGGTCCCCAAAAAAATTAAGATTGGCGCGCTGGCCAATCTAGGCTACGAAGGGCAGGTCCTACTTCCCGTCCAGGTGCAATTACCCAAAGGGTTTAAAGCCGAAGCGGACAGTTTCACGGTGCGCCTGCATGCGTCTTGGCTGGTATGCCGTCAAGAATGTATACCGCAAGAAGGTGATTTCGCTTTGGCAATTCCGGTTCAAGGCTCGTCCAACTTGCACGGTGCTTTATTTGAAGCAGCGTTCCAAAAGCGGTCTGCAAGTTTTGGGGGCCAAATTCACAGCGAGTTTGTCCCTGAGGGGCTGCTATTGCGGCTCCAAGGCTTACCCCGGGACTGGCAAGGCAAGGCGATTGCGGCTTTTCCTGAAGTTTCCTCGGTTTTCGCAAGCCCTTTGCTGCCGGACCCGCAAGACAAGGTAACCGTATCAGCCGCAGTGGGCGAGAAATCTATTGCAGTTGCCACGCAGCTATGGGCGGGCGATACCTGGACCGCGCTATTGCCGTTTTCACCCCAGCGTGTAGGCGGGCCCGACAGACTGGCTTTTGTTTTTTCCTATGGAGCTAACTCAGTACGCGCCACCTTGGATGCGCCGGGCAAATGGCCTGACGTCGCCGTCAAAACACCCGATGGTCTGCCCACTAAGCAGACACTTCTACCAGGCGAAAACTGGGCGTCGGATATGGCGCCGGGCGCTAGCAAACTCGCCTTTTGGGGCGCTGTTTTGGCAGCTTTCGTAGGTGGTTTGCTACTCAATTTAATGCCCTGCGTTTTTCCTGTGCTGGCGCTCAAGGCACTTGGCTTGGCCAGCTTACAGGGTACTGTGCAGCAGCGCAGGGCCCAGGCCTTGGCCTATACCGGCGGAGTGCTGCTGTCGATGGCGATTTTGGGCGCCCTGCTATTGGGCCTGCGCGCGGGTGGCCAGGCGCTGGGCTGGGGGTTTCACTTGCAATCCCCTGTTTTTATCGCGGTACTGGCGACCTTGTTCACGCTGATTTGCCTGAATTTAATGGACTTGCTCGATGTGTCCAGACTGGTTCCCAGCCGCCTGGCGGGGATACAACTGCACAACCCGACGACCGATGCCGCGCTCTCGGGCGTTCTGGCGGTTGCGGTCGCTTCGCCCTGCACCGCACCTTTCATGGGCGCGTCTTTGGGCCTGGCAATGACATTGCCCGGCTGGCAAGCCATGCTTATTTTTGTGGCGCTTGGCTTAGGGCTGGCGCTTCCCTACGCGCTGGTCAGTAACAGCGAGGCCTTGGCGCGCCAACTGCCCAAACCCGGTCCCTGGATGGAGCATTTACGCCGGTTTATGGTCTTCCCGATGGCGGCGACAGTCGTTTGGCTGGTATGGGTCTTGGCGCGTATGGCAGGCTTGGATATTGCCGCCATGCTGGTGGCACTACTTTTGTGCCTATCTATGTGTTTCTGGGCTTTGCGTTTGCCTGGCCGTGCTGCACTGGGCTTTGGCGCAGTGGCGCTCATTGCTTTCGTGTTGACCGGGAGCATTGCCTTGCGCATCGCCTCGCAAGCGAACACAACTGCTGTGTCTGGGCAAGGCAGTGCCGCGTCGAACGTGTGGGGCAATTGGTCAGTACAGGCGGAGCAGGATGCATTAGCCTCCGGCCATCCTGTATTTGTTGACTTCACCGCCGCCTGGTGCATCACCTGCCAGTACAACGAGCAACAGGTCTTGTCCAAACCGAAGGTACAGCAAGCATTTGCTGAAAAAAAGGTGGTGTTACTGCGGGCCGATTGGACCCGGCGGGATGCCGCCATCAGCCAGGCCTTACAGCAACTAGGCCGCAGCGGGGTGCCGGTTTATGTTTTGCAGCGTCCGGGAAAAGTACCGGTGCTGATGTCTGAATTGCTGAGCACGGACGAATTATTGGCCGCGCTAGCTGACATTTAGGCGGCTGACGCGATGAACGCTGTGGAGGCAATGTGCGTAAGAACCCGCTCGCGCAGAGAGTGATGGCGTTTGGCTTGGCCCTGGCGGCGATTAGGCTGTCAAAATGGGTCAAAATCATTCATTTAGACCTTCTCCCGCCATGAACACCTCCGCTTTGCTGCTTACCGACCCCACGCTGGACGCCACCTTATCGTCTGTAGAAAACCCGCATTTTTTGCGCGCCTGCCTGCGGATGAGCACGCCCTATACCCCGCTGTGGCTGATGCGCCAAGCCGGGCGCTACTTGCCTGAATACCGGGCCACCCGAGAAAAAGCCGGGAGTTTTATGGGCTTGGCTACCAATCCGGACTACGCTACCGAAGTAACGCTCCAACCCCTTGACCGCTTTGCGCTGGATGCCGCCATCCTGTTTAGTGACATCCTCACCATTCCGGATGCTATGGGCCTGGGTTTGACTTTTACCCAAGGTGAAGGGCCCCGGTTTGCCTCCCGTGTCTCGGATGAGGCGGCCGTTGACCGGCTGCGCGTGCCCGATATGGACAAGCTGCGCTATGTGTTTGACGCCGTAAGCAGCATTCGAAAAGCCTTAACACTGCCCAATGGCCTTTCCCGAGTACCACTGATCGGGTTTTCCGGCAGTCCTTGGACGCTGGCCTGCTACATGGTCGAAGGTGCGGGCTCGGATGATTACCGGCTGGTAAAAACCATGATGTACGCCAGACCCGATTTAATGCACCGCATCTTGGCCATCAACGCGGACGCGGTAGCCGCCTACCTCAATGCCCAAATTCAGGCGGGCGCCCAGGCAGTGATGGTTTTCGATAGCTGGGGCGGCGTGCTGGCCGATGGCGCGTTTCAAAAATTCAGCTTGACCTACACCGCACGGGTGCTGAGCCAGTTACAGCGCCTAGGCCCGCAAGGGCAGATTATTCCGCGCATCGTGTTTACCAAAGGCGGCGGGCCCTGGCTCAAAGCCATGGGCGAACTCGATTGCGAAGTACTGGGTTTGGATTGGACTACCAATCTGGGCACGGCGCGCGCACTCGTTGGTGGCGCTGCGGGCGGACCCGGCAAGGCGCTGCAAGGCAATATCGACCCCATCGTGTTGTTTGCCCCCCCCGAAAAAATTGCCGATGAGGTCAAGCGTGTGCTAGACAGTTTTGGCACGGCACACCAGGGACCCGGCGTGGCACCCAGCCTCATTTTCAACCTGGGCCATGGGATCAACCAATTCACGCCGCCTGAGCATGTGGCCGCATTGGTGGAAACAGTACACGCACATTCGCGCACCTTACGCGCCTAATTTCGACGCCGCCTTCGTGTTTAGCCAGTGTTGCGCTTAACGCGCACGACGTCCACGCCAAGTTGCTTTAACTTGCGGTAAAGATGGGTGCGCTCCAGCCCAGTTTTATCGGCAACCCGGGTCATAGACCCCAACTCTTTAGCCAGGTGAAACTCGAAGTAGGACCGCTCAAAATCATCTTTGGCTTCGCGCAAAGGGCGATCCAGGTCAAAGGCCTGACTGGCCACCGGGATCTGGTTTTCGTCGGCAGCAGCGGACACCGCCTCGCCAAGTGGCGACATCTGCGTGGCGCGCAGCAGACGGGGATCGCGCTGTTGTGCCAAGCTCTTGGTCAGACCTTGCTCTACTGAATTGAGCAGTTTTTGCAAGGTCACTGGCTTTTCTAGAAAAGCCATTGCGCCAATTTTGGTGGCCTCTACAGCGGTTTCAATCGTCGCATGCCCGCTCATCATGATGACCGGCATGGTAAGCAAGCCGGTGCTGGCCCACTCCTTGAGCAAGGTCACGCCATCGGTGTCAGGCATCCAGATGTCCAACAAAACCAGGTCCGGCCGCTCCCGCAAGCGCGCCGCACGCGCCTGCGCTGCGTTTTCGGCCAGCTCCACCGCATGCCCCTCGTCATTGAGAATCTCTGAGAGCAGATCCCGGATACCGTGTTCATCATCGACGACCAAAATGTTTGCCATAGTTATGCTGGGCCCGAAATAGTATTTTCCAAATTTTTAACGTTTGCCACGCAGCCTAATGATAACGAGACTTGGGCGCCAAGTACGGACGCACCACTCATCCGGTTACTAATTTCAATGCGGCCGCCATGGTCGTCGGCGATTTTTTTGACCACGGCCAGGCCCAGTCCGGTGCCACTGCGCTTGGTGGTGACATAGGGTTCGAAGGCGCGTTTCAAAATGTGCTCGGGAAATCCGCCGCCCTGGTCCAGGATAATCAGCCGCACGCGCCCGGAGTTGACGGTAAATTGGGTGCGCACCACCAGTTCCGTCGCATCGGCTGCGAGACCGTGCGGGCTGTGCACCGCTTCTTCCAACTTCAGGGTCGTCGCATCCAAGCCGTTTTGTAAAAGATTGTGCAATACCTGGCGCAATTGCTGCGGATCGCCCAAGACCGCCGGGATGCCCGCCTCAAGCTCCAGCCGGATAGGGATGGGCGACGACTCGTACAAATGCAACACCCCGTCGACCAATTCATTGAGATCGACCGCCTCTAATTGCGCCGCTGGCAGGCGCGCGTAGTCTCTGAAATCGTTGACCAAGCGTTTCATCGCATCGACCTGCTCAACAATGGTCTTCACCGACTTGGCCAGCACCTGCTGCTCTGCCGCCTCGAGCTTGCCGGTCAACCTGCGCTCCAGGCGTTCGGCCGAGAGTTGAATCGGCGTCAGCGGATTTTTAATCTCGTGCGCTAGCCGGCGCGCCACTTCACCCCAAGCGCGCGCGCGCTGGGCCGACACGATTTCAGAAATGTCGTCAAAAACAACCAAACGGCTGGCATCGGGCAAGATGGCGCCCCGGGCTACCAGCATGCGCGATCGATCGGCCATAGAGCCAGCGGGCACCGAGGCCACTCCTAACTCAAACGATTGCTGCCAATGGTCGTTACCACCCTCGCTACTGCCTTGCAAAAAATCATCAAACTGCTGTGCGATGCCTTGGCCGAATGCTTCCAGGCCTGGCAAATCTGCAATGCGCGAACCTAGAAGTTGCGCTACGTCTTGCTGCAAGATGCGCGCGGCGCCGGGGTTCACCGAACGCACGGCTCCCGCCGCATTGAGCACCAGGACGCCTGAGGTCAAGTTATCCAAAATAGTTTGCAAGCGTGCGCGCGCCGCATCGAGCTGGACGATGCTGGTTTGCACCGTCTGCCTGGCGTCGGCCAATTGCTGCGTCATGGACGCAAAAGCCCGCGTCAAGCCGCCCAGTTCATCGTTGCTTTGCAAGACAAATTTCGGCCTTAAATCGCCCGCGGCCACCTGGCTGACACCTTCTGTGAGCACCAGCAAAGGCCGGGCAATTTGATTGCCCAGGACCATAGCCAACAAAATGGCACCAAATACAGCCAGAAACAGACTCAAGGTTAAGGTACCGATATACATGCGCTTGAGCCCGGAGCGCCCCAGCGCGCGTTCTTGGTATTCCCGGTTGGCGCTGTCCACCGCCAGCGCATTGGCGACAAAATTAGCGGGCAAAATTCTTTGCACTAACAAAAAGCGCTGCTCACTTGCAAGACCCAGGCTGGCATTAGGGATAGGCACCAAGGCTTTGATGCTGGGCCGGGCCGCTTTGCCCATGGCTGCATCCTCCAAACCATCGACCCATGCGTACGAACGTTCAGTCTTGGCTGCGCGCAACTGGGTGCTGTTGGGCTTGTCCGGGCTGAGCTGTATGCCGATAGAGCCGGCGCTGGCAAGCAATTTGCCGCTGGCGCTCCAGACCGCGGCGTCGCTAGCACCGATTTGCTCCATCAAGCGCAGCAAGACACTCTCCTGAACCATTTGTTGATTCTCAGATAACTGATCCGCTGCTACACGCGCCTTGGATGCAAAATCGTTGCTCAAAGTATCGAGTGTGACGCGGCCCAGGCTCAAGCCCGCATCTAAAGCACCTTCCACCTTGACGTCAAACCAAGTCTCGATAGACCGGGACACAAAGTTGAGGGACACCACATAAATCAGCAAACCGGGGGCGACTCCGACCAGGGCAAAAATCGTGGCGATTTTCAGCAGCAAGCGGCTGCCAAAGCGCCCCTGACGCACCCGCTGGTAAAGCCGCCATGCGGCCCAGGCAATCAGAACCGCCAGCACCCCAGCCACCACCAGATTGATGGTGAACAGTTGCGCATAATTTTGCTCATACATCTCGCCGCTATTGGTCGCATTGGCCAGCAGGTAGAGCAGGAGCAAGCCAATCAACACCATGGCGAGGGCGACCAGGGCGGTCACGCGCCGCATCAGTACCGATGGTTGACGCAGCGCCACGCCGGCCGTCGGCGCCAGGGCGGCGTCAGCGCTGCTCATCGGGTTCCCTCACCACGCAAGGCAGTACGCGCTAGGCCCTGAATATCCCACTCGGACTGCCCGATAGCGCCGATTTGAAAGGGACGCGGTAATTGCGATAAATCCAAACGGAATCGAAATTGGAGTTTTATTTTGGCGGTCAGGTCGGTCTCTGACAGGTCGGCCACTTTCCACTGCGAGACTTGCCGCACCGAGCTAAGCGCCTCGGCCAAGGTGTCGAAACTTTGATTTATTGACAAGCCCTGCGTGTTGTCGCCCCCCGCACCGGCTGACGGGTTCACCCGCCAGCGACGCGTCAAGGGTTGGTAAGCCAGGCGCAATTGGCGCTGCGCGCTGGCAATACGCTTGTCATACCAGTACCAGCGATCCTGGTACAGCTCAGCTTCAAGCAGAAAAAACATGGGCACGCCCTTGAGCAAGGCTTCCTCGACCACAGCGGGTAGCTCGAAGTTCACATTAGCAGATACAAAAACCTCATTGACTGAGCGCTCAGCACGCAAGAGCGTTACTTCGGCCTGCGTCTGCGCGCGGGCTATTGCGCTGGCCATCACCAAGCAGACCAGCAATAAAAAGCGCGGCCAAGCCTTAAGCAAGGCGCTTTTCCAGTACGGCGTAGAAAAAACCATCGTGGTCATGCCTCGGATTGTCGTACAGACCTTGCGGCGCACCGCCCGGCAATAAATGCCCGGGCGCAGGCAATGACAGCGCATCGCCTTGCGTGCCTAAAAATTCCTGTATCTGCGCTTGACCTTCGGCCTTAAAAATCGAACAGGTGCAGTACACCATGCGGCCGCCGGGTCGCAGCAAAGGCCACAGCGCGCGCAGCATCTGCGCCTGCAAGGCTGCCAGCTGGGCGATGTCCTCCTCCCGGCGCAGCCATCGCACATCCGGATGGCGGCGCACGATGCCCGAGGCGGTGCAGGGCGCATCCAGCAAGATGCCGTCAAACAGCACGCCATCCCACCAGGCTTGCGGGTTTGCCGCATCGCCTTGGCGCACCTGGGCATGCAGGCCCAAGCGCTGCAAATTGGCATGGATTTTCTCTAGGCGCTGGGCATCTTTGTCGATAGCTAAGACCTGGGCCTCGGCCAGTTCCAGCAAATGGGCGGTCTTGCCGCCAGGCGCGGCGCAGGCGTCCAAAATGCGCGGCCGGGCACCCAGGCCTTGCAATAACAAAGGTGCGGCCCATTGCGCAGCCGCATCCTGCACCGCTACCAGGCCTTGCGCAAAGCCCGGCAGGCGCGCCACCGGCACGGCTTTGTCCAGCACGATGGCCGCGCCCTGGCCGGCCACAGCGCCGATGCCGGTATCGTGCAGGCGCTGCAAATAATCGGCTACCGTGCAACGACGCAGGTTCACGCGCAAGGTCATAGGGGCTTGGGTATTGGAGGCCTGGAGCAAACTTTGCCATTGCTCGGGGTACTCGCGCTGCAGCCTTTGCACCCACCACAGTGGATGGTTCCATAAGGCCTGCGGATCGGCGTCGGTGTCGGCAATCAGCTGCGCGCGTTCGCGCAAAAAACGGCGCAAACAGGCGTTGACAAAATTGGCATGCGCGCGACTCGACGCCACACGTTTGAGCGCCTCCACCGCCTGATTGACCAGGGTGAACTCGTCATAAATCGCTTGTTGCGGCTCCCAGATCAATGCCAGGGCCAGGCACAGCATGGCGTCGGCTCCGGGGGGCGGGGGGCGTTGCACCAGGCAGTCACGCAAAGCGATAGCGCGGCCCATTTGTCGCCAGGCATGAAATGCCAAGGCCTGCACACCGGCGCGCAAAGGCGCGGGCACCGTGTCCATCGCTGCCGTGCCGGACTGCCCTTGGCGCACCAGGTGTAGCAGTTTGGCAGTGGCCTGGAGTTGCTGCCAAAGCGGCGGAGCGGGTGCGGTTTGCATAGCGCCGCTACAAAGGCGTAGCCGAGACAAATCCCATGCGCCCGGCCACCCAGGAGGCTGGCGCTTGGCCCAATGCGGCGTTGTAATCTTGCATGGCCTGGTTGGCCGTGGTCTTGGCAAACAAGGCGTGGTTGTGCGCCTCATCCCAATCACGGCGCAATTCCTGCAAAGCCTGGGCCTCAATGATGTCCTGGTGCACGCCACAAAACGATTCCCATGCGCCCGACATTTCAAGCCATTGGGCACTGAGTGCAAGGGCCTCGTCCTCGCGCCCGGTCATCAGCTTAGCGCTTTTCATGGTTTTTAGGCTGAGCGACAGTTGCAAGGCCGCCACCGTCAACACCTCATGGGCTTTGGTGGCGGGATCTGGCCGATCTAAAGCCTGTTTAGCCACCAACAACAGGGATTGCAAACCACGGTCCAAGTTGTCAACCGCCAGCCAGCAGGCACTGCGCAGACGCTTGAGGCGCGCATGTACACCCACCAGCCAACAGGCCAGCAGCGCAACCAGAGGCCACAGCAGAACCGACTCACCCATGCGTTCAAGCCTTCAGAAAAATGCCCCAGGCCTTTTGGTACAAAGGCGTGGGGCACGTACACCCTGCGCGGGCAGGCTTACTCGGCAGCGCTACCCTCAGCCGATTCGGCCTCGGTCTCGCCAGTCGCGTCAGCCAACTCCGCAGCATCGGCTTCGGCAATCGCACGGCGCTCGGAGTCGTCCATTTGCTCACGCACCAGACGCGCTTCGTGGTAGGCCAAACCGGTACCGGCCGGGATCAAGCGACCCACGATGACGTTTTCTTTCAAGCCGCGCAATTCGTCGCGCTTGCCCATGATGGCCGCTTCGGTCAGCACGCGCGTAGTTTCCTGGAAGGACGCGGCGCTGATAAAGCTGTCGGTGGACAAAGAAGCTTTGGTAATACCCAGCAGCAGGTTGCTAAAGGTCGCTGGTATTTTGCCTTCGGCACGCAAAGCGTCGTTGGTGTTGAGCATTTCCGAACGCTCCACCTGCTCGCCACCGATGTAGTTAGAGTCTCCCGTCGCCTCGACCACCACACGACGCAACATCTGGCGCACGATCACTTCAATGTGCTTGTCGTTGATCTTCACGCCTTGCAGACGGTACACATCCTGCACCTCATCCACGATGTAGCGGGCCAGCTCCTCCGAGCCCAGCAGACGCAAAATGTCTTGCGGGTCGGCCGGGCCGTCCACCACGGACTCGCCCTTGTTTACGACCTGGCCTTCGTGCACCAAAATGTTTTTCTCTTTGGGCACCAGCTCTTCCCAGACTTTGCCTTCCGGGTCGGTAATTTGCAAGCGCACTTTGCCTTTGGTTTCCTTGCCGAAGGAGACGGTGCCGGTGGCTTCTGCCAGCACGCCTTTGTCTTTAGGCGAACGGGCTTCAAACAACTCGGCCACACGCGGCAGACCGCCGGTAATGTCACGGGTTTTCTGGCCTTCGATGGGGATACGCGCCAGCACTTCGCCGGGGCCCACGTCCTGACCGTCACGCACCTGCACCAAAGCACCCACCGGGAATCCGATGGTTACTGCATGGTCGGTACCCGGAATTTTGACTTCCTTGCCCGATGCGTCAATCAGCTTGACTTGCGGGCGCACGATTTTTGCAGAACCGCGGCGCTTGGGGTCGATAACCACTAGCGTTGAAAGACCGGTTACCTCGTCCACTTGGCGGGCTACTGTCAGCCCCTCTTCCACGTTTTCGAAGTGCGCACGACCCGCAAACTCGGTAATGATGGGGCGGGTCAAGGGG
>Ga0209552_1000330_pt1 | contig 15070 bp, 13 predicted proteins | sample LauGreFaBDMM15SD_2_FD_188214 | JGI IMG/M metagenome (GOLD analysis project Ga0209552, IMG submission 188214) | Freshwater lake microbial communities from Lake Michigan, USA - Fa13.BD.MM15.SD (SPAdes) (version 2) | ecosystem: Environmental > Aquatic > Freshwater > Lake | place: Lake Michigan, USA... | reverse complement strand
TGAAGCCACCTGCCCTCAGGTGTTTGTTTGCATTTCCTCTCGCGCCAGAAGTTTGTGGCGCAGCGTTTGTTTCCAAGTCAGTTTGAAGTATTGAGGTCCATCATGCCCGCTCAAAAACCGAAGAAGCCCGTTAAAGCACAAGCCAAGTCTGGCGCAGTCAAAGTTGCCAAACCCGTTGCCAAGCCCGTCGTTAAATCGGCAGGCAAACCAGTGGCAAAACCTGCCCCAAAAGCAACGGCCAAAACAAGTCCGGTCAAAGCCAAAGTACCCGTGAAAGCACCTGCAAAAAAGCCTGCCAAGCCCACTGTCAAAGCAGTGGTGAAAGCAGTTGCTAAAACAGTTGCAAAACCTGTTGCCAAAGCTGGCGCACCGGTCAAGAAAGTCAGTTCAGTGCCCGCATCCAAAAAAATAATCGCCGCTAAAGTACCCACTAAAGCACCTGCAAAAATACCCCCCAAAGCGCCGGTCAAGGCTGTCAAGCCAGCAGCCAACAAAGCCAGCTCCAAAATTGCAGCCAAACCGCTACCCAAGCCTTCCGGGAAGCCAGTGCTTAAAACTGCCGCTAAACCGGCCATTAAACCGGCCATTAAACCGGCCGCCAAATCAGTTGTTAAGCCTGCTGCCAAGCCAGTCGCCAAAGTTGCCGATAAAAAGGCCGTCACACCTGCAGTCAAAGTACCTGCGGTCAAGCCCAGCAAAACAGCGGCGCCCCTGCCGGTGGTGCAGGCAGAAGGCGCCAAGCGCGGCCGCAAGTCCAAGGCAGATACAGCACCCATTCCTGAAGACATGAGTGACATCGAGGACGACTTGGTTGGCGAACCTGTTCCGGAGTCGACAGAAAAAGTCAAACCCCTTCGCATGAAGATCAGCAAGGCTAAAGAACGCGCCTTGATGAAAGAGTTTGGCTTAGACGAAACAGTCTTATCCGAAGAAGACATGGCCAAGCGCCGTCAACGCCTCAAGGCTTTGATCAAGTTGGGCAAAACGCGTGGCTATCTCACACACGGTGAAATTTCAGATCACTTGCCAGACAAGTTGGTCGATGCTGAAACAATGGAAGTGGTCATTGCCACCTTGAACGACTTGGGCGTTGCCGTATACGAGCAAACACCCGATGCCGAGTCTTTGATCATCACTGACAACGCCCCTACAGGCTCAACCGAAGAAGAAGCTGAAGAAGCTGCCGAGGCTGCACTGTCCACTGTAGACAGCGAGTTCGGCCGAACCACAGATCCCGTTCGCATGTACATGCGCGAAATGGGTACCGTTGAGTTGCTGACACGCGAAGGCGAAATTGAAATTGCCAAGCGCATTGAAGGCGGCTTGATGAACATGATGACCGCGATCAGCGCATCGCCGGCCACCATCGCTGAGATTCTTCGCCTTGCGGGTGAAATTCGCTCAGGCAAAATTGTCATCTCCACGGTGGTAGATGGTTTTTCCAACATCAATGAAGCCGATGACTATGTGGCTGAAGAAGACTTCGATGAATTCGATGAGTCAGATGACGACGATGGCAAAGGTGGCTCCAAAGCTCTGACCAAAAAATTGGAAGAGTTGAAGAACCAAGCCTTAGAGCGATTCGACCGCATCACCGAGCTGTTCGAACAAGTTCACAAGATCTATGAAAAAGAAGGCTGGGGCACACCCGCCTATCAAAAGGCGCAATTCGCATTGTCCGAAGAATTGATGACCATTCGATTCACGGCCAAAACCATTGAAAAGCTGTGCGACATGGTGCGCGGTCATGTGGACGATGTGCGCAAGAAAGAACGCGAAATGCGCCGCATCATTGTGGACAAATGTGGCTACCCTCAAGATTTGTTCATTGCCGACTTCAGTGGTCGCGACAAAAACAACCAGCGTATCAAATCACACTTGCTCGATTTGAAATGGATCGAAAAACAAGCCGCAGCTGGCAAGCCCTGGAGTACGGTCATGGGCCGCAACATTCCGCCCATTCAAGACTTACAGCAAAAACTCACTGACTTGCAATCGCGCGTGGTGGTGCCTTTGGATGAACTGAAAGACATTAACAAACGCATGAATGCGGGCGAGCGCTCATCACGCCACGCCAAGAAAGAGATGATCGAAGCCAACTTGCGTTTGGTCATTTCAATTGCCAAAAAATACACCAACCGTGGTTTGCAGTTCCTAGATTTGATTCAAGAAGGCAACATCGGTTTGATGAAGGCCGTGGACAAGTTCGAATACCGCCGTGGTTATAAGTTCTCCACTTATGCCACTTGGTGGATTCGTCAGGCCATTACCCGCTCTATCGCCGATCAGGCCCGCACCATCCGTATTCCGGTCCACATGATTGAGACGATCAACAAGATGAACCGTATTTCTCGCCAGCACTTGCAGGAGTTTGGCTTTGAGCCCGATGCCAGCATCTTGGCCGAGAAGATGGAAATTCCGGAAGACAAGATTCGCAAGATCATGAAGATTGCCAAAGAGCCTATCTCCATGGAAACGCCGATCGGTGACGACGACGACAGCCATTTGGGTGACTTCATCGAAGACAGCGCCAACACAGCGCCTATCGATGCAGCCATGCAAGCCGGATTGCGCGATGTGGTCAAAGACATCCTAGACAGCCTCACACCCCGCGAAGCCAAAGTGCTGCGCATGCGTTTTGGCATTGAAATGTCAACCGACCACACCCTAGAAGAAGTGGGCAAACAATTTGATGTGACGCGCGAGCGCATTCGTCAAATCGAAGCCAAGGCACTTCGCAAACTGAAGCACCCAAGCCGCAGCGACAAACTGCGCAGCTTCATCGATACGCTGTAATTTGACGCACGCCATGCGCTGTCAACATACAGCGCATTAAAAAGGCCTTCCAGCTCATCACTGGAAGGCCTTTTTCTTGTGACAACAGTTTTATTCGCTGGCCATTACGATGGCAGCACTCATGGCCAAGACACTGCCTGGCAATGTCCAATTGTTGGGCTTTTCTTGTGGCCGATCTGAGGTCACTGGCGACAGATTCACCGACAACTTTGGCCTGCGTGCATCGACCACCCTGGCAACACCCACCTCGCCTTTAACTTGCTTGGTGAACTCCACAAGGGGACCTTCCACAGTTCGGACTGAAACTGTGTTGCCTAAGTCTCGGAGCAAGTTGAGCAATTCGTCAGTTGCTTCTCGCGTCCATTCATGACGCCATTTCTTTTGCGCTGAATGTGTCAACCAACGGCCAGTATGGCGGTTGAGTCTTGGCGGACACCCAATCAAAATCCAGTTTGTTACGCCATTTTCAGAGCCCTTGGCAGGCAACATGGGAATAATTTGTTGGAGTGCATATTGCTTGTCGTCTAGGTAAACAATGAATGTTTCCATTTATTTTCTCCTGTTTAAAAAGTTGTCAAACCGATTCAGTTTCAGTCTCGGGGTTCTCCTGTTTTCTAGTAGCCCACCAGCCCAATCCCAAAACTCCCACAACGGCAAGTGCATACGTTGCACCACGGGCTATGAGATGGATGGTTTCGCCGCCATCAAAAATGGGGTCTAAAAGTTTTTCGTTGATGACCATTTGGGCAGCGGTAAAGGCTAAAACGGCAGCACCCAAGTGAATGATCACTGGCCATTTTTCGACCAAGCGCAAAACCAATTTGCTGCCCAGCACCACAATGGGAATGCTGATGAGCAAGCCAATGACGACCAGCGTAAAGTCGCCATTGGCAGCGCCAGCGACACCCAAGACGTTGTCGACTCCCATGAGAGCGTCAGCCACAACAATTGTTTTCATGGCACCCCAGAAAGTGGTGGCGCCTGAGCCTTCATGTTCGTCTTCAGAAGTATCGGTGATGAGCTTGTAGGCGATCCACAAAAGCCCAAGACCGCCCACCAACATAAGACCGGGAATCTTCAGGAGCCAGACAACACCAACAGTCATTGCAGAGCGAACCACAATGGCACCCACTGTGCCCCACATGATGGCTTTGTTTTGATGTTCCGCAGGGAGGTTGCGCGCAGCAAGCGCAATGACGATGGCGTTGTCGCCAGCTAAAACCAAATCGATAAGAATGATGGCCAGCAACGCTGACCACCAGGGCATTGAGAACAATTCCATGAAAGACCTTCAATAACGATCCGAACAAGCCACGAATATCAGAATGACACGCGTGACACGAGAGATCGAAGGTCTTGCTTTGCTTGTAATGAATCAGTTATATGCCCAACAAACCGGAAGTAAAAACTCCGTAATGACGATGTGTTGATCTCGACGTGCGCCTGGTGGCTGAACTGAGCACGAAGAAATTGAGCTACTCCCCAACGATAAGCTGATTAGAAGTGAAGACTTACAGATTACAAAGCCTGCATTGATTTAAGCCTAAATTTTGTAGGGGATTTGAAGACCTCTGCACATTATTGCCTCTTAGCAACCAAAGTGAGAATGTCGTAACTGGCCACCAATTCTTTGTCTTGGTTGGTCACTTCTACATCCCAAGCAACCACGCCTTGCCCTTGGCCATTGGCATCTTTCTTATTGCGGTCAATTTTGCGTTTGCATGTCAGGCGCACCTGAATGCTGTCACCTAAGCCCACAGGTTTCACAAAACGCAATGTGTCCAAACCATAGTTGGCCAAGACTGGGCCAGGCTCCGCCACCACAAACAAGCCGGCTGCATCGGACAAGACCAAGTACCCATGCGCAATGCGTTTGCCAAAGGCCGAAGCCTTGGCCGCTTCGTCGTCAAAGTGCATGTAGAACATGTCGCCTGTGAGTTCGCCAAAGGCTTTGACATCGGCTTCTCCAATGACTTTGGAAGCTGTCAACAATGACTCGCCAATTTGCAATTCTTCAAAATAATGTTTGAAGGGGTGCTTGCCGGTTTCAATGACTTTGGCACCCCGTGCATATTCGCGTGTGATGGCGGTCAGCATCGTGGGTGAACCTTGCACCGCAGCACGTTGCATCATGTGCGTCACCGCACGAATGCCACCCAACTCTTCACCACCACCGGCACGACCTGGCCCACCATGCTTGAGCGAGGGCAAGGGAGATCCATGACCTGTTGATTCACCTGCAGACTCGCGATCGAGCACGTGCAAACGACCGTGATTGGCAGCCAAGCGAGGCACCACTTGCGCGGCCAATTCGGGCGATTTGGTGATCAATGATCCGACCAAGCTGCCCTTGCCGCGCTTGGCCAATGCCATGGCTTCTTCCATGCTGTCGTAGGGCATGAGCGTGCTGACAGGGCCAAAGGCTTCAATGTCGTGAACACTGTCAGTGCTCATCGGTTTTTGGCACAACAGCAAAGTGGGTTGAAAAAACGCGCCATGGGCCACGCCTTCGCCCACCCAATTGAAGGCGGCATCGCCACCGCAAACCAGCTCAGTGCTTTGGCGCAACATCGCCACCCGTTCAGCCACATCTGCTTGTTGTGACTTGGAGGCCAACGCGCCCATCTTCACACCTTCGATGGATGGATCGCCCACCACCACTTTGGACAGGCGGGCTTTGATTTTTTCGGCTACGGCATCAAGGTGTTTGCTGGGCACAATGGCGCGGCGAATGGCGGTGCACTTCTGACCTGCTTTCACGGTCATTTCACGCACCACTTCTTTGACAAACAAATCAAATTCTTCGTCATCGGGTGTCACGTCATCGGCCAAGATGGCGCAATTCAATGAGTCGGCTTCGGCATTGAATGGAATGCTGTTGCGAACCAAATTAGCGTTGACGCGCAGTTTGGCTGCAGTATCGGCTGAGCCTGTGAAGGTGACCACATCGGCCACATCCAATCGGTCAAGCAAGTCGCCAGTGCTGCCAATGACCAATTGCAATGCGCCTTTAGGCAAGATGCCCGATTGGTCAATCATGCGCACCAAGGCCTCTGTCAGGTAGCTGGTGGCTGTGGCGGGCTTGCCGATGCATGGCATGCCGGCCAAGAAGGTGGGCGCAAATTTTTCTAACAAGCCCCATACGGGAAAGTTGAAAGCATTGATGTGAACTGCCACACCGCCACGAGGCACCAAAATGTGCGTGCCAGCAAAGGTGTTTTTCTTGCCCAAAGAAGCAACAGGGCCTTCGTGAATCAAGTTGCCACTGGGCAGCTCGCTGGCGGCCATGCCAGCGTAGGCAAACAAAGTACCTGTGCCCCCTTCGATGTCAACCCATGAGTCAATGCGCGTGGCACCCGTGTGGGCTGAAATGGCATACAGCTCTTCTTTGCGATCACCCAGATACTTGGCCAATGCGCGCAGTGCGGCTGCGCGTTGCTGAAAGTCCATGGCCAACATGCCATTGAGGCCAGTGGTGCGCCCATATTGCAGCGCTTCTGCAAAGTCCAAGGACTCGGCATGGGCAAAGGCCACTTCTTTGCCATTGATGGCACTGTGGAGGGCTTGGGCGGCTTGCTTGCCGATCCAACGGCCGGCGATAAAACTTTGGAGAACGGTGGTCATGTTTGAAAGTCCCATGCTGGCTTGATTGTTCAAAAAATGCGCAGTTGGAAACGAGTGATGCAATTAACCGACCGCGTAGACTGGAAATATTATGCATGTTTTGAAATTTCAAAAACCACGGAAAAATAAGGGTAAACCCTTTATTTGGACCTCGATCGCCTTCAACTGCTTCCCAATGCTCTGCCGCTAAATGGCTTTCATGCAAAAACTTCAGTATCGACCTCAGAGTTGGCTTGTGCGCTGTATCGGTTTCCTTGGACCGTTTTTTCATTGATCAACGCATCTAACTTGCCGATCAACTCCGCATTTAACTTAACGTCCACAGCACCTAGATCATTTAATAAATGCGAAACGCTTGTCGTGCCGGGAATAGGAATGATGTGGGGCGCTTTGTGCAGGAGCCAGGCCAAGGCCAATTGCGCAGGTGAACACCCCACTTCGTTGGCCAAACTTTGGTAAGGCGCAAATAGTTTGAAATTAGCCGCGTAATTTTCAGCCGTGAATCTCGGCATAGATTTGCGAATGTCTTTGGCATCAAAAGATTCGATGTCTAACGGACCACACAAGAAGCCTCTGGCCACAGGACTGAAGGCTACAAAAGCAGTGCCCAACTCTTTGCATGCCTGCAACACCGCAATTTCCGGATTGCGCGTCCACAAAGAGTACTCCGTTTGGACTGCCGTGATAGGGTGTACAACATGCGCTTTGCGCAGAGTACTGGCCGCAACTTCAGACAAACCAATGCTTTGGATTTTGCCTTGGCGCACTAAATCACTGAGTGCGCCCACGCTGTCTTCAATCGGTACTTTTTTGTCCCAACGGTGCAAGTAGTACAAGTCAATGACATCTGTTTGCAAACGCTTCAAAGCTTCTTCGCAGGTCTTGCGAATGGTTTCGGGGCGACCGTCAATCACGCGGACCAATTTGCCATCGCCATTCACATCCACACCCGTCATGCCACACTTGCTGGCCAAGGTCAATTTCTGGCGGTGCGGTTTGAGCACTTTGCCGACCAAAGTTTCGTTGGCGCTAAAACCGTAAAGTGCCGCAGTGTCAAAAAATGTGACGCCAGCATCCAAAGCCGTGAGCAAGACCCTTTCAGCTTGTGCTTCTGAAACGGGCGCGCCATAAGCATGGCTTAAATTCATGCAGCCCAAACCAATTTCGCTGACTTGGAATTGACCTAGTTTTCTGTTTTTCATGTTCAAATTTTAAAGGGTGATTGAGCCCATTTTGAGAAAATGGCGTAAAGCGACAAGACAAATGGTGCCAGCGCAAAAAAATCATGACCTGAGTTGTTGCTCTAAATTATGAAGTACTTTATAGCAAGGCAACACTTGAGCCACACTAGAGTTTGGCTCGCGGCCTTCTTTGATAGCGGCAAAGAATTCGCGGTCTTGCAACTCAATGCCGTTCATCGATACATCCACTTTAGACACGTCAATCTGCTCTTCCTTGCCGGTGTACAAATCATCATAACGAGCCATGTAGGTGCCCGTATCCCCGATGTATCGGAAGTACGTACCTAATGGACCATCGTTGTTGAAGGACAAGCTCAGCGTACAAATAGCGCCATTGGCTGCTTGCAATTGAATGCTCATGTCCATGGCGATGCCCAGAGCGGGATGTATGGGGCCTTGAACCGCGTTGGCTTTCACAATGGGGCTGCCTACTTGATACGCAAATAAGTCAACCGTGTGGGCCGCATGGTGCCACAGCAGATGGTCTGTCCAACTGCGAGCTTGACCTAAGGCATTCATGTTGGTACGGCGGAAAAAATAAGTCTGCACATCCATCTGCTGAATGTTGAATTCGCCGGCCTTGATTTTGTGGTTCACCCATTGGTGGCTGGGATTGAAACGTCGCGTATGGCCGCACATGGCCACTTTGCCAGACTCCTTGGCCAAGCGAACCACTTCTTCTGCATCCTTCCAGCTGTCTGCCAACGGAATTTCAACCTGAACATGCTTGCCCGCTTTCAAACAAGCAATCGATTGCGACGCGTGCATTTGCGTTGGCGTGCACAAAATCACGGCATCGACTTCGGGGATCGCCAAGCTGTCTGACAAATCTGTCGTGACATGGCCGATGCCATATTTGTCTGCGACCTCTTTGGTTTTGTTGTATTCACGACCAATCAATGACACCACCTCAACACCATCGATGTTCTTGATGCCATCCAGGTGTTTGATACCAAATGCGCCGGCACCAGCCAATGCAACTTTGATTGTTTGAGACATTTGATTTTCCTCTGTTCAAAATTGATTTTCTAAGATGGCATGCCCTACCGCCGTATTGGAGGCAGGCACATGGTAGAAACGTTGCTTGAGCAAAGGCGCTTTGCCACCATTCACATCGTTCATGGCGCCACGCGCAATCAGCCACATGACCAACTCAATGCCTTCGCTGCCAGCTTCACGCACATAGTCGATGTGCGAAATATCGGCAGCGGCTTGCGGATCGTTGATGAGCTTGTCCATGAATACACGGTCAAACTCTTTGTTGATAAGACCTGCACGCGCACCTTGAAGCTGGTGACTCATGCCACCGGTGCCCCAGATGTGAACGTTGATATCTTCGTCGTAAGTTTCAATGGCTTTGCGAATGGCTTTGCCCAAATTGAAGCAACGTTGACCACTTGGGACGGGGTACTGCACGACGTTCACAGCAAATGGGATGACAGGACATGGCCATTCAAAATTGTCTGCAGGTGGCTGGCCACACATCAATGACAAAGGCACTGTGAGGCCATGGTCTACATCCATTTTATTCACAATGGTGAGGTCAAAGTCCTGTTGAATGACTGACTGCGCAATGTGTGAGGCCAAATCGGGATGGCCTTTGACCACCGGCACAGGACGGGGACCCCAACCTTCATCGGCGGGCTGAAACTGCTCCGCTGTTCCGATGGCAAATGTGGGAATGATGTCCAAGCTGAAAGCCGTGGCATGGTCGTTGTAGACCAAGAAAATGACATCGGGCTTGTTGTCTTTCATCCATTGCTTGCCATAGTCATAGCCTGCAAAAAGTGGCTGCCAATAAGCTTCATGGGTTTTGCCTAAATCCAGGGCGGCGCCAATGGCTGGAACATGCGATGTAAAGACGGAGGCTGTGATTTTGGCCATGATCAATTTGCTTTCTTGCCTGCAGAGCCTTGCGGTTGATTTTGTGCTTGGGCGCTGCCGTTTTCTCCAACGTATCGATTGCCCTCCACCGAGCGGCCACCACCGATCATCATGTTTCTGTACTCCTCTTCGGTCATACCCGTCATGGAGCCAGCCATTTGCTGAAAACTTTTGCCATCGGTGGCGCCAATTTTGGCAAGGAAATAAATGTTGCCACCTGTGCGCATGCACCAGTTCAGATCGCGCGCCATCACGGCCTGTTTTTGCTCTTCGGTCATAGCCCATTCGTCCAAGTACGCTCGCTCATTGGCCTTGAATCGCTCGCGATTTTCGGCTTTCATGAGCGACATGCAAAACTGATTGATCCAATAGCCTTTGCGGCTTTGCTCGGCATCGAAAATGATGGTGCCAGGCACATCCAAATACGGTTTATCAAGGGCCATTAAATTTTCTCCTCTGGCCAGTAAAGGCGCATGGGATTGTTGACCAACAACTTTTGCTGCAACTCAGGGGTGGTGGCAATGTGCGGAATAAAGTCCACCAACAGGCCGTCATCGGGCATGTGCTTTTTCAAATTGGGATGCGGCCAGTCGGTGCCCCACAGCACGCGATCGGGAAACTCATCCACAATGGCTTTGGCAAATGGCACCACATCTTGGTAGGCGTTTTGCTCACCATTCAAAGCAGGCGCGCCCGTGACAAACAAGCGCTCTGGGCAAGTGACTTTGCACCAGGCATTGCTGTGCTCGCGCATGAATTTCAAAAGCAACTGAAACTGAGGACCGTCAACTGGTAATTTCACATCTGGTGTGCCCATGTGATCAATGACTACAACCGTTGGGAGTTCGGTGAAGAAGTTCCACAACTCGGGTAAATCAACTGCCTCAAAATAGATCACCACATGCCAGCCCAGCTTGCCGATGCGTCCTGCAATCTCCATGAGCTCGTCTTTGGGCGTGAAGTCAACCAAGCGCTTGATGAAATTGAAGCGTACTCCTCGTACACCCGCATCATGCATGGTTTGCAATTCTTGATCTGTGACGCTGCGCTTGACGGTGGCCACACCGCGTGCCTTGCCATTTGAATTGAGCAAAGCATCCACAGTGGCGCTGTTGTCAGTGCCATGGCAACTGGCGCCAACCACGATGTTGCGCGCAAATCCCAAGTGATCGCGCAGTGCATAAAGTTGCTGCTTAGAGGCATCACAAGGTGTGTACTTGCGCTCTGGCGCATAAGGAAACTCGGCACCTGGGCCAAACACATGGCAGTGAGCATCCACGGCTCCCGCAGGCAGTTTGAATTTAGGTTGACTGGGGACGCTGTACCAATCTAGCCAGCCAGGGGTCTTTTGAAATTTCATAACTTACTCAGCTTAGTTGTAAAAATAATGCGTTCGCCATCAATCGATGTACTTCAAACCCGCTTTCGCCAACGGCTCGCGCATGTTGTACATGTCGAGTCCCAAAAAGCCTGCAGACAATTTGGCACGTTTTTCACCTTCGTTGGCTTCGCGGGCTTCAGCAGCATCAGCCACTTTTTGAACCCACTCAGCAGGGACCACCACCACACCATCGTCATCGGCCACGATGGCATCACCGGGGTTCACATTGATTCCCGCGCACACCACAGGAATGTTCACAGAACCTAATGTTGATTTGATGGTGCCCTTAGCACTGATGCCCTTGCTCCACACAGGAAAGCCCATCGCAGTCAACTCACGGACATCACGCACGCCGGCATCAATGACCAAAGCTTTGGCACCGCGCGCCATGAACGATGTGGCCAATAAATCGCCAAAGAAGCCATCACAGTTGTCAGCACTGAGGGCCGCAACCACAATATCGCCAGCTTGAATTTGCTCAGCCACCACGTGCATCATCCAATTGTCACCAGGGTGCAACAGCACCGTCACGGCTGTACCAGAAACAGGTACCCCACTGTAGATAGGCCGCATGTACCTTTGCATCAGGCCCACACGGCCCATGGCTTCGTGCACCGTGGCTACGCCAAAGCGGCCGAGTTTGTCGACGGCCGCTTTGTCTGCGCGTGTGATGTTGCGCTTCACAATTCCGAGTTCTGTCATGGTCAGTCCAATTTAAAAATAGTGAGAGAAAGATCTTTGGCGGCCTGCTTGCTCAAAGCCCTTTGGCTTTCAAGTGCACATCCAATCTTGGAAACACACGGCGTGTGTTGCCTTCGTAAATTTTGTAACGCTGTTCTTCGTTCAAGATACTTGAAGATTGAATGTACCGCTTGGTATCGTCAAAATAATGACCTGTTTCAGGGTCAATTCCGCGCACGGCACCAATCATTTCAGACGCAAACAAAATATTGTCAACGGGGATGACCTTGGTCAACAAGTCAATGCCAGGCTGGTGATAGACGCAAGTGTCAAAGAAAATATTGTTCAGCAAATGATCTTGCAACAAGGGCTTCTTCAATTCTTGCGCCAAACCGCGAAAGCGCCCCCAGTGGTATGGCACAGCACCGCCGCCGTGGGGAATGAGAAATTTCAAGGTCGGAAAGTCTTTGAACAAATCAGAAGTAAGGCACTGCATAAACGCTGTGGTGTCTGCATTCAAATAGTGGGCGCCGGTGGTGTGAAAACAGCTGTTGCAACTGGTGCTCACGTGAATCATGGCCGGGATGTTGTGCTCCACCATTTTTTCGTAAATGGGATACCAATGCTTGTCGCTCAAGGGGGGAGAAGTCCAGTGACCGCCAGAAGGGTCTGGATTCAGATTGATACCCACATTGCCGTACTCTTTGACGCAGCGCTCTAACTCCGGAATGCAAGTGGCTGGGTCAACACCCGGTGACTGCGGCAGCATGGCCACGGGCACAAAACTGTCAGGGAATAATTGGCTCACGCGGTAGCACAACTCATTGCAGATGGCGGCCCATGTAGAAGACACATTGAAATCGCCAATGTGGTGTGCCATGAAACTGGCGCGGGGGCTGAACAGGGTCAAGTCAGATCCGCGCTCTTTCATCAAACGCAATTGGTTGGTCTCAATCGACTCACGCAATTCGTCGTCGCTTATTTTCAGGTCAGCCACTTTAGGGCCGAGCTCCGGCGTGTTCAGATTGGCAATCTGCGCATTTCGCCATTTGTCCAAAGCGATAGGGGCCGTGGTGTAGTGGCCGTGGCAATCAATGATCATCGGTTTTTGGGTACTCATGAGGGTGTCCAATTGAAAAGTGAATTGAGAAAATTATGCGGCAGGCCCAGACCACAAGGAAGCGGGCACCATGGCCTCACCTCGCATGAGCAATCTGGCTGTTCTTAACAGGGCAGCCTGTGTGACGTTTTGTCCACCCGGTAAATGAGGTGCAGGCTCTGTTTGCAAAGCCACACTGAACTCACCCGTGGGGTGTTCGACCGAAACGTTTTTGGCAGCGCCAGTGGGCATCACAGCAATGCCATCGCATACAGAACCCTCTAGCACGCATGCAGTACCCACCGTGACGGCAGCCAGAACACCAATGGCGTCGTGACAGACATGCGGAATGAAGCTGCGAGTGCTTAAAGCACCGCCATTTTGCGGTGCTGCAATGAGCGTCATTTTGGGATAGTTCTTTTGACTCACATCGCCCAGGCCCATCAACAAAGAGACTTGCAATCGCAGCGCTTCAATTTTGGTTTTAAGTTCTGTGTCGGTATTCATGTCGGCCACCGATTCATAACCTGTTCGGCCAACATCAGAGGCCTTGAACATCACCAAGGGCATGCCGTTGTCGATGCAAGTCACGTCCAAAGTGAAAGAGGGGAAACCTTGGCCTGTCACTGTCAAGGTGTCTCTGACCTTGCCCGTTGGCAACAAGCCAGAGCAGACTGAACCTGCGGTGTCTAAAAAATTGATGACAACGGGCGCGGAGGTACCTGGCGCACCATCAATGCGTGCGTTGCCTTCATATTGCACCATGCCACCCGTGGTGTCGACCGTAATGTCGCATTGCATGTTGGTGTTCAAGGTCAACACACGAAATGTGGTTTGATCGCCTTGCACTTGAAGCATGCCAGTTTCCAGCGCAAATGGCACTACTGCGGCCAACATGTTGCCGCAATTGGGCGTGGTATCAACCGTGTCGTTGTTGGGCTGGAGTTGCGCAAATAAAAAATCAAGCGCTACGCCGGGCACGGAACTTTGGCTCACGATGCCCACTTTGCTGGTCAATGGGTGTGCACCACCCAAGCCATCGATTTGGCGTTTGTCTGGCGAACCCATGGCCGCCAACAACACTTTGTCTCTGAGCGCTTTGTCTGAAGGCAGATCGGCGGCTTTATAAAAGGGGCCCTTGGAGGTGCCGCCTCGCATCAACAAGCAAGGAACCGCAGTTTGAGAAGAAGCTTTCATGGTCTAAATCCAAGCGTCTAAGTGGTAAGAATTTGTCAATTTTCCAACTTAATACCCCTTTGAACTAGGCCTGCGCAACACTAGCAGATAGAACAAATGTATATAGCAGAGGTCCTGTTATGGCAAAATTCCCCAATGGACCTCAAATATTCTTTTGTTGACGCTCAAGCATCTCCAAGTCTTCACTGAAAATTTTGCCTTGCCCCTCGCGAATACGCGCAGTCAACTCTTGATCTTCAGGTTTGAATTGTCGAACCATGCCCCAGAAATAATGAATGCTGGTATCTGTTTCGGGTGTGATGAAGTCAACCACCACGCTGTAGGCTTTGTCTTTGGGGTCGGCGCTGTAGCCGCCTTTGCCCGCCAAAGCCACGCCCACTTCAATCATCACATGACTGGGTGGTGAAAAACGGCAAATCTGCCAACGATCGACTTTGGCATCGTCTGGCAAATCATTGGCACGCATGGCCATTTGCCAAAATGGTGGTGCTTTGATGTCCTCCATGAATCGGCTGGTGATCACCGAGTTGCCCTCAGTCACCGTTCGACTGGGCGTATCATCAATTTCAGTTTGACCGATGCTGGTGGCATGCACATAGGTTTCGTGTGTCAGGTCCATTAGATTGTCAATCATCAAGCGATAGTCACAAGCGATGTGGTACTGCCCTCCCCCGTAGGCCCGTGCTGGATTTTCAAACCATTCAAAAACAGGTATTTTGTTGTGATCTACTTTGGACGCATCCCCTGGCCAAACCCATACAAAACCATACCGCTCTAAGACCGGGAAACTTTTGACTGGCTCAAATCCGCGAACATTGTGTCCTGGCATGCTGACCGTATGGCCATCGCATCCCATGGTGAGGCCGTGATAGCCACAGACTAATTGCCCATTGCAGACCCGGCCCAATGACAAAGGTGCACCCCGGTGGGGGCAGAAATCTTCAACAGCCGACACGGCATTTTCGAGCCCTCTGAAAAAAACCATGGACTCATTGCAAATTTTTCGGCCCAAGGGTTTGTCAGTGATTTCGTCAGCACGACAGGCAACGTACCATTCATTTTTTAGAAACATGTCATCTCCTTTGGAGGTGAGGGGAACACACTTGGAAATTTTTTAATCATTTCAAAAAACCACAGCTGTGGGCGACTTCGTTAATGAGCGCGGAG